>SMEQ01000349.1_pt1 | contig 14336 bp, 10 predicted proteins | sample 2456281 | NCBI WGS metagenome assembly SMEQ01 (sample SAMN10132596, study PRJNA489261) | soil metagenome | isolation source: day1 antibiotic-loamy sand soil ammended with raw manure from dairy cow... | place: USA | collected 2015-04-01
CATTCCGTTCATACTCATCTCCATGAAACCAAAGATGTGTTCTACTCTTGAGCGTACTTTAGATTTTATCCTGTTGTTTTCTTTTTGTTCTTCTGTAAGAGGGCGATTTTTAGCACCTTTCTCACAGACTTGATTTTCCATTTCTTTCAAAGCTATTGCTTGCTCTTGTATTGGACCTGTATAGGCTGAATCTGCGTAAAAAGGCTCTCCTTTGTCTTTTTTCTCCAATAAGGGTTCTGTATGTTGTGAATCATGCACCGAAGCATCCGTGACAGTGTACTTAGTGATTAACTTACTACCAGAGTCTTGTTTTACATGATTTTTATAACCAAAGTAACTCACATTATTTTTCTTTGTCCAAAGGGCATCAGTATCTTTTTGTGCTAATCGATGAGAGTTTTGCTTAAATGACTCTGGAACCTCCCCTTCTTTGATTTGTTTATTCTCGTCGTGCGTATTACGCTGTATTGGCACTTCAATAAAACTAGCATCTACTATTTTACCTTCATTCACCACAAGGTTCAATCGCTCTAATTCTTCTAAAAACAGATTAAAAAGTGGCTCTATCAAGTCTAAATCAATCAGACGTTCTCTGAAATGCCAAACCGTCTTACTGTCTGGAACATCATCTGCAATGGTTAAATTCAAGAAACGCATAAAACTCATTCGGTCATTAATTTGATACTCAACTTGATCATCAGATATATTGTAATAACGTTGCAAAATAAGCACCTTAAACATCATAACGTAATCATAAGGTGGTCGTCCACCTTTACCTTTAGATTCTTTAGTAAGAGTGTCTTGCAACAATGTCCTGAACATTTCAAAATCAACATGGTTGTTCAAACGCTCCAAAGGATCACCCAACGCCGACAATTTACTAAGTCTTATATCTTGATCGAAAAATCCATAATCTCTATGTCTTTTAAACTTCTTCATATTTGCTTTAATTATTATGCAAGATACTAATAAACAGTGAGATGTGATAGATTATTTGTATTTATTTTAAGGGTTTTTTAAGAATAGTTTTTAGAGGTACCCATTACTGATAAACATCAATTACTCTTTTAATGCCAACACAGACTAACCACGCAAAATCCTAACAAACAAACAATTAAAAAGAACAAGATCAAGAATTAAGTCTTTACAGCTAGAATAACATGAAGCGTGTTGTTCAAATTCCCACTTGTCATTTACAATATCATGAAGCGTGTTATTCTAAATTACTTTTGTTTTTATCAACAACACGAAGTGTGTTATTCTTGATGCAACGAGATAATTCCATTATTGAAGGTCATTTATCAATTTACCATTCTGCTCTTTAACATTCATGAGTAATATTGCTGTTATTTTATTTACTTTCGTGCTGACAAGGTATCCGAATCAACCAATTGCATAAGTTTTTCATCTGTAACTAACTCTCGCTTGCTCAATTTACGGTGGAAATAGAGTAATGGATGACACGATGTTTTAATTGTCATCTATAATTAGTGCAATCAGGTGCTTTTTCATTAAAGAATATTAAGTCTTCTGATATATTTGTCTCTCTCTTATTGATCTTTTCTATAAGATGTAAAGTAGTCACTCTCACGAAGCAGATATTCTTCATAATTTAGGGAAAAAGACAAACCTCATAATTTTATCTGTTGTAGATAAATAATCCCATTGAAGATTTTAACTTCAATGGGTTTATTGTTGATAGTCTTATCTTCCTATTTCAGCAATTCAAATCTTTCTTTATAAGCCCAAAGACCTAAAGCAGGATTGGAGATATAATAAATCTTTTCCCCATTTGCCATGGTATTGTGACCCTCTTTTAATTCTTTTACGGGGTAAAGTTGCAACATTTCATCTATATCGCCATATTTAAAACCAACACTTTCAATTTCCTCTTTAGAGAGATTTTCAGGGGTCTTACCAGGACAATATGTAACACTAAACCTACCTTCTGATGAACCATGAATGAGATGTGCAGCAGCGCCTAAATTATTGCGAAGTTCTTCGTTATCATCAACAGCTTTTAGTGTTTGTGGTGTGCCAAAGTATCCATATTTGCGAATCAAACGATCTATCTCTTTGTCTTCGCCAAACTCTATCAGCGATGGCGCCAATACAATTAATTCACCTCCATCTGCAATAGCCATACGAGTACGATAAATTGATTTATTGCCCAACCATGTACTCTTAAACTCTGCAGGATCTAACCAAACAACAACTTTGTCCAACGGATTATCTAACATCTGAAAGTTTACCTGCAGTGACAATTTAGCAGCCATATCAAATATATCCAAACTATCACCCACAAAAAGGCCATAAGTTTGTAGTTTACCTTGTTGGTTTACGCCAACCACCGTAAGTACGTAAACAATTGGAAAGTCTTTCAGATAATTCTCCGATGCGTAATTGAATATCCTGCGAACTGGAGTGTCAGCATTACCCATCATCTTCTCCATTCCATAGGCTGCTCCGACGTAATGACTCTTATTGATACCTTCTACACCTCCAGTTCCTACCAATATGTTTTTATTGTGATTGGCCATTCCCACTACTTCATGTGGAACAACTTGACCAATTGACAATATTAAATCAAAATCCTGATTCAACAAAAGCTTGTTTACCTGAGCAGGCCAAGAGAAATCTACAGCTCCATCGGATACCTCTTTCACATATTCTGGAGGGACTTCGCCCAATGTAACCACATTATTTCTCCAATCATGTTCTCTGAAAAGAGTACGAGGAGTATCGCCAAACATATGAGCTATTTGGCTATCAGTCATAGGGGTATGTGTGCCTAATGCAGGAAGAATATCTGTCAATTTATCTTCGTAATACCTCCAAGCCATTTCTGTTAGCTCCCCAGATCGACTCTGAAAGCGGGTATAATCAGGAGGAACTACCAATACTTTTTGTTTAGCTCCCATTTTCTCGAAAGCTTCATAAAGCCCTTTTTGCAAATCGCTGTGCGATAAATTATTTTCAGTAGAACCGTTTTGATAATAGATCATGATAGATTGGATTAAAAAAAGATATGAAAAAGGCACACAAGAGTAGTAGTCTTGCGTGCCTGTTTAAAGTTATTTCAGCAAGAAAGTTGCTGTTTCAAAAGATTTACACCTCATAAGTTGTAGAAGCGGTATCTCCACCTCTACCTGTCCAATTGGTGTGGAAGAACTCGCCACGGGGCTTGTCTACTCTTTCGTAAGTGTGTGCTCCAAAGTAATCGCGTTGAGCTTGCAATAGATTGGCAGGCAAACGTTCACTTCTTAGACCATCAAAATATCCCAATGCTGCTGTCATGGCAGGTAATGGAATACCATTTTCTATGGCTGCAACACATACACGGCGCCAACTATCCTGAGCCAATTCTATTTTTTCTTTAAAGAAAGGAGATAACAATAGGTTTTCTAATGTAGGATTAACATCAAATGCCTCTTTTATATCTTTCAAAAACGCAGAGCGAATGATACATCCACCGCGCCACATAAGAGCAATGCCTCCATAGTTAAGATTCCAGTTATATTCTTTTGCAGCCTCCATCATCAGGTCATAGCCTTGGGCATATGAGATGAGTTTTGAAGCAAAAACAGCTTGCTCTAAATCATCTACAAAAGCTTGCTTATCACCTTTGAATGCAGGTTTTGTTCCCGACAGATACTTAGACGCTTTCACACGTAAATCTTTTTGAGCCGATAGGGTGCGAGAGAAAACTGATTCTGTAATCAATGTAAGAGGAATACCTAAATCGAGGGCAGTAATTCCTGTCCACTTCCCTGTACCTTTTTGTCCAGCAGTATCCAATATTTTTTCTACTAGTGGACTTCCATCCTCATCTTGGAAAGCCAATATTTCGGCAGTAATTTCAATTAGGTAAGAATCTAATTCTGCTTTGTTCCACTTTTTAAAAACTTCGTGTTGCTCAAAAGCATCCATCCCCAACATATCTTTCATCAGGTGATAGGCTTCATTTATTATTTGCATATCGCCATATTCAATACCATTGTGCACCATTTTCACAAAATGACCTGCACCATCCTCTCCTACCCAATCGCAACAAGGCACACCGTCATCTACTTTTGCAGCAATAGATTGGAAAATCTCTTTTACAAATGGCCATGCAGCTTTAGAACCTCCAGGCATAAGTGATGGACCAAGCAAAGCTCCTTCTTCACCCCCCGAAACTCCTGTGCCGACATACAGCAATCCTTTGCTTTCAATGTATTTTGTTCTGCGGATAGAATCAGGGAAATGGGTATTACCTCCATCAATAATAATGTCTCCGGTGTCGAGAAGTGGTATGAGTTGGTCAATAAAATCATCAACTGGCTTGCCAGCTTTCACCAACATCATCACTTTACGTGGTTTGCTCAACGATGATACTAATTGCTCAAGTGAATGTGCAGGAATAAAGTTTTTATCTTTACCTCTGCCTTCAACAAAGGCATCTACTTTTTCTACTGTTCTGTTAAAGAGTGCTACGGTATATCCTTTGCTCTCCATGTTAAGAACAAGGTTTTCACCCATAACAGCTAATCCTATTAACCCAATGTCTGCTAATTTCTTCATTATATATTTAAATCTTAATTGTTATTTCTTTTTATTTAGATGTTGATTACAACGTATCGTTCACTATATTTCTAATTATCTTTACACAAGTCAGAATGTCTTGAGTAAAGGTTGTAAAACATTGCTGCATCACAATCTCTTATCTTGTTACACGAGCATTTCCATCCCACACATTCCAAACCATTTGTTCGTCGGCTGGCTGTGCATAATCTGTTAGGAATGTAGTAGCTAATGCTCCTGTTGCCCAAGCAAATTGAATCCATTTTGAAGGCTCCCATTCTTTAAGTATGCTATAAAGCAAACCACCTACAAAACCATCACCTCCACCAATTCTATCTATCACAACAATTGAACGTGGTTTGACCACATGCCAATTGTCATTCTCAAAAACAATTGCACCCCAAAGATGTTCATTTGCATTTAACACTTCACGCAATGTATTTGCAAAAACAGAAACATTGGGGAAGTTTTTCTTCGCATTTAAAATCATACCTTTAAATGCATTTAAGGTAGCTTCAATGTCTTCACCCCCAGCTTTTGGGCCTTCTACACCTAAACAGAGCTGATAGTCTTCTTCATTTCCAATCAGTATGTCAGACAAAGATGCTATTTCACTGAAAACTTCTCTCAATTCTTCTTCGCGGTTCTCCCAAAATGTAGCTCGATGATTAAGATCAAAAGAGATGAGTGTACCATGTTTTTTAGCATAACGTGCAATTTGAACACAAAACTCACTCGTCTCGGTTGACAATGCTGCTATCAAACCAGAAAGATGCACTACTTGAACTCCTTCTACTCCAAAAATACGTTCCAGATCAAAATCTTTTATATTGAGCGTTCTACCTACCTCTCCCGCCCTATCATTCTGTACACGTGGACCTCGCAAGCCATAACCACTATCTGCAATATTGAATTGATGGCGATATCCCCACGGATTTCCTTGTTCAACTTCAGGCCCCTCATATTCCATGTGTCTGCTTAGCAGATTGCTTTTGATGAACTGAGCAATAGGACTGTCTTTCACAAAAGTAGTGAGAACTTTTACTGGAAGACCTAAAAAAGAAGATACACTTGCCACATTTGTCTCAGCACTTGTAACATGCATTTCGTAGAGATTACTGCTATGAACTGGTTGTCCATTAACTGGAGTAATACGCACTCCGATGCTTGTGGGCACGAGCAATGCATATTTACTATTTTGTCTTAACTCTAAAGCCATTTTTATTCTATTTTATATCTGTTATAACTCTATAATAATCTCTCTATTTATATCTTAAATGCAGAAAGCATCAAATCCGCCATCCACAATAGTAAGGGTTCCTGTTACAAATTTAGAGGCATCACTTGCAAGCCAATGCAAGGCTCCTAACAACTCTTCGGGCTCTCCAAATCTTCCAAAAGGAGTGTGAGCAATTATAGTTTTACCTCTGTCAGTATAAGAGCCGTCACTTTGTGTCAACAGTGCACGATTTTGCTCTGTTATAAAAAATCCCGGCGCAATAGCATTTACACGAAGGCCTTCTCCAAATTTGGTTGCTAACTCTGTAGCCAAAAACTTAGTGAAATTCGTAACAGCTGCTTTTGCTGCTGCATAACCCACCACACGTGTAAGAGGTCGCAAAGCTGCTTCAGATGATATATTAATGATACTGCCCTTTTTCTGTTCTGTCATAACAGTGCCAAATACAATTGATGGTAATACCGAGCCAATAAGATTTAAATCTACAACTGTTTTAAAATCGTCTACATTTAAATCAAATATTGTTTGATCAGGGCCAATAGTAGCTCCTACCATATTTCCGCCCGCACCATTAATAAGGATATCAATGGTTTTATATTTTTCTATTATCTCTTTTTTGTTCTGCTCCAGCATCTCTTTATTATTGACATCGGTAACCAAAAATATTGCTTCACCCCCATTAGAGTGAACTTTATCTATCAGTTTATCTCCTTTTTCTTTATTACGTGCCAAAACAGCAATTTTAGCTCCATGAAGAGCTAAGTATTCTACCATGGAAGCACCCAAAACTCCTGTTCCACCAGTAATAATTACTACTCTCCCCGAAATATCGAATAATTTATACATAATTCTATTTTTTATAATTCTGACATTGAATATACAAAAGTACATTCTTAATACAAACTGCACGTAATTATTCACGTAATTACATCTTCAAAAAACGATAAAGTTCCTAAGAACTATATTGTTTATGTGATTAAACAATCAATCAAAAACCAAATGCATGAGGCAACCACAGTGAAATCTCAGGAATATATGTAACCAACAACAAAACCACAACCATAGAAATAAACATTGGCAATAGCGGTTTTAGAACCTTGTCAATACTAAGACCTGCTACACTACAACCAATAAACAATACTGATCCTACTGGAGGAGTACATAAGCCTACACTTAAATTGAGCACCATAATAATACCAAAATGAATGGGGTCTATACCCATTGCAGTAACAATTGGAAGAAAAATTGGTGTGAAAATCAACACTGCAGGAGTCATGTCCATAAAAACACCCACAAGCAACAGTATTATGTTAATTAGGAACAGTATCATAATTGGATTGTCGGAGAGCGAAACCAAACCTGCACTTACATTTTGTGGAATGTTTTCGTAAGCCATTATCCATGACAGACCCAAAGACGTAGCTACTAACAACATCACGACACCTGTAGTTTTGACTGAACGCAGAATGATGTTCGGTAAATCTTCTATTGTAATCTGACGATATATAAAAGCTAAAATCAGAGAATAAAGTACAGCAATTGCAGATGCTTCAGTAGCAGTGAAAAAACCGCCTACAATACCTCCAATAACTATAACAAGCATCAACAAGCTAGGAATTGCATCCAAAAACTTTCGCGTTCCTGCTATTGCTTTTTCTTTGTTGTTGACTGTTCTTATAACTGCCCAACCCCCCAAAAGAGCAATGCCAATAAAGAGCAGTATTTTGTTTGTAATGTCCGAAAAAGTAGCATTTGAGAAAGAAACACCTTTGAGAATTAATAACAATCCAATAATAATTAGCCCTACAACTCCCAAAGCTTTGAATGCAGCTTTTACACCATCTTTTTTATAAATAATCATCGTGACCGCAGTAATCATTATACCTATTCCTGTTAGAATACCTGGAATATATCCAGCCAGGAAAAGTGCCGTAATTGATACCCCGCCACTGGCCAACGAATAAACGATGAGAATGTTGCTGGGCGGAATTGATAATCCTGTTGTAGCAGAAGTAATATTTACGGCTGCGCTGAAGTTCTCAGGATAGCCTTCCTTTTTCATTTCAGGTTGCATAATACTTCCAATTGCAGAGGCAGAGGCTGCTGCCGAACCGGAGATTGCGCCAAAAAGCATATTCGCAACTACGTTCACTATAGCCACACCACCTGGAACTCCTCCAACAAGAACGCGAGCAAAATCAATGAGCCGTATTGCAATTCCTCCACTATTCATTATATTTCCCGCTAATATAAAAAAGGGAATCGCAAGCAGTGCAAAACTATCTAATCCTGTGGCCATGCGATGCGAAAACGTGGTAACAGCAGGTATAAAATCTATACTTACCAGCATAGTAAGAATGCCCGAGATACCAATGCTAAAAGCAATGGGTACTCCTATTACAAGCAGCGTGATAAAGCTGAAAACAAGGATTAAAACTTCTAAGTATTCCATTATGAATGATTGTCAGGGTTGTTTTTAATCAATCGATAGGTATTATCAATATCGAAATAGGTTATCAATAAACCACTAATAGGCAATACTAAATAAACAACTCCCAGCGGCAAGCCTAATGCGGCAGATTTAACAGAAAGATAAAACCGAGTATAAACCAACCACGAGCCACCAATAACCATTACAACAATGGCAAATAAAATCACAATTACACTAATGACTATTTCTAGCTTCCTCTTTCTTCTATGAGAGCTTCGTTGAAGCAACAAGTCAATAGCAAGATGTTCACGCTTACCGGCTACATAAGCCGCACCGAATAGTCCAACCCAAATCAATAAAAAACCTGCCAACTCATCGGTATAACTACTTGGAGAATTCATAACGTACCGGCTTGCAACCTGCCATAGCACATCTAAAACCAAAACACTCATCAGAAAAACAAGCATCCACTCTAAGGCTTTATCAATAATTTTGCGTATACTCATAAGTTTAATATTTTACTCAATAGCTTGAATCCGTTTTATATAAGAATATATCACTTTGTTGTCCTTGTAACTCTCAAGTAGTGGTTGAACCTTCTCAATAAAAGGCTTTTTATCGGGGTAGTTTATCTTAACACCTGCTTCTTGCACTTTCTCCAAAGATTCAATCTCCGCTGCAGCCCAAAGCTCACGCTCTAATATTGCAGACTCATCAGCAGCTTGCTGAATCCAATCCTTTTGTTGACTGCTGAGCTTATCCCACACTTTTTTGCTTATCACTACCACATCTGGTACAATTGTATGTTCGTCCATTGAATAAAACTTGCACACCTCAAAATGATGCGAACTATAAAGGCTTGGTGGATTATTTTCAGCTCCGTCAACTACGCCACTTTGTAGTGCAGTATATAGTTCACCCCAAGAAATAGGTGTTGCTGATCCTCCTAAAGCTCGAAGCATTTCAACCGCTGTTTTGCTTGGCATGACCCTTATTTTCAAACCTGCCAAATCATCTGGATGTGTAATTGGTTTATCTTTGGTGTAAAAACTACGAGAACCTGAATCGTAATAACACAATCCACGTATCCACTTACTTTCTGTGCTTAGCAGCAAATCATTTCCAATTTTACCATCTATGACATTGAAAAAATGTTGTTTCGATCTAAAAATATACGGTAATCCAAATACTTTATAGTCATCAGCAAAGCTTTGCATAGATGCTGCAGAAACTTTTGTAATTGCTAAACTACCAATCTGCACTAATTCTATTAATTGCTGTTCAGATCCCAACTGTTCAGACGGGTAAATGTCAACGATTAGCTTGCCTTCTGATAATTCGTTGATACGCTTTGACATAAACACGAGGGATACATGTACTGGATGATCAATGGATAGACCGTGAGCCAACTTTAACTTCGTTTCGTCAGAAGTACCTCTACAAGAAGACATTATTATGAGCAATGCAACTGCAAATAATAAGATGATTTTGTTGTAGCTTTTCAAAATTTAAAATATTCTTTTGCGTTATAGTAAGAAATATTCTCAACCATCTGTTCTAGGAAGTCAATTTCGGATGCTGGCAATAATCCTTTTTCTATATCGTTGCCTATTAAATTGCATAATATGCGGCGAAAATACTCATGTCGGGGATAAGAGACAAAGCTTCTAGAATCTGTTAGCATTCCTACAAATCTACTGAGTAACCCTTGCGTGGAAAGAACATTCATTTGGTCTTCCATTCCATCTTTCTGATCTAAAAACCACCATCCAGAGCCAAACTGCATTTTGCCCGCAGTAGGGCCTTCTTGAAAATTGGCAACCATAGTGGCAACCAAATAATTCTCTCTTGGGTTGAGATTGTATATAATCGATTTTGCTAATTTATCTTCTGTTTGCAAACGATCGAAGAATTGGCCCATTGATGCTGCAAGATTTGAATTATCATTTATTGAGTCATACCCGGTGTCTGCTCCTATAGAGTTAAACATCTTGCTGTTATTATTCCTAATAGCACCAAAGTGGAATTGTTGTACCCAACCTTTTTCAAAGTTAAGAATAGTATTTTCGTAAAGCATTTTAGATTTAAACTTACTAATCTCAGTTGCTGTTAAATCTTTCTTTTCAACATATACTTTCTTGAAAATGGCTTCAGCTTCATCGTCAGTACAGCTTTCAGAATAGAACGTCTCTATGCCATGATCCGATAGTTTACAGCCCATTGAGTTAAAATAGTCGTGTCTGTTCTTTATAGCATTAAGGTAGTCATGGAAGTTATGAATGGAAATTCCACTTACATTTGTCAACTTTTGAATGTAATTCACAAAATTAGCACTATTTTCAACCGCCAATGATTTATCGGGTCGCCAAGTAGGCAACACTTTAATTTCAAATCCGCTATCCTTTATTTGTTTGTGGTAAATAAGTGAGTCACAAGGGTCATCGGTTGTGCAAACAACTTCAACTTTGAATTTACGCATCATTCCACGAGCAGTAAAACCATCTTCCTGCAACATTTGGTTACATTGTTCATAGATTTCTAATGCAGTTTCAGGTGACAAAAGTGTGTCTATTCCAAAAACACGTTGAAGTTCCATATGTGTCCAATGATACATGGGGTTTCTCATTGTATATGGAATTGTTTCTGCAAATTTTTGAAACTTTTCCCAATCAGAAGCTTCTCCGGTAATATATTTTTCTTCTACTCCATTGGCGCGCATTAATCGCCATTTGTAATGATCACCACTAAGCCACAAGTCTGTTATGTTTTTGAAGCGATAGTCCTCAGTAATCAATTTTGGATCTAAATGACAGTGATAATCGATAATAGGAAGATCTTTCGCATGATTGTGATACAAAGATTGTGCTATTGGTGTTTGTAGTAGAAAGTTTTTATCTAAAAATTTACTCATTAAAATTAAATTGGATGCTTAATTATGTAACTCTTTTATTTTCACATTCTGAAACCAAACCTCATCACCATGATCTTGCAGAAGAATATGCCCTGTTTCTGCATTTCCAAAGCTAGGCCAATCTTTATACTTACTAAAGTTCACCAATGCATTCCACATTTGAGTGTTTCGTTCATATTCTACAATCTTCACTCCATTGAGCCAATGCTCAACATGATTTCCTTTCACAACAACCATGGCTGTGTTAAAAAAGCCACGACGAAAAGGTTTGTTGTCTGGTGCAGGAATTATATCATATAGTGCGCCTAACTTTCTGTTACCCTCAACACCCATTTTAGCATCAGGATGGTTATTGTCGTCCAATATTTGAAATTCGCATCCAATAGCTGACCCCTCGCCAGTATTCAAATCGGGGTCTACAAAATATTTGATTCCACTATTTGCACCCTCAGTGATTTTAAAATCAACCTTCACAATAAAGTCCTTATATTTCTTTCGGGTTACTATATCACCACCAAATGCAGATTCAGCACCTCCACTACTCTTCACTTTCAAAACTCCATCATCTATCACCCATCCTTTTTCTGGGAAATGATCCAATCTGGCTCCTCGCCAACCATCAGTTGTTTTACCATCCCAAAGAAGTTCCCATCCATCTTGTTGTTCTCTTTCAGAAATAGTGTTAGCTATTGTATTTATTTGTTCAATGGTATGAGATGTTGGTGGAGTTACAAACTGCTCCAAATTATCAGTCATTATGCGAATGTTCCTCCATGAAACTGTTTTACCAGCGTTTTCCTCCCCCACAGAATGTACTTGTAGTGCAATAAATCCTGAAAGGGTCATGTCATCTATCAAATCTGCACACGGAACTCCATTTACCCAAGTGCGAATAGAACTACCAATGGCCTCGATACGAGCACTGTTCCACTGTTTATTAATGAAGGCTTTTTGTCCTCCGGTATTGTTTGTGAGAGGATATAGCCATCCACGTCTTGCTTCATCATAAATACCTCCTGTATATGCTCGTTCCGATGGATCTATTTCAAATTGATAACCATGCACACGTCCATCATTATACTCTTTAAGGCTGAGACTCCGAAACTGAACTCCAGAGTTTAACCCATCGTCCACTTTAAAGTCGAACTCTAAAATAAAATCATCATACACTTTATCAGTAGCCAAAAAAGTATTGGGTGTGCCAACTTTTGAGATTCCAACAATAGTATTATTCTCAACTTTATATTCTGCAGTTCCATTAAGCTTAGTCCAACCTTTTAGGTTTTTACCATTGAATAGCTCTTGCCAATTTGCCTCTTGCCCAAAAGAAGCTAAAGCAAAAAACAGTGTAATAATAAATAGTATGTTTTTTTTCTTCATAATAAATCTTTAATTATTTTGAAATAAATAGCTTTTTAGTTTTATCGAGTTATAGCTTTGCTATAAAATGTTATTTATAAAGGAGCAGAACATAGGAATCTCTAATATTAGTCTTATTCCTGTGTAGCAGCTACAACACCTCTAAAATAGCCTATTGACTCTGCTATACCCATAAATGGATTGTCCATATCGCGCTCATGTTCAAGACTTACTATTCCAGAGTATTTTACTTTTCGCAACATTCTAACAAAACCAGGGATGTCTAATATTCCACGACCCACCTCAACAGAGTATCCCAATTTTGTTGCTCCAGTAACATCTTTAAGATGAACATCAAACACCCTTGAATGATATTTCTCTAAATCAGCAACAGGATCTTTGCCATTTCTTCTGTCATGTCCAATATCAAGACACATACCCATGCGAGGATCCAAATCTTTCACATTTTCCCACACATCATCTGCATCTGGATATAATTCAATATCGGGACCATGAAGATGAATGGCATATTGCATATCATACTCGGCAACCTTCTCACTCACATAAGGCAATAATTCATAATTCGGTACACCAACTATTAGCTTAACACCTACACGCTTAGCATAATCAAATGCGCGATCTACTTCTTCTTTAGTTTTCATATAAATGGGGCCTACTCCATATCCTGTTACCCCATACTCTGCCAATTTTGAATGAAACGCTTTAATTTCATCATCCGTGCTAGAAAAAGACAAATGAAAATCTTTGATACAAAGATATTGTACATCAGTGGTTTTAAGAGTCTCAAGTGTTTTATCCAAATCAAATTTGTGAAATGTATAACCCGCTATGCCAAGTTTGAAGGTTTCTATAGTTTCAGGAGCAGGCTGAGGATCGGGTCGTTTTAGTCCTTGTGCATTAGTTATATTACCCAATGAAAATAAAGCTATAAGTATGCTAAATATAATCTTCATAGTATATTATTTTGTTTATAATTTATAGAATTCTTCCCATCCTTTGCGTGGAGGTTCGCCAACAAGAAATGCATCTGCAAAAGGATCATTCTTTACACGCTTTGTATCTCTGTCAAAAACAATTTTTCGATTCAAACGCTGTGCCATTACACCCAAACAGAAAACTTGACTCAATGGTCCACCAATTTCAAACGGTGAACGCGTTTCTTCTTTTCCTTGACAAGCCAACAAGAAGTTAGCATAATGATTGGAAGTGCTTTCAGGATAGTCAGGCAATTTACTCGCCATATCTTTTGCTTTTTCATCGGGAATAATAGACAGTGTGCTACCGTGCGAAGCCCCTTTGAAAGTTAAATCCTTACTGTAGATCTCTTTCCCAGGATTTAGTTGCGTTGGTTGAATTTCACCTGCAGGTGAAGGAGGAATGTTAGGGTCTAACTCCGACTCACCATATCCTTTAGGCAGAGCAGGAATATTGTTAACTCCATCATACCAAGTTATTTCAACTGGAGGCATTGCGCCACGTTTGGGGAAATTAAATTGAATTGTACTGGCCATGGGGAAAAAGAAATCGTTGTGTCCATCCAATTTTAGAGGAATAATCTCTTCGGGAAGACCCAACTCTAAAAAACGATGAGCAGTATCTATAATATGCGCACCCCAATCGCCCAATGCACCCATGCCAAAGTCATACCAAGAGCGCCAATCGCCGTAGTGATATATACTATTGTATTCGTGATAGGATACTGCCGATAACCATTTGTCCCAATCAAGGGTTTCTGGTATTGCTTCTGCTGGAGGGAGTGATTTCATATTTGGATCCCAACTGTGCCAACGTCTAGGGTTGTTCATGTGGGC
>SMEQ01000350.1_pt1 | contig 14310 bp, 9 predicted proteins | sample 2456281 | NCBI WGS metagenome assembly SMEQ01 (sample SAMN10132596, study PRJNA489261) | soil metagenome | isolation source: day1 antibiotic-loamy sand soil ammended with raw manure from dairy cow... | place: USA | collected 2015-04-01
CGGTTTTCTTGACAAACCCGGCACAGAAGGTTGATAAGCTCCAGCGGGTTTTCAGCTAACGCGCTGATCACTATATGCTGCTCGGGCGGTGTAGTGCTCGACATCCAGGTTTCCTTTGGCAGTTGATTGTTTAAGTCTGATTTTAACAATGCTCTGACAGCGCAAGTAATTATTCTGCGCTTGGTAAAGTGAATATGCAGAGAATGCTTCGCTGTGCTTGTGCTCAGTGCACAGCATTAGTAACATAAACAACTCTTTTTTTCTATTTTTTTGCAGGAGTCATGGCATGATTACGGGCAGTATGGTGGCGATTGTTACGCCAATGGATGCACAGGGTGAACTCGATTGGCCCGCGCTCGATAAATTGATTGACTTCCATATCCAAGAAGGTACCAGCGCCATAGTCGCTGTGGGTACTACGGGCGAGTCAGCAACCTTAAATGTGGCAGAGCATATTGAGGTGTTGCGTCGCGTCGTTAAACAGGTCAACGGCCGTATTCCTGTTATTGCCGGTACGGGTGCCAACTGTACACGTGAAGCGGTTGAGCTGACGCAGAACGCAAAAAAAGTAGGTGCCGATGCATGCTTATTGGTGACACCTTATTACAACAAGCCAACGCAAGAAGGTTTGTACCAGCACTTTAAGCATATTGCTGAGGCGGTTGATATTCCGCAGATTCTATACAATGTTCCGGGTCGTACGGTGTGTGATATGCAGGCTGAAACAGCTATTCGCTTATCAGCCATCAAAAACATCATTGGCATCAAAGAAGCTACCGGTGATATTGAGCGCGCTAAGCAGATAATTGCTGGCGTAGACAGTGACTTCTTAGTGTACTCTGGTGATGACGCCACGGCGTATCAGCTAATGTTAGCGGGCGGCAAAGGTAATATTTCAGTTACCGCTAACGTTGCCCCAAAACAAATGAGCGAGCTATGCCGTTTGGCGATGGCAGGTGAAGCCCAAGCGGCTAAAGAGCTTAATGACTCGTTGATGCCATTGCATGAAAAGTTATTTGTTGAAGCCAACCCAATCCCAGTGAAATGGGCTCTATATGAAATGGGCTTAATTGATAAGGGAATACGCTTGCCTTTGACTTGGTTAAGTGAGCAATACCACGAGCAAGTTCGTCAGGCATTACGCGAAACTGCTATTTTAAACTAATTAAAGGGCGTGCTATGAAGCGTATTACACAGGCAGTTGGTTTAGCGGTGCTGGTTTCAGGATTATCCGGTTGTGGCATGTTATGGGGCGGTGATAAGGGGTATTTCCGTAATCGTGGTGCGGATTATCAAGACGCTAAAGTAGAAAAACCCATGCAGTTGCCAGAGGGAATGCAGGCTAACATTGCTGAGCCACTGCTGCCTGTGCCTGAGCATGTAGCCAGCCTTTCCAGCAAAGAGAAGGTTAGAGTGCCGCGCCCGCAGCCCTTGCCAACAGGCGCACTCGCAGCGGATTTTTTGCTCCAGCAAACCGACCAACTCAGCTGGATTGTTGCGCAGCGTATTCCGGCACAGGTTTGGCCAATTGCGCTGTCTTTTTTTGAAACAAAGGGTTTTGTAATTGCCGAGGAAAACCCGCATATGGGTGAGTTTGTGACGCAATGGCAAACTGAAAGCCAACTTGCACAAGACTTTGTTAGTCAAGTTGAACTGACTGATAGTCAGCAGGTCCGTTATCGTGTGCGGATCGAGCCGGGTGTACAGCGTAATACCAGCGAGATTTTCTTAGACTCAGCGCGCAGCTCAGCAAGCTCTGATAGCACACCCTGGAGTGCCGCGCAGGCAGACAGCGCCTTGGCTTTGTTACATACATATCTAGAAGAAGCGAGCGAGACCAGAGACAGCTATTCTCTGTTGGCCAGTCGCAACTATGACGCCCCTAAACGCGTAGCTATGGTGGACTTGCCTAATGGCAGTAAAGCATTGCGTATTGATGCCAGCCTTGATCGTGCGTGGTTTGGTGTAGGCCGCGCTTTAGAAAGTGCCGAAATCTACGTGTCTGAGCAAGAGCGTGAAGAAAATGTGTATCTAATCGACCCCAATCGTGAGATTGCCAGAGAACCCGTTGGCTTCTTTGATGCACTCTTTACGGCGCTAAAAGAGATCGAAAAAGAACTTGAGCTGGATAAGCAGCGACCCGCAGCAGAGGAAGCCGTTGACCCGATGGAAGACTTGTATCGTTTAAAATTAACGGACATCGGACATCAGGTTTTTGTTAGCTTGGAGAAAGACGCTGAAACTTTGGCCGATCCTGAGCTGACTGAGCGCGTCTTGGCTGCCATTCAAGAGCAGCTAAACTAATTTAGGAGCCCCTGCTAGGCATAGATGCTGTTGCTGAGGGTTTTATTTTCATTCAACAAACAGGCGAATATTTCGCCTGTTTTGCTTAACAGTGTGGAATATACAGCATGACCACTTCAGCTTCTCTAAGCTTAAAAAAAATCTATTCAGGCAAAGTGCGCGATCTTTATGAGGTGGATGCACGGCGGATGCTGATGGTCGCCAGCGATCGTTTATCGGCTTTTGATGTGATTTTAGACCAACCCATTCCAGATAAAGGAAAAGTGCTGACGCAGATTTCTAATTTTTGGTTTGCCAAGCTCAAAGGCATTGTGCCGGATCACTTTACCGGCGATAGCCTTGCTGATGTTGTGCCAGCAGCTGAGTTGCCATTGCTGGAAGGGCGTGCCGTGGTGGCTAAACGCTTAAAGCCTGTACCAGTAGAAGCCATTGTGCGCGGTTATTTGGTTGGTTCTGGCTGGAAGGAGTACCAAACCAGTGGCACGGTCTGCGGCATCAAACTGCCGGCCGGATTAAAAGAAGCAGCGCGTTTGCCAGAGCCTATCTTTACCCCCTCCACCAAAGCTGAGGTGGGCGACCATGATGAAAATATTTCTTATGCCCAGTGTGAAGCGCTGATCGGTGCTGATTTGGCGGCGCAGGTGCGTGATGCTTCCATCGCGCTGTACCAAGCAGCAGTTGAATATGCGGCCAGCAAAGGCATTATCATCGCGGACACTAAGTTTGAGTTTGGTTTGGATGAGCAAGGGCGTTTGACCCTGATGGATGAGGTCCTAACGCCTGACTCCAGTCGTTTTTGGCCAGCAGAAAGCTACCAAGAAGGCACCAACCCGCCTAGCTTTGATAAGCAGTTTGTACGCGATTGGCTAGAAAACAGTGGCTGGAACAAGCAGGCCCCAGCCCCGCAAATTCCTGATGCAGTGATTGAGCAAACGGCAGAAAAGTATCGTGAAGCGCTGCAACGCTTAACCCAATAAGCAGGCAGCCCTTGCTTTTGATGTTGGTAGTAGTTTCTTGAGCACCTTAAAAGAGTTTATATAATGACAGCTACCTTTGTGCACCTGCGCGTGCATAGTGAATTTTCTTTGGTTGATGGGTTAGTGCGTATAAAACCCCTAGTCCAAAAGGTAGCTGAGGCAGGTATGCCAGCGGTGGCGATTACCGATCAGAGCAATTTTTTTGCCTTGGTTAAGTTTCTGCGCGCCGCCCCAGCTGGTGGTATCAAACCAATCTGCGGCGTGGATGTTTGGCTGGCCAATACTGATCCTGACGCATCCGCTTCGCGCATGACTTTGCTGGCGATGGATGCACAGGGATACCGCAACCTGACAGAACTGGTTTCTAAGGGCTACACCCATGGACAACATGGCGACGTAGCTATCCTACAACGTGACTGGATAGCTGAGCAATCGACGGGTTTGATAGCGTTGTCGGGTGCTAAAGAGGGTGAGATTGGTCGCGCGTTGCTGGCGCAAGATAAGGCTAAAGCAGAAGAATTGTTAGCCTACTGGCAAGCTGTTTTCCCCCAGCGTTTTTATCTGGAATTACAGCGCACCGGACGCACCAACGATGAAGAGTATGTGCATGCAGCCATGGAGTTGGCTGCACGGCTGCAGGTGCCTGTGGTGGCGACCAATGATGTGCGCTTTATCAGTGAAGATGACTTTGAAGCACATGAAACACGTGTTTGTATTGGTGAAGGTCGTATTTTGGATGATCCGCGCCGTCCGCGGCTGTATTCGGATCAGCAGTATCTAAAAACACCGGAAGAAATGGCGCAGTTGTTTAGTGATATTCCTGAAGCACTGGCCAATACCGTGGAAATTGCCAAGCGTTGTAATATTGAAGTACAGCTGGGAAAACACTTCTTACCTGATTTCCCCGTGCCGGAAGGCATGACCATCGACGACTATTTGCGTCATGTGTCAATGGAGGGGCTGGAAGAACGCTTATCGATTACGCTGCCCAAAGACACGCCTGATTACGAACAAAAGCGTCAGGTGTATATCGACCGGTTAACCTTTGAGTTGGATATTATTATCCAAATGGGTTTCCCAGGTTACTTCCTGATTGTGATGGATTTTATCAAATGGGCGAAAAATAACGGCGTACCAGTCGGTCCAGGCCGAGGCTCGGGTGCGGGCAGTTTAGTGGCCTATGTGCTGCACATTACCGACCTCGACCCGCTGTTGTACGATTTGCTGTTTGAACGCTTCCTCAACCCTGAACGTGTTTCCATGCCGGACTTCGACGTGGACTTCTGCATGGATGGCCGCGATCGTGTCATTGACTATGTTGCTGATACCTATGGCCGCCAAGCGGTTAGCCAGATTGTCACCTTTGGTACCATGGCAGCTAAAGCGGTGGTGCGTGATGTGGCGCGGGTGCAGGGTAAGTCTTACGGCTTGGCCGATCGGCTGTCGAAAATGATTCCCTTTGAAGTGGGCATGACGCTAAAAAAAGCCTACGAGATGGAAGACAGTTTGCGCGATTTTGTTGATAAAGACGACGAAGCCAAAGAAATTTGGCAGATGGCGCTTAAACTTGAAGGCACCATTCGTAACACCGGCAAGCACGCGGGTGGGGTAGTGATTGCGCCGACCAAGTTGACTGACTTTTCTGCTGTATTGTGCGATGAAGACGGCAGCGGCTTAGTCACCCAGTTTGATAAGGATGACGTGGAAGCGGCGGGGCTGGTCAAATTTGACTTCTTAGGCTTGCGTACCCTGACGATCATCAAGTGGGCGCTGGAAACCATCAATGCCATTCGCGCGCAACAGGGTGAGGGCGCGCTGGAAATTGAGCAGATTCCGTTAGACGACAAGCCCACCTACCAGTTGCTGCAACGAGCAGAAACCACCGCAGTGTTCCAACTGGAATCACGCGGCATGAAAGAGCTGATCAAAAAGCTAAAGCCCGACTGCCTTGAAGACTTGATTGCTTTGGTGGCCTTGTTCCGTCCCGGCCCGCTGCAATCGGGCATGGTCGATGACTTTATCAACCGTAAACACGGCCGTGCTGAGCTGGCCTACCCACATCCTGACTACCAATACGAAGGCTTAAAGCCGGTGCTTGCGCCCACTTACGGCATTATTTTGTATCAAGAACAGGTGATGCAGATTGCGCAGGTGATGGCCGGTTATACGTTGGGCGGTGCGGATATGCTGCGCCGCGCCATGGGCAAGAAAATGCCTGAAGAAATGGAACAGCAACGCGGCTTATTTGTTGAGGGTTGTAAAAATAACAATATTACCGCAGAGCTGGCGGGCAATATATTTGATCTGGTAGAAAAATTTGCGGGTTACGGGTTTAACAAATCCCACTCAGCGGCTTATGGCTTGGTTTCCTACCAAACCGCTTGGCTGAAAATGCACTACCCTGCGCCGTTTATGGCGGCCGTGTTGTCCTCGGATATGCATAACACCGACAAGGTGGTGACACTTATCGAAGAGTGTCGCGATATGAAGCTGAGACTCATGGCGCCGGATGTTAATTTCTCTGAGTTTAAATTCACCGTCAACCCCGGGGGTGCGGTGGTCTATGGCTTGGGCGCAGTTAAAGGTGTGGGCGAAGGTCCAGTAGAGGCTATCGTTGAAGCACGAGCAGCGGGCGAGCCCTTTAAAGATTTGTTTGATTTCTGTGCCCGTGTGGATTTGAAGCGTATTAACAAGCGTACGCTGGATGCATTGGTTAATAGTGGTGCGCTGGATCGCTTAGGGCCTTTCTTTGCCGATGACGCTAAAGGTTATCAAGAAGGCATTGATCAAAACCGTGCGGTACTGCTTGCGACTATGGACGATGCTATTCTAGCCGCTGGGCAGGCCGCGCGTAATCGAGAAAGTGGTCATACGGATTTGTTTGGCGGCCTATTTGCGGATGACGAGCAAGATGTATACGCCAATTATTTGCACGCGCGGCCACTGAGTTTAAAAGAACGCCTAAAAGGGGAGAAAGATACCCTTGGGTTGTACCTGACCGGCCATCCGATTGATGAGTATGAGAGCGAAGTACGGCGTTTTGCTAAGCAACGTATTGTTGATTTACGCCCCTCTAGAGAGCTGCAAACAATTGCTGGACTGATTGTGAATCAGCGGGTAATGCGCAATAAAAAAGGTGACAAAATGGCCTTTATTACCCTAGATGACCGTTCAGGACGTATTGAAGCCTCCTTGTTTGCCGAAGCTTTCAACCAAGCTCATGGCCTGTTACAGACCGATACTTTAGTCGTGGTTGAGGGTGAAGTAAGTCATGATGACTTCTCAGGTGGGTTAAGATTCCGCGCCAAACGCGTGCTGGGACTCGCAGAAGCGCGCACCAGTTTAGCCCATAGCCTACGCTTACAGCTTAATCAGAGCAGTTTGCAATTGGAGCAAATCCATTGGCTCAAGCAGCAATTAGCGCAATATCCGGGCGATTGCTTGGTCAGTGTGGCTTATGAGGGCGTTCAGGCGAAAGCCGAATTAGAGCTGGCGCAGAACTGGAAAATAGAGCCCAAGGATATATTGTTACAAGGATTGCGTGACCAGTTTGGACAGGATAACGTCTTTCTGTATTATCCGTAGGTAAAGAATTATTAGGTGATGAGCAGCATATATAGGCTGCTTGTTGTGTTTTTATTCGGTCTGAGCCAATCGCAAGACGGCCGCAAAGCAAAGTGGAAAACTCATGAACCCGAACTATTTGGATTTTGAACAGCCCATAGCAGACTTACAAGCCAAGATTGAAGAGCTGCGTTTGGTTGGCAACGATAACGATATTAATATCAGTGATGAAATTGCCCGCTTAAAAGAAAAAAATAAAACGCTAACGAAGAATATTTTTTCAGATCTAGATAGCTGGCAAATTGCACGCATGGCGCGTCACCCACAACGTCCGTACACCCTTGATTACGTAGCGCACCTGTTTACCGAATTTGAAGAGTTGCACGGTGATCGTCATTTCTCTGATGATGCGGCGATTGTTGGTGGTATTGCTCGTTTTGAAGGCATACCGGTGATGGTGATTGGTCATCAAAAAGGTCGTGAAGTACGTGAAAAGGTGCGCCGTAATTTTGGTATGCCACGTCCAGAAGGCTATCGCAAAGCTTGCCGTTTAATGGAAATGGCTGAGCGTTTTAAGCTGCCTATTTTGACTTTTATTGATACACCCGGTGCTTATCCTGGCATTGATGCTGAAGAGCGTGGTCAGAGTGAAGCCATTGCTTGGAACCTAAGAGTGATGTCACGCTTGAAAACCCCGATTATCTCCACGGTAGTAGGCGAGGGTGGTTCCGGTGGTGCTTTGGCGATTGGTGTATGTGACCGCCTGAATATGCTGCAGTTTGCTACCTATGCGGTTATTTCTCCAGAGGGTTGTGCATCGATTCTATGGCGCAGTGCGGACAAAGCACCGGAAGCAGCAGAGGCCATGGGTATTACTGCCGAGCGGCTCAAAGGCTTAGGTATTGTAGATAAGGTGATTGATGAGCCGCTAGGCGGAGCGCACCGTGATGTGCAGGTTACCTGCGACAACGTGCGTGCGGTTTTAGCGCAACAACTGGAGGAGTTGCAGGCGTTAAGCGAAGAAGAACTATTGGAGCAGCGCTACGCCAAATTGATGAGCTTTGGTATTTCTTCCCAGTAAGCTAGGTTTGCGTAATACTACCCGCAGCGCTTTGACGGCAAAGCTCTGCGGGTTTTTTTATGGGAAAATTTAACCAGTTATGCAGCACAGAATTGTTCCGCAGGTCATAGGGCAACTTAAGCCATGGCAGCAAGCTCCAGCTTGGTGCGTGGCCTTTTCTGGTGGGCTGGATTCTACGGTTTTACTGCATATTCTGGCCACGCACATACCGCTCGGTTCAAGGCCAGCGTTACGAGCCATTTATATTCACCACGGTTTGCAGCAAGCAGCCGAAGGCTGGCCAGCGCATTGCCAGAGCGTTTGTGAGCAACTGGGTGTTGCACTTAGCGTTATCAAGATAAAGGTTGCGCAGCAAGCCAGTGTCGAGCAGGCGGCACGCAATGCGCGTTATGCGGCTTTTGCAGAACAATTGCAGCCCGAAGAGCTCTTGTTGATGGCGCAGCATCAGGATGATCAGGCGGAAACCCTGTTGTATCGTTTATTGCGCGGCAGTGGTGTTACCGGACTGCAGGCGATTCCTCGCCAACGTGTTTTAGGTCAAGCGCATTTGTTGCGCCCGTTATTGGGTATTTCTCGCCAAGAACTCGAAGACTATGCCCAGCAATATCAGCTCAGTTGGGTAGAAGATCCCAGTAATGCAGAAGAATATTTTGATCGTAATTTTCTGCGTCGTCAGATCATGCCGTTACTCAAACAACGCTGGCCAGCTACGCTGTCAGTGTTGCAGCGCACTACTGAGCATATGCGCGAAGCACAGCAATTGCTGGATGACTTAGCCCAGCTTGACCTGCAGCAGGCACAGCTTGTAGCGCCTATCAGCTGGCTGCCACTGGCGGGTTTGCAGCTAGATAAACTAGCGAAGCTGAGTGATAGGCGACAAAAAAATCTATTGCGTTATTGGCTTGCAAATAAAACGTCTGCTGTTGAAACCCAGCATTGGGCAGGTTGGTATGATTTGCGCGATGCCAAAGCCGATGCCCAGCCAGTGTGGCGCTTACAGCAGGGTGCGCTGGTGCGTTATCAACAACAGCTGTATTGGCTGCCGGAATCTTGGCTGGCGCCTGTAGAAGCAGTGCAGTTGGAAATCACTAAGCCGGGTCGGTATGTATTACCCGGCAATGGTGTGCTTGAGGTGCAGGGCGAACTGCCCGGACTGTTACATATCCGTTATCGCCATGGTGGCGAGCAGATGCAATTACCAACGCGCGGGCGGCGTGATTTAAAGCGTTTGTTGCAAGAGCAAAATATTCCCCAGTTTCTCCGTCAGCGCATCCCTTTGGCATACATGCAGCAGCAGCTTATAGCTGTAGCTAATTGTTCTTCTTTGCAGGGCGCAAAAGCGAAGCAGTTTCAGCTGTATTGGTATCCGCCCCTCTAAAAGCGTGCTGCTGTTCACAGTTTTATTGCAAAAATAGCTAAGTCGATATTCTGGGCTATTATGAATTATAGGTACAAAACGGATGTGCCTAATGGAGTGGGTTAGGGCAGCGGCGGGATGCAGCTGAGCACAGGATGTGCAGCGCAAGGAAGCGCAAATTTTATCTAAGCAGGCAGGCGTTTTAACGTATTGATAATCACGGATTCAAGGCCGGGTTATGTAGAGCTTGCTCCATCCAGCCTATGCAATTGGGCTAACCACTCTTGCGGTACCATGTGACGCAAGCAAAGCTGGCACTGTTGCGTGGCAGGATCAAACACAATCACAGCCTGTTTACTTTCCAATGCTGCACGCGCCCTTTGTATCTTGGTCTGGTAAGGAGTTTCATCGCCGTTATCGGTTCCATCACGACTGACGAAATCTTCAAGTAACCCCTGCAGGGCTGCTTCACTGAGTTGCTGGTAGGGAATGAGCATGAAACCACCTGTTTGAGTCTTTAGTTTTGCTGCGTGAGCCAGTGCTCGCAACTAAGATGCCGCTGTAAAACTCAAGGCAGTATAGCAGTAAGTGATCTTGGATTATTGTGCGCAATTAATTGGTGAAAAAATCCAAGTATGGCTTTTTTGCGCGAGGTTGTTCGTCAGCAGTAATCACAGTAAAAAAATAAAATGGTTATTTTTGCTGTAGAGGTCTAAAATAGACGCCCAATTTTGCTCCATTTAGAGGCTGTTTCAACGATGCTCATTTTGCGCGGTGCTCCTGCCCTTTCTGACTTTCGTCAGCAAGCTGTTTCCCAACAACTGACTTCCTTGGTTCCTTCCGTATCTGGTGTTTTTGCTACCCATGTTCATTTTGTTGAACTGGCTGGTGAGCTGGATGCGACAGAACATTCTGCGTTAACGCAACTGCTGACTTACGGGCCAGCAGCAGCTACGCAGGAGCCAAGCGGCCAGCTATTTTTAGTGGTACCACGCTTGGGGACTATCTCTCCTTGGTCTAGCAAGGCTACGGACTTGGTTAACTACTGTGGCTTAAGTAAGGTCAAGCGCATTGAGCGTGGCATTGCTTACTACGTTGACGGTCAGTTTGATACAGCACAGGCGCGCCAGATTGCGGCGCAGTTGCACGACCGCATGAGTGAGCACGTATTTGAGCAGCTTGAACAAGCCCAGGCTTTGTTTCAGCAGTCTGCGCCGCGTGCGCTTAATAGTGTTGATGTGTTGGGCGGTGGACTGGCTGCGCTACAACAAGCCGACCAAGCGCTTGGCTTGGCGTTAGCTGAAGATGAAATGGAGTACTTGGTTGCCAGTTTCCAGAAAATGGGCCGCAACCCAAATGATATTGAATTAATGATGTTTGCTCAGGCGAACTCTGAGCATTGTCGTCACAAGATTTTTAATGCGAGCTGGGATATTGATGGACAAGAGCAGCAGAAATCGCTGTTTGCCATGATTAAAAACACCTACGAAATGAACAGTCAAGGTGTTTTGTCTGCCTATAAAGACAACTCGTCTGTTATTGAAGGCTTCAGCGCTGGACGTTTTTTCCCCGATCCAGTGACTGGCGAATACTGTGCTCATCAAGAACCTATCCATATTTTAATGAAGGTAGAAACCCATAACCACCCATCTGCGATTGCACCGTTTCCCGGCGCAGCAACGGGTTCAGGTGGTGAGATTCGTGATGAAGGGGCTACCGGTATTGGTTCTAAGCCTAAGGCGGGTTTGTCTGGTTTTACTGTTTCGGGTTTGAATATTCCCGGCTACGAGCAGCCTTGGGAAATTAATTACAGCAAGCCTGATCGCATTGTTAGCGCGCTGGATGTGCTCATCGAAGGTTCAAAAGGTGGGGCTTCGTTCAATAACGAGTTTGGTCGTCCTGTGCTGAACGGCTATGTGCGCAGCTTTGAGCAGCAGGTAGATACGGTTAATGGGCCAGAGATTCGCGGCTATCACAAACCTATTATGCTGGCGGGTGGTCTGGGTAATATTCGTGCTGATCACGTGCAAAAAGGTGAAATTGAGCCGGGCAATAAACTGATTGTGCTAGGTGGTCCAGCCATGCTTATTGGTTTGGGCGGTGGTGCAGCTTCTTCGGTAGATACGGTGGCGGCTGATGATTTGGACTTTGCTTCCGTGCAACGCGGTAACCCAGAGCTGGGCCGTCGTTGTCAGGAAGTGATTGATAGCTGCTGGCAGCTTGGCGCAGAAAACCCCATTCGTTTTATTCATGATGTGGGCGCAGGCGGTTTGTCTAATGCCTTCCCTGAGTTGGTGAATGATGCAGGTCGTGGTGGCCGTTTTGAATTACGCAAAATGCCCAGTGCGGATACATCATTGAGCCCGTTAGAGATTTGGTGCAACGAAGCTCAAGAACGTTATGTATTGGCCGTTGCTGAGCAAGATGTAGAGCGTTTTGCCGCCATCTGTGCGCGTGAGCGCTGCCCTTTTGCAGTAGTGGGCGAGGCGACAGCGGAAAAACAATTGACGGTCAATGATGTGCAGTTTGCTAATCAGCCGGTAGATATGCCGCTGGATGTATTGCTGGGTAAACCGCCACGTATGCATCGCAGTGTAACGCGTGAAGCTGAAGTGGGTGCTGCTTTTAATAGTTCAACGTTGCCATTAACTGAAGCAGTCGAGCGCGTTTTACGCCATCCAACGGTAGCCAGCAAAGGCTATATGATTACCGCGACCGACCGTGGCGTCACGGGCTTGGTAGTGCGCGATCAGTTGGTGGGTCCTTGGCAGGTTCCGGTTGCGGACTGCGCGGTCACGGCGATGAGTTTTGATAGCTATTACGGCGAAGCCATGGCTATGGGTGAGCGTACGCCTTTAGCGATTTTAAATGCGCCGGCTTCTGGGCGTATGGCTGTGGGTGAAGCGATTACTAACCTCGCCGCCGCCCGTATTGATAAAATCTCTGACATTCGTTTATCAGCCAACTGGATGGCGGCAGCGGGCCATCCGGGTGAAGATGCGCGCCTGTATGAAACGGTTAAAGCCGTTGGTATGGAGCTATGCCCAGCGTTGGGCATTACCATTCCGGTGGGTAAAGACTCCATGTCGATGAAAACTCGCTGGCTGGAACAGGGCGAAGAAAAAACAGTCACCTCGCCCGTATCGCTGATTATTAGTGGTTTTGCGCCGGTACTGGATATCCGTCAAACCCTCACCCCACAGTTGCAGCTGGATAAAGGCGATAGCCAATTGTTGTTGATTGATTTGGGTCGTGGTCAAAACCGCATGGGTGGTTCGATCTTGGCACAGGTGTATAAAGAGCTGGGCGAGCATGCGCCTGATGTGGACAGCGCCGAGGACTTAAATGCTTTCTTCGCTGCGATCCAGCAACTCAATCACCAAGGCTTATTGCTGGCTTACCATGATCGTTCCGATGGTGGGTTGTTAACCACAGCAGTAGAAATGGCCTTTGCTGGACACTGCGGTTTGTCTCTGCAGTTGGATGCGTTAGGTATTCAAACAGAGCAAGCAAATGCGGCGTTGTTCAGCGAAGAGCTGGGTGCGGTTATTCAGGTATCTAACGAGAAGCTGGCGCAGGTTCAGGCCATTTTTGCGGATGTTGGGTTAGCTGATTGCGTACACAGTATCGGACAACCAGAGGCGGGTGATAACGTCACCATTAGCTTGGGTGATACGAAATTAGTGGATGCGCGGCGCAGCCAGTTACAGCGTATTTGGACGCAGACCAGCTATCAGATTCAGCGTATCCGTGATAGTAGTGACTGTGCACAGCAAGAATATGACGCCTTACTGGACGAGCACGATCCGGGTTTAAATGTATCACTAAGCTTTGATATTAATGAAGACGTGGCTGCGCCGTACATCGCCACTGGTGTAAAGCCGAAGGTTGCGATACTGCGTGAACAAGGCAGTAACGGACATGTTGAGTTGGCTGCAGCCTTTGAGCGTGCAGGCTTTAATGCTGTAGACGTGCATATGAGTGATTTACTGGCAGGTCGTGTGCAGCTGGCAGACTTTAAAGGCTTAGCGCCCAGCGGTGGTTACTCCTTTGGTGATGCCTTGGGTGCAGGGGCGGGTTGGGCGAAATCCATTTTGCTTAATGACTCACTGCGTGCCCAGTTTGCTGAATTCTTCAGCCGCAACGACAGTTTTACCCTTGGCGTCAACAATGGCGCACAGATGCTGGCGCAACTTAAAGAGCTTATTCCGGGTGCTGAGCACTGGCCGCAGTTTGTGCACAACCAATCAGAGTGCTTCGAGTCACGTTTGAGCATGGTTGAAGTGCAAGACTCGCCTTCAATCTTTTTGACCGGCATGGTTGGCTCACGCTTACCCGTGGCCGTAGCGCACGCAGAAGGGCAGGTGACTTATGCCAATGCGGAGCAGCTAGCAGCAGCGGACAACTCTGGTTTGGTGGCGCTGCGCTTTGTGGATAATCACGGGCAAGTAACCCAAGCTTATCCGGCGAACCCTAATGGTTCTGCTCAGGGTATGACGGGCTTTACCAGTCGTGATGGTCGTGTGACCTTGCTGATGCCTAACCCAGAACGTTTAGTGCGTACGGTACAGAACTCATGGCACCCTGACAGCTGGCAAGAAGATGCTGCTTGGTTGCGTATGTTCCGCAATGCCCGAGTTTGGGTTGGCTAGTTTCTAGCTTTAGCTGTAACCAATAAAAAAACCGCGCTCTACTCAAGGTAGGCGCGGTTTTTAATTGATTTAAATAAAGGCTGCAGCAGCGCTTACAAAACGGCTCTATTTAAAAAAGGGAAACAACAGCGGCACCATGATGATGGTGGTGATCAGTACGATAACCGTGAAGGGTACGCCGATACGAACAAAGTCGCTGAAGCGGTATTGTCCAGGCCCAAGTACCAACGTGTTTACAGGCGAGGAGATAGGCGTCATAAAGGCTGCCGATGCAGCCACTGCAACCGTCATCGCAAAGGGTGCGGGTGATGCGTTCATCGCTACGGCGGTGGCAATAGCAACTGGTGCCATAAGCACGGCCGTGGCGGTGTTGGA
>SMEQ01000461.1_pt1 | contig 14286 bp, 9 predicted proteins | sample 2456281 | NCBI WGS metagenome assembly SMEQ01 (sample SAMN10132596, study PRJNA489261) | soil metagenome | isolation source: day1 antibiotic-loamy sand soil ammended with raw manure from dairy cow... | place: USA | collected 2015-04-01
CCACGGACGAGCGAGCTCTGTCATTGTTTCTGGTCAAGCAATTCACAGACCAAAAGGTCAAATCAAACCAGATCCGACCCAAGATCCAATTTTTGCGCCGTGTAGAAATTTAGATTTTGAATTAGAAACTGGATTCATTACCTACGATGGAAAACCGTTGGGAGATTCCATCTCTACCGCTGAAGCCGAAGATTTCATTTTCGGAATGTGTCTATTCAACGACTGGTCAGCACGTGATATTCAAACCTGGGAATACGTTCCACTCGGACCATTCTTAGCGAAAAATTTCGCTTCTAGCATGTCGCCATGGATTGTAACCTTGGATGCACTTCAGCCTTTTAAAGTAGCAAGTCCAAAACAAGTTCCAGAAGTATTGGATTACTTGAAATGCGATTCAGACAAATCATACGACATCAATTTACAGGTTTTAATTGAGCCTAAAGGAGGAACAGAAAACATCATTTGTGAATCCAATTTCAAATACATGTATTGGACCATGGCGCAGCAATTAGCGCATCATTCTGTGAACGGATGTAACATTCGCGGTGGAGATTTAATGGGTTCAGGTACGATTTCAGGACCAACACCAGATTCATATGGTTCCATGTTGGAATTGGCTTGGAAAGGAACCAAACCATTGAAATTAAACGACGGAACAGAACGTAAATTTATTCATGATCACGATACGGTAATCATGCGTGGCTACTGTGAAAAAGACGGCGTTCGCGTTGGATTTGGAGAAGTATCAACTGAAGTTTTACCTGCTAAACAGTAGCGTCAATGAGTGATTTCCAATTGAATGAAATCGACCTGGAACAGGAACGAAAGGAAATTTTAAGAGCGTTTAAAGGTCTTTTAAGGGCCGTTAAAACGCGCTCCAGAGAACAGACGAAAATGATCCGCAAGGCGTTTGACGTTGCGGTGGATGCGCATAAAGACATGCGCCGTAAGTCTGGAGAACCATACATCTACCACCCAATTGCCGTGGCGCGAATTTGTGCAGAGGAAATGGGATTGGGTACGACAAGTGTAATTTGTGCATTGCTTCACGATACCGTGGAAGATACACACATCACGTTGCAAGATGTGGAAGACTTATTTGGTCTAAAAACTCGAACGATCATCGATGGTTTAACCAAAATCCCAGAAGTATTTGACGAGAATGCTTCCATTCAAGCGGAAAATTTCAGAAAAATGATTTTGACCATTTCGGATGACATCCGCGTGGTTTTAATCAAGTTAGCCGATCGCTTGCACAACATGCGAACGTTAGACAGCATGCGTGCTGACAAACAATTGAAAATCGCTTCGGAAACGAAGTTTTTATACGCACCCCTTGCCCACCGTTTGGGATTGTATTCCGTTAAAAGTGAGCTAGATGATTTGGCGTTCAAATACACCGAGCCTGAGATTTACCAGCAAATTGAAAACAACCTAAAATCTACGCAAGACGTTCGAAATCGATTTATCCGTAAGTTTATTCAGCCTTTGAAAGAAGCGTTGCAATTCGAAGGATATGTGTTTGATATGAAAGTCCGTACCAAATCCATTTCTTCCATTTGGCGGAAAATGCAAACCAAGGGCATTCCGTTTGAAGAAGTGTATGATTTGTTTGCGGTTCGAATCATTGTCGACACGCCAATCGAGTTGGAAAAATCAGATTGTTGGCGTATTTACAGTATTGTTACCGACTTCTACCAACCAAGCCCTGAGCGTTTAAGAGACTGGATTTCAACACCGAGGGCAAACGGATACGAATCTTTGCACACCACCGTCATGTCGCCGCAAGGAAAGTGGGTGGAAGTTCAAATTCGTTCCAGAAGAATGGATGAAATTGCTGAAAGAGGTTTGGCAGCGCATTACAAATACAAGGAAGACAAGTCCGAAGATTCTAAATTCGACCGTTGGATTGCAGAAATTCGCGAGTTGATGGACAATCCTGATTTGAGCGCAATGGATTTTGTGAATGAATTCAAAATGAATTTGTTCTCTGATGAAATTTATGTGTTTACTCCAAAAGGTGAATTGCGTGTTTTACCAACAGGTGCAACTATATTAGACTTTGCCTATGACATTCACACCGACATTGGCGACACCTGTATTGGCGCCAAAGTAAATATGAAATTGGTGCCTTTAAGTTACCAATTGCAAAACGGCGATCAAATTGAAATCATAACTTCTTCCAAGCAAAAACCGAATGAGGATTGGCTGCGCATGGTGGCATCCGCGCGCGCGAAAGGGAAAATAAAATCTTCTCTGAACGAGGAGAGAAAAGTAATTTCTCTCGATGGAAAAGAAATTTTAGAACGCAAATTCAAACAGTTCAACATCCGATTCATCCCGGAAAATGTGATGACGCTGGAACGCTTTTACGAAATGCCATCTGCAGCAGAATTGTACTTCAGAATTGCCAAAGGAAAAATCGATTTATCGCGCTTGCGTGAGATTGAAAATATCAGCGGCATGTTGCAACTGGAGAAAAAGAATGCGCAACCGAAAGACAAGCACGAACTGGACGTGTATCCGAAGATCAACAAAAAAGAAGACGTCATCATCATTGGTGAAGACTTCAAAAACATTCAATACCGACTTGCCAAGTGTTGCAATCCAATTCCTGGAGATTTGGTATTCGGTTTCATTACGACAAACGATGGCATCAACATTCACCGCAACAACTGTGTGCATGCTGAACACCTGCAGTCCAAAATGGCATATCGTTGCGTGAAAGCGCGTTGGAAAAGCCTGAAATTGGAATCGTATTTGGTTTCTTTGCGCTTGATTGGAATTGACGACGTTGGAATTGTAAATAAAATCACGGAAATCATTTCTAACGAGCTGAACGTAAACATGAAATACATTTCTTTCGAAGCCAACGACGGACTTTTTGAAGGAAAAATATCTGTCTTGGTTTACGATCGCGAACATTTGGATCAATTGACTCAGAAATTCGAATTAATCGAAGGGGTGAAACGCATCGAACGGTGGGATTCAGAAAGTAACGGCGAAGATTTAGGCGACGGCGATAGTGCTGAAGAGATTCTGTCTTAAAACAGAAAAAAAACGTACAAAAAAACTCAGTTACTTTAAAAATAACTGAGTTTTTTGTTTTAATCTATTTCTGATTCTATCTGCTTACCATCGTCGCAAAATCTTTTGCAAAATACGTCAGAATTGCATCCGCACCCGCGCGACGCATGCTCAACAACATTTCACTCATAACTGGTTCGTAATTCAACCAACCTTTTTGTGCTGCGGCATACACCATTGCACATTCGCCACTCACGTTATACGCCGTAATTGGAACGTTGAAATTTTCTTTCAACAAATGAATTACATCCAAATAACACAACGCTGGTTTCACCATCAACATGTCTGCTCCTTCATATAAATCCAATTCAGCCTCAATCAACGCTTCGCGCTTGTTCGCAGGATTCATCTGATATGTTTTCTTATCGCCACCTTTCGGAGCAGAATCCAAGGCATCGCGGAACGGATTGTAAAATGCACTCGCGTATTTCACGGAATACGACATGATGCTTGTATTTTCATAACCTGCTTCGTCCAAAGTTTCACGAATCAATCCAACACGACCGTCCATCATGTCTGAAGGGCCGATGATGTCCACACCTGCTTGCGCTTGCGCCAAGGACATTTTCGCTAAAATAGGCAAGGTTTGATCGTTGTGAATTTCTCCGTTTACTACTAATCCATCGTGACCGTCGGACGAATATGGATCCATCGCCACATCACTCATGATGGTCATTTCTGGAAATTCTTGTTTCAACGTTCGAATAGCTTCCAAATAAAAATTATCAGAAGCATAACTATACGAAGCGATTTTATCTTTCAAGGATTCGTCCACCGCTGGAAATAAATCATAGGTGTGAATTCCCAATTTCATACACGCTTCCACTTCAGGAAGTAACGTGTCAAGACTCCAACGGAAATTGTTTGGCAAAGAAGCTACTTCGCTCTTGATGCCTTTTCCATCCACTATAAACATCGGATAAATTAGATTTTCAACGCCTAATTTTGTTTCCTCAACCATCGCACGAATGGCTGCGTTTTTTCTATTTCTTCTGGGTCTGGTGTACATCATGATCTAAAAAATTTAATTGCACAAATTTAAGTTTTATCCTTTGCTTGAGTGTCATTGTATTGTCAGAAATCTGTTTTTTTAGCTAACTTTGAGTAAAATACAAAACCATGAAAATACTTCACACCGCTGATTGGCATTTGGGCAAAAGATTGGACAATTTTTCTCGTTTGGAAGAACAGAAATTGGTTCTGGATGAAATTTGCGTCATCGCCGATCAACAGGAAGCGGATGTGATTGTGGTTGCTGGAGATTTATTCGACACCTTCAATCCACCTGTGGAAGCGATTGAATTGTTATATAAAACCTTGAAACGATTGACCAACAACGGCAAACGACCTGTGATTGCCATTGCGGGAAACCACGATTCTCCAGATCGCATCGATTCACCCGATCCGTTGGCACGAGAATGCGGAATTATTTTCGTCGGACTTCCCAACATGGAAATGAAACCTTTGAAGATGGAAGATGGTTTTGAAATTACCCGAACCGATGCCGGATTCCTGGAAATTGAATTGCTAAATTTCACTTATCCGATCAGAATTATCGCAACGCCTTATGCCAACGAAACTCGGATGAAAACCTTTTTCGGCGAAGATAAAGTCACTTCTTTACAAGACGCACTTCAAAGCAGTTGGGCGGAAACAGCTAATCAATATTGCGATGAAAAAGGCGTGAACATCTTGACAACGCATTTGTATATGATGAAGCGCGGTGGCGAGATTTTGGAAGAGCCAGATGGTGAAAAACCGTTGAAAATTGGAAATGCAGATATCGTTTATTCGGATTCCATTCCGACTCAAATTCAATATACTGCACTCGGACATTTGCACCGTTACCAAAACATTGGAACGGATGAAAGACCAGCAGTTTACTCCAGCAGTCCACTCGCCTACTCATTTTCAGAAGCTGGCCAGCAGAAATATGTGGTTTTGATTAAGGCTGAGCCAAATAAGCCAGCTGAAGTCGAGCGCATCGCATTAAAAACGGGAAGACAATTGGTTCGCAAGACTTTCGATAATATCGATAATGCGGTTCAATGGCTGACAGAAAATCAAAATACTTTGGTAGAATTATCAATCGAAAGTGACACCTATTTGACATCAGAAGATTTAAAACGATTGAGAAATGCGCACTCCGAAATCATACACCTCATCCCACTTGTAAAGCAAAGCAGTCAATCAATTTCAAGCGGAAGACAAGTCAACCTAAATCAAGATATTCACGAACTTTTTAAAGATTTTTTCATCGCCAAGAAAGGTCAAGAACCAAATGAAGAAATTCTTGATTTGTTTAAAGAAATAACAACCAAAAACGCATGATTCCAATACAATTATCCCTCGAAGGAATTTATTCCTACCAAGAACGCCAAGTCATAGATTTTACGCGTTTAATTGATGCTGGACTTTTTGGAATCTTTGGCGCGGTTGGTTCTGGTAAATCTACGATTTTAGAAGCGATTACCTTTGCTTTATATGGCGATTCAGACCGCATGCACTCTCGAGATAATCGGAATTACAACATGATGAACTTGAAATCAGACCGAATGTACATCGAGTTTGATTTCTACAATTTTGAGGATAAGAAATTTCGGATCGTTCGCGAGTTTAAGAGAAATAGTAAGCAGTTTCATATTGTCAATCTAACGACTACCACATTATACGAATGGAAAGATGAAGAATGGCTTCCGATGAAAGATTCAAATGTGGAACCAATCATTGGATTAAGTGCTGAGAACTTCAAACGAACAATCATCATTCCGCAAGGGAAATTCAAGGAATTTATTGAACTGGGTGGAACGGCGCGTACCTCAATGATGAAAGAGATTTTCAATTTACATCATTACGATTTAGGTGATAATGTCAAGCGATTATACGCTTCCAACGAAGAAAAATTGCAAGTCCTTTCTGGCAAGCTTTCAGGTTACGAAGAGATTTCTGAAGAGATTATCTTAGAGAAAAAAACATTTTCTGACGAACAAGAAGCAATTTTCAAAGAGCAATTAACGCAACACGAAACACTTGCCAAATCGTTTGAGCAACTCAAGCAACTTCGTTCGCAAATCATCAATTTACGAGAACTTAAAGCGAAACTCGAAATCGAGAAAATCAATAAAATTCAGATTGATATTGCTGAAAACAAACTGAAAGAATACGTTTTGATTCAGCAACAATTTGAAGAACTTTTGAAATTAGAAAAGCAATTGACTATTAAGATTAATGCTCAAAATGAAGAATTAAAAAATCAAAAAATCAATCAAGCTCAGCTTGAAACAAAGATAACCGCAAACAAAGAAGAGATTGTAAAAGTTAAACCTTTCATCGATCAAATTGAACAGAAAAAAGAGGCGGTGAACGACTTGAAATTGATTCGTGAAATCATCCTTAATGAGACGATGATTGAGAAAGGGAAAGAACGAACTGAGAAAGGAAAAGAAATGGTTTCTGACCTTGTTGCAAAACAAGGAGTTAAGACAAAAAGCATTGAACAACTAGAAAATGAAGAATCAAAATTCACTTCTAAAATCATTGATTCATCCATATTAACAGCAGTTGAAATTTGGTTTCACAATCAGAAATCGATAATCGACAAACAAATTAAAAATGAAACCAATCTTAAAGGTTCTCTATTGAAAATCAAAGAGATTGGAGAAGAGTTTGCAAATTTAAAATTCTCTAAATCGAATTGGAAAAATGAGATTGCTGAGAAATTAGATATTATAAAAACAAAACTTGTCGAACTCAATCAGCAGGAAACGCTGCTGAAAGTAAAACAAGAACTTGCGCATTTTGCACATCAAATTCACGACGGCAAAGATTGTCCGCTTTGTGGTTCGAAAGAACATCCGAATGTTGTTGAAACAGAAGATGTCAGTGCTGATTTATTGAGAATTGCAGGTTTGATTAAAATTGAGGAGACTGCAAAAGCAGTCTTGGATCAATGGAATAATCAGTTGATTCAAATTCAAGCCAGAGAAGAATCTTGGAATGAAAAATTGATTACTTACGAACTTGAGAAAAACCATATCATTCAAGAATTAGAAACACATTCAAACGCTTTTCAATGGTCTACTTTCTCAAAAGACGAAGCTGATTTCAAACAGAAAAAAGCACAAAACGAGTCGATTATTTTTCAGAAAAAACAACTGGAAGAACAACTTAAAACTCAACGTTTAGAATTGACCAATCTTACGAGTCAACTTGAAACGGCTAAAAAGGTGTTGCAAGCCATCGAGAATGAAAACTTGATTAAATCAACCTTGATTAAAGAGAATAAGTCTAAAATCAAACAATTAAAATTAGAAGATTTTCAAACTACTTCTTACGATTCTATGACTGAATTAGTTGATCATGAAGAAAGATTAATCGTGGAAAATCAGAAGAAATTTCAAGATTTAGAGAAGGAAAAAAATGAACTTTCAATTCAGTTTGCGACAAGTAAAGCGAATTTAGAAAACATAGCAAAGCAATTGTCAGATTTGACAAAAGAACAATCCAACAATACTACTGAATTGGATAAACGCCTTTCTGAAATGAACTTCCAATCTAAATCAGATGTTGAAACTATTCTAAACCAAACAATTGACATTGAATCTGAAAGAAAACGAATTCAAGATTTCTTCATTCAATATGAGAGTATGGTGAAAGTCATTCAGGAATTAGAGAAAACAACCGAAGGAAAATCTGTTTCTGAAGAAGACTTTGAAGCCGAGCAAGCTAAAATGAAAATCAGCGAACAAAGCATTAATGAACTTCGCGAAAAGATTGCCACTTTAAAACATGACTTGGAACGAATTCAAAAAGAATATACCGAAAAGAAAGAATTGCTGGATCAGAAAAGTATTCTGGAAAATCGCAAGGAAAACATCAAAACCATGCAAGGACTTTTCAAAGGAAATGGTTTTGTAGAATACGTTTCTGGAATTTACCTGAGAAACTTATGTCACATCGCCAACAAACGTTTTCACCGCATGACCAAAAATCAACTGAGTCTGCAAGTCAACGAAAGCAATGAATTTGAGATCATCGACTTTTTAAACAACGGTCGTTCGCGCTCCGTCAAAACACTTTCCGGCGGACAAAGTTTCCAAGTTTCCTTATCACTTGCTTTGGCTTTGGCTGAGAACGTGCAAAGTCTTTCCAAGTCAGACAAAAATTTCTTCTTCATCGACGAAGGTTTTGGAACCCAAGATACAGAATCGGTGAACATTGTGTTTGAAACCTTGAGTAATTTACGCCAAGAGAATCGCATTGTTGGAATTATTTCACATGTGGAGGAATTACAGGAACGGATACCAATTTCATTGACGATTCATAATGATGCAGAACGTGGAAGCTTGATTACGGTGGATTGATGTGAATTAACCGCAAAGTAGCGCGGAGTGAAGGCGCAGAGGACGCAAAGAAAAAGAGAGAAAAGAGATTTAAAAAAGACTACTCGACTTTAAACACTCATTTTTCTTAAAAAACTCCTGCGCGTTCTTTGCGGAAAAATTTGCGCTTCTTTGCGGTAAAACCTAACACGCAGTTCGCTTCGAAAAACATCCGTGGTACAAAAAAATCCCCGCCTGCCAAGCAAACGGGGATCAATAGATATTAGATCATCAACGAATTAAGCTGATGGTGCTTCTTTTCTTTCTGGTCTTGGCAATAAGACTTTACGAGAAAGTTTCCATTTCTTCGTTTTTTCGTCTTTACCCATTACTTTGAAACGGATTACATCGCCTTCTTTACAAACGTCTTCCATTTTAGCAATTTTTTCCCAGTTGAACTCAGAGATGTGAATCAAACCATCAACTCCAGGAAGAATCTCAACGAAACATCCGTAAGCTTGTAAGGATTTGATTTTACCTTCGTATTCTTTACCTTCTTCAACTGTTGGAGGGAATGCGATCGATTTGATACGGCTAACAGCTGCATTCATATCGTCTGCGTTGTTTGACATTACCTGAACTCTACCTTGACCACCTTCGATTTCCTCGATCGTGATGATGGTATTCGTTTCTTTCTGCATTGCCTGAATGATTTTTCCTCCAGGTCCAATCAACGCTCCAATCATTTCATTTGGAACTACGAACGCTTCAATTCTTGGCGTTTGTGGTTTCAATTCTGGATTTGGAACAGCAAGTGTTTCAACAATTTTATCCAAGATGTGTAAACGTCCTGCTTTTGCTTGCTCCAATGCTTGGATCAATACTTCGTAAGGAAGTCCGTCTACTTTGATGTCCATTTGACAAGCTGTGATTCCCTTTGCAGTACCTGTAACTTTAAAGTCCATGTCACCCAAGTGATCTTCGTCTCCTAAAATGTCAGACAATACAACAAATTTACCCTCGTCAGCAATCAATCCCATCGCGATACCAGAAACTGGTGCTTTGATTGGAACACCACCATCCATCAACGCTAGCGTACCTGCACAAACAGTTGCCATGGAAGAAGAACCATTGGATTCTAAAATTTCAGAAACCAAACGAACGGTGTACGGATAATCTGTAGGAAGCATGTTTTTCAAAGCACGTTGTGCCAAGTTACCATGTCCAACCTCTCTTCTAGAAGTTCCACGTAATGGACGCGCTTCACCTGTAGAGAATGGAGGGAAGTTATAGTGTAACATGAATTTCTCTGTTCCACGGTGCGTAACACCATCCAACATTTGCTCATCCATTTTACCACCTAAAGTTAACGTAGTCAACGATTGAGTTTCACCTCTTGTAAACACAGCAGAACCGTGAACGATTGGCAAGTAATCTACTTCAGCCCAGATTGGACGAATTTCGTCAAACTTACGGCCATCCAAACGTTTTCCCTCGTGCAACATTACGTTACGAATTGCTTCTTTCTGAACATCTTTGAAGTAAATAGAAACAAATCCGCTTAATTCAGCAGTTTCTTCTTCTGTCAATGTTGCCATGAACTCAGCTTTGATTGAATCAAATTGCGTAGATCTTGAGTCTTTGGAAGGATTTCCTTGACGTGCAACTTCTTTACATTTATCCATACAGAAATCAAAAACACGTGCTTTGATATCTTCGTTATGAACTTCGTGAGAATATTCTCTTTTTGGGTTTGCAGCAGGAATCATTGCAGCTAATTCCAATTGGAATTTACATTGCTCGATGATTGCAGCATGAGCGATTTTGATCACTTCAATCATTTCCATTTCTGAAACTTCTGCCATCTCACCTTCCAACATCACGATGTCTTTGATTGTACCAGCAACCATTACATCCATGTCAGCATCTTTCATCTGTGATACCGTTGGGTTAACGATGTATTCACCGTTTACTCTTCCAACACGTACTTCAGACATTGGTCCTCCAAACGGAATATTGGATACTGCAAGAGCAGCAGAAGCCGCTAAACCACACAACGCATCTGGTTGGTGCTCGCCATCGTAAGCCAACAATTGAATCATTAACTGTACCTCAGCGTGATAATCATCTGGGAAAAGTGGACGCAAAGCGCGGTCAACTAGACGCATAATTAAGATTTCACTATCTGTAGGTCTTGCCTCTCTTCTGAAGAATCCACCAGGGATTTTTCCAGCAGCAGCAAATTTCTCTTTGTAGTCTACCGTTAAAGGTAAAAAATCTACTCCTTCTTTTGCGGTAGGTGATGCAACAACCGTTGCTAACATTACCGTGTTGCCCATTTGTAACACTACCGACCCGTCAGCTTGTTTGGCCAACTTTCCAGTCTCAATGGAGATTTCTTTACCTCCTGTAATGATGGACATTTTTGTTCCTATGTTCATATACTATAAATTACTTTTTTTTGAAAAACGCGTCCTAAAAATGAACCGTTTTTATAACAGAAAAGGCAAACGAATTACTTCGATTGCCATCTCCAATTTGCTTTCTGTCCTAAGATCTTAACGACGAAGTCCAAGTTCTTTAACAATTGCACGGTATCTTGAAATTTCTTTCTTTTTCAAGTAATCCAACAAACTTCTTCTTTTACCTACTAGGATTTGAAGAGATCTTTGCGTTGCGAAATCGCGACGGTTTTTCTTCAAGTGTTCAGTTAAGTGTGCGATTCTGTATGAGAACAAAGCGATTTGTCCTTCTGCTGAACCTGTGTTTGTTGCTGATCCTCCGTGTTTTTCGAAGATTGCAGTCTTGTTTTCTGGTGCTAAATACATTCTAAAATTATATCATGTTTATTATGTAGCCATTCCGAACTTTTCGGTAATGACGGTGCAAAGATATGGATTATATTTGAATACATCCTATTTTACACTTCAATTTTTTAAGCAACCTTTTTGGGTGAAGATGAGACGCTTAAAAGTTCAGAATACGATTTCATTCGAGACATGCAACAAACATTATTCTTTTGCCTTACGAATGTCTTGAAATGCCTAAATGTTTTCCTTCTATAATCGCTTCAGAACGCTCTATTTCATCTTCTGGACCGTCTATAAACATCAAGAATTTCCCTTCTTTGATGTGCTCTTCGTATTGAATGGTTTCATCTTTGATTCCCAATTCAACTAAAACGGTTGTCAAACCACCTGCGATGATCCCTGCGTCAAATCCTGCGAAAGCTCCAATGATAGCACCTGCACCAAAAAGAACTCCTAAACCTGGAATGGCAAAAAGTCCAATTCCAGTCAAAGCTCCAACGGTTGTACCGATTATAGTTCCTGCCACCGTAGGCGCTGCGATTAATGTTTTATTCGATTTCACGTGCACTTTGTCATCGATAATTTCTGCTTTCCCAATTAAAGAAACATGTTTCATATTGATCCCTGCTGCTTCCAATCCCTCAAGCGCTTCGTCGTGAGAACTGAAAATGGCGATACTTTTTTTCATCTTAATTAAGATTAATTATTAAATCGGATTAGTTAAATCCTATCTTTAAAAGTACTGAATTATGCTCTTTTTTATTTATAACAGAATTTTAAGATGCATTTTACATTTATTGTGAAAATCACGAAATCTAATTTCATAAGATAGCCAACAAAGATCTGTGGATTATCATTTCGTCTAATTTGCTTTTAGTGGTTTCTATTTGTTTTTCAACCTGTTCATTTATGAACTGTTTATGTCTTGAAAATAACATTTGATAATAGGTGATTCCAGCGTGTAAATTCTCTTTAAAAGCAGTATATTTCTTGATTTGTCCAGCTGATAAATCTACTCCAATTTCTTCCAATTCATTTTTCAAATATTCGACATAAATCATCGATTAGAAGTTGCAATGTTTGGAATATATCCATAAATGTGTTTTGTCATGGTTTCCAAACTGTATTCCCGGTCGTAATACGTCATGTTTGGTCCTGGACAAATGATCACGCCTTGTTGCTGACCTTTGATTTCCATTCCGTGTTCCATCAAAGCGGAATTTCCCAATCCGACACATAAACATGCTTTCTCTGTGATTTTATCTTTCCGTTTTTGAAAATCAGCAGTGCTCAATTGACCTCTTTCAGCTTCTAACTCACTCAACTTTCGATCTTGGAACTTTTTGGAACCAGTGCAAATTCCTTCCATGCTGTATTCTTTATCGAAAGCCAAGAACTTTTTGGTGCACGCACTTCCAGCTTTGTTTTCATCAATTCGCTTTTGTTTCCAATAGTCGTTGGTCGTATTTTTAACCGTATTGAATGGAATTCCCAAAGGTGAAATGTGACTCAAATACAAATCTTCTTCTTTGGCTTTTGCCAGTAGCGTAATCGTATCTTTATCTACCGTCGTTGCTTCGGGAACCAATAAAAACGGACTTCCCCAACCTACGGAATCAACTTGGTAATAATCCAATAAAAAATCGTGTTCTTCCGCTGTACCTACTCCGCCTTGAACGGTGATTTTTAAATCCATCGGCTCGGCTGGAACGGACTTACCTTTATACGTCAAGCTATTTGTTAGTAGTTGATGTGTCGAAGCAATCAATTCATTTTTGCGGTTTTTGAATTCTTCTAAAATTGGTCCGAGTAAATGTCCTTCGGTTGCAAAAGCGTGTCCACCGCAGTTTAAGCCTGATTCGATACGATATTCAGAAACCCAAAGCCCTTTTTTGGCCATGAAATTTCCTTGAATCATCGCGGAGCGGAAATCGCTGACTTTGAGAACGATTTTCTTCGTGATCTCTCCTTTTTCGCTTGGATAAAAATCTTCAAATGTTTCCATGTATGAAACCAAACGTGGATTTAATCCTGCTGATAAAATAAGCGATGATTCCAATTGACTGTTCATAAAACCACGCAAAGCACTGTGTGCATCGTTCATTTCTTGCGGAAGTAATTCGCTTTTGACGTAATTTTCACGGTCGACTTTCGTCATGATGTTTACATCTACTTTTCCAGCTGTCAAATGTTGATCGATGAATTCTCGAATTCCCGTTGGAAGTGAAATTCCGTCACCAACAAAATCTTGAATTCGTTTTTTGATTTCTGATTTTTTAGGTAAGGTGTTTAAGTAATTTTCCAACTTGGTTTTACTTTCAGACAATTCGGTTTTGAAGGACTCAAATTTTTCTGAAACAATGTCTTCCATTAAATTCAAATACGACGTAACTCGCTTGGCGCGATAATCTTGAATTTTTTTCGAAATCTCCAAATACGGACGATTGAATTTTTCGCTGTAAAAAGCATTCATTTTTTCAATCAATTCATCATCCATGATCGAAACAACGGATGAAATTCCTAAATGTCCCACTTTAATTGGACTGTCTAGCGTAAATGCGATTCCCATTACAGGAATATGAAAAGTATGAAGATTCATTTTTTTGCATTGATTTTGAATCACTTAAAACGTATTCGCCTATCCGCAATTCTGATTTTTGTTTCAACTTTTAAAACTAATTGCAAAGGTGAACTTATTTCAAATGATAAAAGATGATTCAAATCATACCTTTTTGTCCGATTTAAAAATAACTTTGGCAATTAATTCAAATTGAGATTATGAAACGAACTTCATCTACCCGATTTTACATGGGATTTCTAGCTGTTCTAATTATCCTTTTCGCCATTTACAACGTAACAGTTTACACGAAAACAAATCCGGAAAGCGATTTATTATTGAGTCGAGAAGCGATCAAAGGGGAGGATTTATGGCAACAAAATAATTGCTTTTCCTGTCACCAATTGTATGGTTTGGGTGGTTATCTCGGACCCGATTTAACCAACACCTACTCTACCGAAGGAAAAGGCGAAGCATACATCAAAGCATTTTTAAACAGCGGAATTAAAAC
>SMEQ01000351.1_pt1 | contig 14283 bp, 15 predicted proteins | sample 2456281 | NCBI WGS metagenome assembly SMEQ01 (sample SAMN10132596, study PRJNA489261) | soil metagenome | isolation source: day1 antibiotic-loamy sand soil ammended with raw manure from dairy cow... | place: USA | collected 2015-04-01
GGTAGGATGAGATTGACAGGTCAAAATATAACCGGCTTCAACTTCGTCTTTTTCCAAGGCATAGTTGACATCCATTCTTGCAGTTCCTTCGATGATTTTCGCTTTACACGTACAACAAACTCCGCCTTTACAAGCGTACGGCAAATCTGCACCTGCTTTGTTTGCAGCATCCAAGATATTTTCTCCGTCGGATTGCAATGCTAAATCGTAACGATCGCCGTCTAAAATAACGGTTACGTTTGCTTCAATCGTTTGTTCTTTCGGTAAATTGATGTCGATTACTTTCTTCGGAGTGGAAGTGTTGAACAATTCAAAATGAATTTTTTCTTTCGTCAATCCGATTCCTTCAAAGGTTTCTTTCACGGCAAAAATCATATCTTCTGGACCGCAAACAAATACTTCATCCACAGAAATGTCTTTCAAAAATGCTTGATTCAATTCAACACATTTCGCAGCATCGATTCTTCCTTTTTGAATTTGATTTCCTAAATTCTCTCTTGAAAGTACGTGTGTCAAGGTAAATTTATCCAAATGTTCATTTTTCAAAGCTTCTAATTCTTCTCTGAAAATGATGGTTCCAAAACGTTTGTTTCCGTAAAAAAGCGTTACGTTACTTTCCGGTTCCGTATTTAAAATGGCTTTGATCAACGAGAAAATTGGAGTTATTCCACTTCCTGAGGCAAAAAGCACGTAATTTTTTGAATTCGTTGGTTGAAGATTCGCAATGAAATTTCCCATTGGAGTCATCACTTGAATTTCGTCTCCAATTTTAAATTGGTCGTTTGCGTGGGTAGAAAACTTTCCGAGTTCTACTTTTTTAATCGCAACGCGCCACTCATTTTCATGCGGAGCAGAACACAAAGAGTACGATCTTCTCAAATCTTCACCGTCAATAGTAGTACGCAAGGTTAGGTATTGACCGGATTGGTAAACGTATGATTCTTTTAATTCTTCGGGAATTTCAAAAGAAACGGAAATGGTTTCATCAGTTTCCTTTTTGATTGCAGCAATCTTAAGCGTATGAAATGTTGGTGTCATGCAATAAATCTGTTAATTGCACAAATTTAACGAAACTTTTTGAGCTAAGTAGCGGATTGTTAAAAACGGTGATTATTTAGTTTTGATGATTATTTTTTGATTTGGAGTGAAATTTACATGTACACAAATTAAAGTTTACAGTGCAAATGTTTAGGTTGAAAAAAAGCTCTTATCAGGAAGGTTCTGAGAGGTAGGACGTTAAAAGTTTTTCGCATTGAAATTAATTTCTTATCATTACTATTAGAAAGGCCGTACTAATACTTAAATAACTATTACATGAAAACTCTAACTATATACAAAACAAGCTTGATTCTTTCATTATCCATTTTTCTTTTTTCCGCTTGTAAAAAAGAAGAACTAAGCTGTCTTCCAGTTGGGAATATAGATCGATTGGAATGGGAAAGTGCAGATTGCAATGAGTCATTTACTGTTCTTCCAGGTGGAGGTGGTACTACTTCTACTGGAAATCAATATAAATATCCTGTTTTTAATCCCAATAATCCGTACGAGTTTATTTATTATAAAATTGTGAAAGATTCGGGTAGTACGGTTGAAATTGATCACCAAATTATCAGATATAATTTATTGACAAACCAAGAAAGTATTATTTTAACAGGAACTAAAATCTCAGGACACATGGCTTGGAATAAAGATGGATGGATTGCCTTAAAACCAGCAGAAGAACCTTTTATTTACCTGGTAAAAGACGATGGTTCTCAATATTCTCAATTTTCAAATATTCCAACTCCGAATTTTGAAGTTAATTTAACATGGTTAGAAGATGGAAACACCCTTTTGTGGGGAGGACAGAATCTAATTGGAGTCTATTTAAAAAAGAAGAAAATCGGTGATCTTTCAGAAACACAAATGAACCTTGGCAATGCGCATATTAATTATGAATTTGATGTTTCACCCAATAATTTGTTGTTAACTCCAAAATCTAATAATTATCTCGATTTTAACCTTGTGGACTTGAATCAAGAAAATTTAAACAATTCATTTTTGGAATATACCACGGAGGGAGGATTTAAACATGGACGTGTCAATTGGCATGTTGATGAAGAAAGATTTTATGTTTCCTTTTATGAAAACAATGGATTTTCCCATCTGTATGAAATAAATTACAAAACGGGGTATGTCACTAAAGTGTTGGAAAACTGTCACAAAGAAGTGGTGGAAGAGGCGATTTGTTTACCGTCTGGAAAACATTTAATGCTGCAAAAAGTAGAAAGAGAAGTAATTGTAAATGAAGGACCGACTTCCAATGGCAATGGTTTGATTGAAAACTATAGCCTCTGGTTGTTTGATTTGAAAACCAGAAAAGAAGCACGAATTTTTAACTGATTTTAAAAATAAATAAACATGAAGCGTTACAACATTCTTTTAATAATCCTTTTAGTAGGTATGGGTTCGTTTAGTTTTTCTCAAGTAAAGAGTAATTTGTCATTTACCGCGAGTTATAATGTCAATGGATTTAAGATGAGTAGTTTAAATTTTGTTGTTGCTGACAAATTACTTGATAATTTTTCAGATGAAAAAATAAAAACAGGTCAGAGTTGGCAAGCTGGATTGTCGTATCAATTTACAAAAATGTGGGATTTTGGAATTTATGGCGGTTATCAATTTTCCACGCAAACCTCCAATCCTTCCTATTATAAGTTGAATGAATACAGTTTACCGATTGAAGAATGTTTTGGATTTCAAGAACTGAGGGTAGAAGCATTGTCCGTTGGAATTCATTCAACCGTTTACCTCAGCGAGCTTTTTCAAGACAAGATTACTAATTCCTTCTTAAAACGTTTACATTGGGGACCTGAACTTAGTTTAGGAATGGGTTTTTCTAAATTCACAAATGATGAACAACCACCAGAACACGTTTTAGAAACAAGAATATATAGTTCATTTACTGGAAACTCAATCCAAGGTCAACTGGGTTTAAAAGTAGAATATAGTTTTCTTCAAACTTCTATTTTTGCAAGTTTAGGCCTTCGCGGTGGCTACCAATATTTTAAAATTGATTCTCTCAAAGACTCAATGGAAACTGAATGGCGAGTGGAAGATGAGAAAGTGAAACTTGATTTTTCAGGTTTTTATCTTGGGGTTTATTTGAAGCTGTCTAAATAGTACAAAAATTGACAATTTAAACCGTCAAAATTCCTCTAAAACCGCGCGATGCATAATATGAAGAAGCTCCGTTGTGGTAAACGAAAATGGTTTCATACCGTAAATCAGCAAAAATAGATCCGCCTAGTTTTCGAATGGATTCAGGTGTTTTTATCCAACTGGAGGTTTTTAAATCAAATTTCCCGAGTTGTTGTAACTGACGGTATTGATTTTCATCCAACAATTCGATGCCCATTTGTTCAGCCATTTCCAACACATTTCCTTTCGGCTTATTTTCTTTTCGCTGATCCAAAGCTGCGCGATCGTAACACAAACTTCTTCTGCCTGCAGGACTTTCAGCAGAACAATCGACAAATGAATATTCATCCTTTTCAGCGTCGTAATTTATCACATCAGGTTCACCGCCCGTTTTTTCCATTTGAGATAATGAATCGATTTTAGATGGATTTGCTCGCAATTTCGCTTCGATTTTCGCCCAATCCATTCCCAAGTGACGAGAATTATTTTTATCAAATCTTTCTTGTAAAGAAGCTAAAAAAGCATCAATTTCTACTTTTGAAAATGCCATGGTTTTATTTTTTAACTCTAAAAAAGATGGGTTTTAACGTGTACCAACTCAACGCTGGGAAAAAGTGTGCTGTAACAGCAAAACCAGGGAAAAGCATCATGGTGTCTTCGTCCAAATCTAAAGGCAATTTTGCAGCCATCGGTAAAATAAGTGTCGCGAAAGTGACAATCGTTAAAAAGAGATTGAAAATCACCAAACCTTTGGACTTAAAGAGGCGAATAAATAAAGCGTACAGTAAACCAATTAAAATTCCTGCAATGATGAAAACCAATAAAAGCGGCAATGTTTTTAATTCCAGCGCCATCGATTTTCCGATAAGTACTTTAACAGTGGAGAAATCTGTGAAATAAGCTTCCTTGTAAATGTTGATTAAAATGATGGCAGCTATTCCTGCTAAAAATCCTGAAATTGTGCCTAAAAGAAGTGATTTTTTGATCATGTGGTTTGTGTTTTTTTTGAATTAATTGTTATTTGTCTGAATGTAAATATAAAATTTAATTAGTTTAATTTATCTTTTTTCAATCAATTTTGATTTAATTCTTTGTTCAGATCATTTACGACTTTTTAAATTTTTAAGCTTTTTTTAGCTGAAAAGGATGTTTCCATTCAAAGTAAATTTGGCTAGCATGCTTAATTCTATTAACTTTGCTTCAATCATTAATCGATAAATTATGTTTGGATTAGACCAAAATGCAATGATGCAAAAAATGCAACAAGCATTAGAAGAAAGTAAAGTTCGTCTTGAAAACACTGTTGTTTCCAGTGAAGCAGGAAGTGGTTTGATTCGCGTTGAAATGAACGGAAATCGAAAAGTGACCGATTTATCCATCAATGGTTCGTTGCAAGACATGGACAAAGAAGATTTAGAAGACCTAATCATCGTTGCCATCAACAGAGCAATGGATGAAGCGAATCGTGTAAACGAGCAAGAAGTTTCGTCATCTGCAAATCAATTCTTACCAGGCTTCTAGCATGACTAAAGCTGAACTGCGTAAGATATACCTCGAAAAAAGGAGACAAATCTCTCCAGGACAATTACAAAAAATGTCTGAGGAAATCTGCAATCTTGTGTTCACACATTTTCAATTGGAGGGTAAATATGTTAGTTTGTTTTTACCCATCGAGCGACAACACGAAATAAATACCTACGAGATTTGGGAAAAGGCGGTTGATTTTGGCGCAAAAGTTGCCGTCCCTCGTTCCAATTTTGAAACAACAGACATGAAGCACATTCTGTTCGAAACCGAAGATCAACTGCAATTGAGCCCGTGGGGAATTCCGGAGCCTAAAAAGGGTAGAGTAGTTGCCGCTGATCATTTCGAGATTGTTTTCGTTCCGTTATTAGCCATCGACAAAAAAGGTCACCGCGTAGGATATGGAAAGGGATTTTACGATAAATTCTTGAAAAAATGTTCTCCAAAATGTCAATTCATTGGTTTGCATTTATTCGGTTTAGAAGAAGAAATCAGCGATGTGTTTGAAGACGATATTCGCTTGCACGGATGCATCACTCCAGAAGGATTAATTCGCTTCGACAATTAACATCTCCTAGCGAAGCCATTAAATTTCATTTTTTATCTGTAAATTGCTATATGTTTACACGCATTCTGGCAATTTGTATCTGGATCGTTGCATCCTCCGTTGTTCCAATCAGGGAATTAAAACCTGTTTTTGGTGTGCAAATCCGGCATCTACAAACTACCAAAATGCATTCCTTTGTGGCTTTTATAGACAACGGCTTGGAACTTACCTATAAGAAGATCCTGACCGATGATGACTTTGTAAAATATGCTTCTGGACATTGGCCGAATATTTACAACCCCAAACGAATCAATCTCTTTGAAGAAAATGGTGTTGGTTGCGGCATGTTTCAAGATTCGTTGATGCTGAAAGCAGTTCCATATTGTTTTCCAGTAGATTCCTTGTGGAAAATTCGATATTCAGAATATCCATTTCAAGGCGGATCGGAAAAAGGATGGTCGAATGACTTTACCAAACCTTCCTTGAGACAGGCACAGTACTTGGAGGAAAATTATTTGGTTAAAGATGTGAATCGAGACTATTTTTTAGACACCAATTTATGGAAAATATTGCGAGATGTCCGCGATCCTGAATGGATAGAAAACTACAAGTCAATTCGATAAATAAGATCTAAATAGACGTCAAACGATCTATCTATTCCCTCTCAATTCACGGATGGAATAAAAGAACACCAATCCGTAGCCGATCGCCAACATCAAGTGGAAAGGAACCATTCCTAAATCACCAAAAGACGCCCGGTTGATTGCTGTAAAAGCAAATAGTCCCATCATCAAGCCTTCACCGATTGTAATCAAGGAAATACTCTTTTTATCGTATTTATTTCCTTTGAACTCGACTTTGGAAAGTACATTGAACTTCGGTGTACGAACAAATGAACTTTTGATGCCTAAATATCCTTCAATAACAGCAACAGAATTACTCAAAGACAAGCCTAATGAAACGGTCAGGAATTGAATAAAACGTCCTAAAAATCGGAAAAATGATTTAAAAGTGTTTTCCGTTTTATCACGGAATGCCAACCAATAGTAATACAATAAGAAAATGGTACTTAAAATAAAAATAGAACCGAACTGAATGATGAAGTTCAAATCAGAGAAACTGTCTTTGATGTGTAATACAACCAAACTCAACAGCGACATAATCAAGATGAAAATGAAAACTGAAGAGTTGAATAAATGGGAAACTCCATGAAGTCTATCTGTAAAACGAACGCCTTTGAAAGTGACGATTCTCCAAGCCATTTTGCGGAAACATTCTGCACCGCCTTTCATCCAACGGTGTTGTTGACTTTTCAAGGCAGACATGGTGATTGGCAATTCAGCTGGAGCAACCACGTGTTCACAGTATTTGAATTTCCATCCTTTCAATTGAGCACGGTAGCTCAAATCTAAATCTTCGGTCAAGGTATCGTGTTCCCATCCACCTGCGTCAACGATGCATTTTTTTCTCCAAATTCCACCGGTTCCGTTGAAATTGATGAAGTGTCCAGAAGCAGTTCTTCCGCCTTGCTCAACCGCAAAGTGACCGTTCAAACCAAAAGCTTGAAGTTCGGTTAATAAGGAATATGATTTGTTGATATGTCCCCAACGCGTTTGAACAACTCCGATGTTATCGTCTTCGAAATACGGCATTGTTTTTTGAAGGAAGTCTTTTTCTGGTTCAAAATCTGCATCAAAGATGGCGATGAAATCTCCTTCTACTTGGTCCATTGCTGAATCCAAAGCACCGGCCTTGTAACCTGTTCGATCTACTCGGTGGATGTGTTTGATGTTGATTCCGCGTGCAGCTACTTCAGCCACTTTCTTGGCAATCACATCTTTGGTTTCGTCTGTAGAGTCATCTAAAACTTGAATTTCTAATTTATCCAAGGGGTAATCAAATTCGGATGCTTTTTGAATGATTCGCTCAGCCACATACAATTCATTGTACATCGGAAGTTGAACCGTTACTTTAGGCGCTGTATCTGGATTGAAAACAGGCTGTATTTCCAAACTTTTCTTTTTTCGATTTCGAGAATATGCAATGGATAAAGAAAATTGCAATAAACTGTAAAAAAAGATAAGCAATAAACAAAGTCCGTAAACAGAAAGTAAAATTCGTGCAACCAAGTGAGAGGTTGGATGTTCGGTTACAATGTTTCCAAAGGCATCCGTACTACGAACGGTTTTACCCCAGTTAAAAAGCCAAGTAACATTTAAGTTTACATTGAAGTTGAGGTCTGGACGATGTTCAGGTGTCACTTCAAAGTTGAATTTTTTATACTGATAATCAGCATCATCCACGATTAATTCGTATTTTCCAGCGGGCACAGATGGAAAAACAAAAGCTCCATTGTTATCTGTCATTGCTTTGGCATGAAAATTGCTTGTTGTGTCTAAGTTGGAAATAACAACCGGCAATTTTTTAACTGCTGATTTTGTTTTTTCATCTTTTACTTTTCCACTCAAGTTGGGAACAGATTGACTATGCACTGAAACGGCAAGTAAAAAGGTTAAAAACACAAGATGTATTCTTGTCATAGAATTGATGTTGAATTAATTACAGAACTTACGCTGTGTAATTTGATTTTTACTAGTTGTTAAAAGGGACAAAGATAATTTATATTCTGCACTTTGGCGGGATTTTTCGACATTTCCAAAAATTATCTGAAAGCTATTTCTACAATCTCCATTTTTGCACACGTTTTAGTTTCTAGGGAAGTGATTTCTTTCTGGATCGAATCAATTACCAAAAGGGTATCAGAGAATTCGATGCACAACTCCAGGTCGTGTGATGTCTGCAAAATACATACGTTTAATTCCTTCGAAATTCGTTGGAGCAATTGCAATACGGACATTCGATTGGCATAATCTAAAAAAGCAGTTGGTTCATCGAGTAAAATGACTTCTGTTTGCTGGGTCAGAGCCTTGGCGATGGTTGCAATTTGGCGTTCACCGTCACTTAACTTGGAGGTGTCTTTGTGTGTTAAATGACCAATGTTTAATTGATCAATGATGGAATCAACCAATTTCCAGTCCGCTTCTGAAAGTTTGCCAATGAAATTGGTGTAAGGTGCTCGTCCCATGGCAATGTAGTCGCGGGTAGAGAGATGTTGTGCTCCGGCAAACAAAGAGGGAACGTACGCGACGAGTTGTGCTTTTTCCTTCGGTTTGAGATGAGAAATGTTTTTTTGGTGAATGAAAATTTCGCCTTGTAGCACTGGCGTGATTCCCAATAAGGTATTCAACAAGGTGGTTTTTCCCGAACCATTTCGACCAATTAACGTGTATAACTGACCTCGTTGAAGTTTTAAGTTGGAAACGTCAATCAAAAGTTGGTTGTATCCAATGTGTGTCTGTTTGAATTCAATCATCTTAAAAGCGTTTTAGAATAATCCACACCACAATCGGTGAACCAAACAAAGCGGTTATTCCGTTTAATGGAAGTAAAATCCACGGCTCTAGCCACAATACCAATAAGTCGCAAAAGAGCAAAGCGATTGCGCCAATCAAGGCTGAACCGATAATCAAATGCAAATGATTTTGCGTCTTGTACAAGATTTTCACGATGTTTGGTACGGCCAAGCCGATGAAGGAAATAGGTCCACAATACGCTGTGATTAGGCCTGCGAAAACCGCAGTAACAACGATGATTAGAATTCGGAATTGTTGAAGTTGAATTCCCAGTAATCGAGTCGATTTCTCGCCGATCACCAGCAGGTTAAGCGGTTTGATGAGAAGCAACAACGTAAGAATGCCAATGGTGAAAATCGCAAAAATCAATGGAATTTGGCTAAAGTCAACTTGTTGCATCGATCCAAATCCCCAAAGGGTGAATACCTTTAATTGGGTTGCTTGTGATGAAACCTGTATTACTTGAATGACGGCATTGGTAAATCCTCCCAGCATGATTCCAATTAGAAGCAGAGAAACGTGCGACCTGACGAACATCGAAAATACTAAAATGATGAGACTGAAAATTACAGCCCCGATTAAAGCTACGGCAACAATCCCAAAGTCGGAAGCAAAAAAAGAAACACCGGTGAGCATGCTGATGGCTACCAGTAAGCTCGATCCAGAAGTGATTCCCAACACCGAAGGTCCAGCAAGCGGATTGGAGAACAAGGTTTGCATCAGAAGTCCGGCGATTGAAAGTCCCGCTCCAGCGACAATCGCGATGAATGTTCTTGGAATGCGAATCTCTCTAAAAATGATGAGGTTTTGGTCTTGATCTGAAAAATGAAATAAACTATTCCAGATTTCAGTAAAATGAAAATCGATTCTTCCTCCGTGCAGATGAATCCAAGCAAAGAGTATAAGTACGCCTAGGATTGAGTAGGAAACGCTTCGATAACTTTGTGTCATTTTTCTATTTTTTGATAGTAATGCAACGGTTTTATATCGATTTCTCCTGCATGCAGAATCTGAATGTAATCGGATAATATAAAATGGGGTTCTGCGGCACTTTTTTCCCAAAACTCGTTCATTTTGGAGGCGTATGTATAAATGGCGTCCTTTTTAAAAGCGTCGAAGTATTGGTATTTTGAATTCAATTGCAACAACTGGTTTTTGGATGGGAATTCCACGTTGAACCAGAATTGACTGTGTTGATGGGTTTTTAAAACCTCCTCAAAAGTAAACGCGGCACTTCCGGTTTTGTTGTCATCATTCACCCGGTAATCGCCGCCGGCATCTTGCAATAGTTTGGCACCGTAGCTCTCTCCCGCTGGCATATACCAAGTGTCTGCATACATCATTCCCGAAAAAACACTGGGTTTGTTTGGAAAGTTTGAAGCCATTAATTTCAGTTCTGAGTATTGTTTCACCACTTCGTTGAAGTACTGGCTGGCAACTTCTTGTTTGTCAAATAAAACACCGAATAATTTTACCCATTCCGCTTTCCCCAAAGGGTGATTTTCGCGCCAGTCGTAATTGGGCATGCACCAAATTCCGAGTTTGGCAAGTTTGTTTTCATTTGCTGGAGCTTTTCCTTCGAAGCCACTATAAACAATGAGTTTGCTCTTGGTTTTCAAAACGCGTTCCGGATTCAAAAGCCCGAAATCTTCGAATTCCAAGACGTTCCCTGCTTCAATTCCCGATAAAACCGTTGGGTTATAAATGAATTTTTTGCTGGAAACTCCTGTAATTAGCTTGGTAGAATTGATTTTATCAATCATTCCGATGTGCGTTCCTGAAAGGGTTACAATGGATTTTAATGGAATTTCAATTACCGTTAAGTCGGCAGGAACCGTTGGTTTTGAGCCTCTTTTTACGAGTGCATATTTTTTTTCAGCTTGCTTGTTTTCCGGATTTAGAATGATCAGTTCCACAAAACCTTGCTGCTGAATCATAGAGAAATGTTTTGCGTATTCAATACCTTGAACCGACTGTATTTTACTCTCAGTTTCAGTCGGATTTCCGCAGGCAGCGAAAATAAACAAAGCAAGTACAAGCATCATTTTCATGTCAACAAATATACGGAATGCACTACAAAGAATGGGAGGAAAGTATTTTTGTTTTTCGGAAGGGAATAAAAAACGGTTGATCTGTAGAAAGTGTAGGGGTGAAAAAAATAGGCTTTCCGATTTGAAAAGCCTATTTTAAAATATATTCATTGAATCTTACAATCCAAATGCTTTTTTAACTTGATCTACGTAATCTAATTTTTCCCAAGTAAACAATTCAACTTCTACCGTTTTCTCGTTTGCTTTTCCTTTGTTGAAGGTTTTTGTTACGATTTCATTCTTTCTTCCCATGTGGCCGTAAGCCGCAGTTTCAGAATAGATTGGGTTTCTTAATTTCAAACGTTGTTCAATAAAGTATGGACGTAAATCAAAGATGGATTCAATGATTTTCGCGATTTCGCCATCGGTTTTGTCGACCTTAGCAGTTCCATACGTATTTACGTAAACACCACAAGGCTCAGCAACACCAATTGCGTAAGAAACTTGTACCAAAACTTCGTCGCACAAACCTGCAGCAACCATGTTTTTAGCAATGTGACGCGTGGCATAAGCACCAGAACGGTCAACTTTACTCGGGTCTTTACCAGAGAAAGCACCACCACCGTGAGCACCTTTACCACCGTAGGTATCAACAATGATCTTGCGACCAGTCAAGCCGGTATCTCCGTGAGGACCACCGATAACGAATTTTCCTGTTGGATTGATGTGGTAAATGATTTTATCTGTAAACAACTTTTGTAACTCAGGAGTCAAAGAAGCTTTTACGCGTGGTATAACGATTTCAATGATGTCTTTTTTGATTTTCGCCAACATAACACCTTCTTCATCGAAGTCATCGTGTTGTGTTGAAACAACGATAGAATCAATACGTTCTGGAACATTGTCATCCGAATATTCGATCGTCACTTGCGATTTAGCATCTGGACGAAGGTATCCGATTAATTCTGGTTCATTGTTACGGATATTGGATAATTCACGTAAAATCTTATGCGCTAAATCCAACGCCAACGGCATGTAGTTCTCCGTTTCCTTCGTTGCGTAGCCAAACATCATTCCTTGGTCACCAGCACCTTGATCTTCAGGATTAGCTCTGTCAACACCTTGATTGATGTCTTCAGACTGATCGTGAATTGCTGAAATAACACCACAAGAATTAGCTTCGAACATATATTCTGCTTTCGTGTAACCAATTTTAGCGATTACTTCGCGAGCAATGGATTGAACATCTAGATAAGTATTCGTTTTCACTTCACCTGCCAAAACCACTTGTCCAGTTGTAACCAGCGTTTCGCAAGCTACTTTTGATTGTGGGTCGTATGCCATGAAGTTGTCTATCAACGCATCAGAAATTTGATCCGCCACTTTATCTGGATGACCTTCAGAAACTGATTCTGATGTAAACAAATAGGACATTATATTTAATTTTTTAATGAATATTTAAGACAACGAAATTAGTGATAATTTTTAATTGGGTATATACATAATTTGAAGTTTATGACTTTTATAAGTATTTAAGGTTTTTAGCTTAGGAATATTCTTTTGATTTTCAACAACTGCTTTCACTTTTTTGAATTAAATGTTAGTACAAAAGTAGGTTCTATTCATCGTGAGCAAGAGTTTGTACATTCATGTACTGTATTTTAACAAAACTTAATATTTAGTTTTAAATTTGAGTGACTACACTCATACACATTAAATACGGGCGAACATGAATATGGGAATTGAAGAAATGTTACTGCGTCAAATTCGAAAACGTGAAAGAATAACATTAACGAGGGGAGGCCATCAGTTTATCGGACTTTCTCTAATGATACTATTTATCATCACATCTATTTATTTAATGAACGACTTATTTTTAGTCCAAGATTTTAATTGGATTAAATTGTTTTTTGTAATCAGTTCGTTGGTGATTTTATTTATTGCTTCTAAACTTTGCTTTTCACTAGCAGACGTGGCAATTAATCGAGATGTTTTATTTATGAACAAGTTATTTACTCCATGCCGGGTAATATCACTTGAGGATATCAACGAAGTTAAAACTTACCGATTTTCGCTGTTCACGATAACCAAGCTAACGTATACCTGCAAGTCGAAAAATAATAAAGTTATTTTCTTAAAGTGTCTAAAGAAAAAAGAATGGTCGCCAGACGAGATTATCAAGTTCGTTTGCAATCCAGTATAAAACCGACTTCCGTCTTGAAAAAAAATAAAAGCAAACCATAAGCCGGGTCCTGTGTCTGTTGTTTGCACAACATATCTATCATTTATCTAGTTCCGAAATCACTCGCGGAATCCATCGACCTACCCTCTGAGTCAGGCGGACAGCCCTTTCATCGATACAAGATCGACATCCCCAGTTTACATGGTCTTTCAGTTCGTGAGGTTTACCTTGCCTCCGATGTCGCCATCTGAGCGGTGCGCTCTTACCACACCTTTTCACCTTTTCCTTAAGTAAACCCAAGGTAGTTTTCCTTTCTGCGGCACTTTCTGTTCCCCTGATCTTAAAACCAAAGGACCTTCCCGTTAGGAAGCACGATGTCCTATACTGCCCGGACTTTCCTCTCTTCGCCTTGCGACGAACAGCGATAGACTGGTTTGCTTTGGGGCAAAGGTAGGGAAATTAATTTGTTGGGGTGGATTTTTTTTTGGTGGTCGGTAGTGGGTGTTCGGTGATGGGTGTTTGGTACTTTTGATTTGTTTAATTACAGTATTCTTCAATTCGATTCTTCTTCGTTTAATTCGAAGGTTTATACAGGCTTAGGACAGAAAACGTGTTATGATTCGCTATTATTTATTAAGTCGTAAATAAGATTCGTTAAAATTTCTACATCACTATTTATCGTTCCTATCATATATCGCTTATAAATATCCTCACTATCTGCAGGGTTTATATTTAAAGTAAGACCTTTTTCTAGGGTTAAAGTTCGTAAGAACTCACGTTGTGCTCTTCCATTTCCTTCTCTAAATGGATGTAAGAAATTTACGGCATCTAAAATTTCAGCTAATTTTACTGCAAGTTCTTTTTTGTTTTCCGTTTTAATATTTCTATATTCCAAGATGAGATTATCAATATATTTAAATCCCATCTCAAACCGTTCACCTTCAAAAAATGGTTTGCCATCTTTGCTTATGTTGACGGAACGAGTTTTTCCTGCCCATTCATAAACATCTTGGAACAAGTAGTGATGAAGTGTAAGCAATTAGATTGAATCTTTTATTTTTAAAGGTCTTTCATAAAGTTCTTCAAGTCTTCTAGAAACTTTTAGGCTTTCATAAACAGCCAAAACCTTTTCATCTTTTATATTTTTTAGATTATAGAGAATACCATTGTCATTAGTGTATTTATGATTAGGGTCAAGGTATTTATAGCTATTTCCCATAAAGAGAATATAGCTGAATTAAGAAATCGGATTCATTGATATCTTCATTTTTCCAATCTAAATAAATCTGTATTAACTCTTTTGTTGGTTCGAATCCTTCAAACATGTTTGTTCCTAATGCATTAGCAGTACTCTCTAATGATTTCAGGCTTGGGAATTGTAAGCCCATTAATGTGAGATTATCTCTA
>SMEQ01000368.1_pt1 | contig 14206 bp, 15 predicted proteins | sample 2456281 | NCBI WGS metagenome assembly SMEQ01 (sample SAMN10132596, study PRJNA489261) | soil metagenome | isolation source: day1 antibiotic-loamy sand soil ammended with raw manure from dairy cow... | place: USA | collected 2015-04-01
ATTTCTCATTATTATTAAAGAAAACGAATTATGAAAAAGAATATATTGATTTTTATAACGTGCCTTCTTATGAGTGTTGTTTTTGTTTCTTGTGCAAGAGAATATACTCTTGTTACTCTAAATTATAAGTTTCGTAATGATACAGAACACATTATAGAAATTAAAAACCATTGGGGAAATGGGCAAGTTGATTATTTTAAGATAAAACCTAATGGATATTTGTCCTTAGAAAAAATCCACACTTTTTCTGGATCTCCCAAAAAGAAATCAGATGATTTAATGGATTATATTGATTTCGATTTGATTATACCGTTTTCTTCCGTAGATGATAAAGGTTTTGTAGAAGTAATTTTTGATGGTGAGCATACAAGTTATCATTTTCTTAAAAGGTTTAATTTTGAATTGCCTGAATGGTATGAAGATGTTTAGATATGATGCACACTATCGATTTGCGGAAGCGGATTATTTAGAGGCGGTGAATGATTAGGCAAATATTATCTCACTTCCTCCTTAGCGATTGCGAGCGTAATGTAATACATCGCGGCAATCTGAGCTCCTTGCATTAGTTCTAATTCCTAGATTGCTTCTTAAAACTTTGCACAGAGTGTTTCATACTAATTATTGGTTTTTTGCAAAATTTTGCTTCGCAATGCCCATAGCGTTGAATGTGTTTTGGGTATTGGAATTGTGTTTCAAGCTTAAGTATTCAATAAGACAAGTTTCAGTGAATTAATACCTTTCCTCCCTGAATCCAACTTTCTCCTCTTAGTCATTGCGAGCGGAATGAAATGGAGCGAAGCAATCTTATTATAATTAGTGATCATTCACCAATCTTTAGCTAAGTCCACCCATTGAGGATTCATATTGTTTATTAATTTAATTTTCTTTCTTCTACTACCAGCTTTGATTCTTTTCTCCTCTCTAATAGCGTCTCGAATATTAGGGAACTCATTAAAAACATTAATAGTCTACAATTATATCTCGCTGAAAATGATTGAGGATAAAACTTGTTTTTATGTTTGGCCATTCTTTCCATTAAGTCAGAGGTAACGCCCACATATAATACTGTTCTTCCAGGATTTGTAATAATATAGACGTAGCCCCTTTTCATGATTTAAATCGTTTAGGAATTTATTTAATAAGAATATGTGTCTCAAATTTGTTTTTGATTTAAAGAAGGCTCACTATTTAAGTTGAAAAGACCAATTATGAAAAAAACCTTTTATTTTTTCCTGCAATTTTGCTTATGAGCAGGGTGATTTTATCATGTCAGTATGAAAGATTTACTACTGTAAATCTATATTATAAGTTTCACAATGATACAGAGCATATTATAGAAATTATGAATCATCTGGGAAGTGGGCAAGTTGATTATTATAAAATAAGTTCTAAAAGATATTTTTCAATAAAAAATTCCACTAAGGTATCAGGGCAGCAAAAGAAAACCAGATCATGACATAGATCACGTTCCATTTGATTGACACATTTACATTTGTAGATTGGAAAGGTTATGTAGAAGTTATTTTTGATGAAGAATATACAAGCTATCATTTTCTAAGTAGGTATAATTTGAATTACCAGATTGGTATGAAGATGGGAAGTATTATTTGCACGTAGATTAACGAAGTTTCGCCAATAATGATGCCTATAACTTTGAGCTGCATAAGAGAAAAAAAGAAATAGTCATTTTAGATATGATGCACACTATCGATTTAAAGAAACGGATTATTTAGAGGTGGTAAATAATTGAATGGGTATAATAATATAATATGAATGAGGGTTTTATTGGAGTGGAGTTTATAGCAGCATATTAAAGATTGATAATGTAGCTTTAAAAACGTTTAAAAACAAGGTTATTACATTCATGGATTATCATTTGCTATAGGATTCTTCGGCCATTGTAGATTAAAATATATTATAACCATCTAATACGATTATTGTAGATAATATTTTTATAAGTAAAAGACTGATTTTCCATCTATGTGTTACTGGACAAAATAAATTAGCTTTATCATCACTATTGATGTTATTTCTTACAGCTATTGTAAGTTTAGTCTATTGGTATTATTTTATATAATAATTTTAAACAGTTTAATCCTTAATTTCAAGTTGCCAAGGGCTATAAATCTTCATGCATTTATACTTTAGCCAATGTATTGTAATTGTTTTTTTATTGGATAAGTTAAACCTAATCAATTCATTAAAAATTGAAACAAGAGCTTTGTAGTTCATCTTTTGAATCCTACCTTTATTACTCACATTTATTATAGCCATTTATGAAGGATGCTATCCAACAAAACATAAAACTTATTCAGAAAAGGATAGATCAAGCCTGCCAAAAAGCAAATAGATATTCTAATAGTGTGCAACTTTTATTGGCGACTAAAACTGTAGAACCAGAAAGGATTAAAATGGCCATCAATGCCGGATATACTTTAATTGCTGAAAATAAAATCCAAGAAACTATTGCAAAACATGAAGAATTGAAATCATTGCCTCATGAAAATCATTTTATAGGTCACTTACAAACGAATAAAGTTAAATTTTTAATCCAAAATGAAGTCAAGTGTTTACATTCTTTAGATAGAAGAAAATTGGCAGATCGTTTGCAGAATAGATTAGCATATGAAGGTAAAGAAATGGACGTTTTAATACAAGTTAATACGTCTCAAGAGGTAAGTAAGTTTGGAATAGCGCCTGAAGAAGCTTTAGATCTGATTCAATACGTCGCTACACTTAAAAATATACATATTAAGGGGCTTATGACTATTGGGTTATTTAGTGCAGAGGAACATAAGGTAAGACCTTGTTTTCAATTATTTTTTTATAAATTAATAGGTCATTAGAGTTTTAAAGTTTTTTTATTTAAAGTCTTTTTTAAAATTAAACTCATGATTGTCATTTGAATTTGTATTATTCAGTAAGTCAGAGTTATTAAATAAGTTATCTGTTAGGTACAATTTAACATCTTTGGAATTATTTTCTTTTATTGTAATTGTATAATAATCAAATACTTTGCCGCAAAAACTTTGATTAATCATTACACTTTCTATTTCTTCCAGGTTAAAAAGGAAATATCCATTCATTGCGTTGATGACTATAAAATTATTTTTACGAATGTAAAGAGTGCGTTTGTTTATAAGCCTATTTAAGAATAAAAATATCATCAAAATATTTGCACTTAACAAAGTGTAAAATATTAATTTTGGAATATCAGCGGAAATTAAGACAATAAGAATTATGGTCATTAATATTAATGACAATAATTCAATAATTATAGTTAGTTTTCTTTTTTTCAATATGAACATGAGTTGCAATGTTTGTTATTTTTTATAAATATCTATATTTGTCATATAGTTCTAAAGAGTTTCTTGCTACACTTAAACTAGCTAATATTTTTTCCTTTGAGTCATGTATTAGTGTAGTATTCGTCAATATAACAGCTTCTAAATCTTTTGTGTAGTGAAGAGCACGATCGAGAGGTAAATTTTGTACAGTACTTAAAAACAATGCTAATATTTCCTTTTCTTCAATGTTGATATAATTCTTTATATTCATTAAATCAAGAAAATAATCTAAATGAAAATTAGTTGCAAAAGTATCAATTAAGTTGTGGTAAATATTAATGAATTGTTGAGCGTCATATTGGTTTTCCTCAACTATTAAATCTGGGTTTAATTCAGTAATTCTTTTTGTAATAAAGTTTGTTAATGTGTCTAATTGCGAACCTTTGAGGTCAGTTTTATGATACTGATTAATGTATTCTACTAGGATAGTGTTATGGTGTTTTCCTATGTTGTCATACGGATTGATTGGATTTGGGGTAAATGTTGAGTCTGGCTTGAGTGATTCAGTAAAAGCACCTTGCTGATATAAGTCATAAACTGACATTGCGCAAGCACCAAAAATGGCTCCAAATAATGTTGTTGCACCTGCAGCAGCGCCAGCAACATCAGCAGCGATTGCTCTGCCAGCGTCAGGTGCTTCTTTTTTTTCTTTATCTGAGGTAGTGGTGTCTACTGGGGTTTCTTTATTGTATAAGGTATACACAAGGTAAGAACTGTCAGAATATTTAATGCTTAGATTTTGTAAATCTTGCATAAGATTAGTGTGTTTAAATTTTGAATTATCATAATCTTTTTGACAAGAAGGCCCAAGAAGGCCCAAGAAGGCCCAAGAAGGCAAAAAGATAATAAAGACAATTTAATAGTTTTTCTCATAATTTAAAGTGTTTAATACCAAGATATTTATTTAATTTGATATTGCAAAATTGATAGCTTAAGTTATAAGTGGTAAACGCAATTTTTTATCAGATAAATTAGTTGTCGAACTCGAAAAGTGGATATGCTAACTTATTTCTTAAGTGATTTGATAATAATGTCCTGCGATAAGTTAGATATTCACAAGACATTATTGTATTGGAATGATTTTAATAGGATAGTAGTTTAAAGATATATTTCTTTAAAAGCTTGTTTGAATGACTTTTAGTGATTATGTTTATTTAAGCTATAAATAATGAGTCACTGAAAAAAAGCATAATTTTTTTATTGTGATACGATGGTAATTATAACTGTTGCTCCAAACGAAATTTGCATTTATCATGAGGACAAGGAGAGCAGAGATGTTTTTTAAATTATTTAATATTTTCAACTATGAAGTTGTCAAATAAAACAAGATTGTTTTTTAGCATAAGCTATTCCCTCATCTATTTCTTAATTTTATATCTTTTTACAAGTGGAGTATTTTCAATAGCGTATAAAAATGTATTCACTTATTCTTATATTGGATTAGGCTTTTTGTTAGTTGTCTTATATCATATTTTTAACAGAGAAGGGTCTGTAAAAGACAGTAGGAGAGTTTGGCTAGTCATGCTTTTATTAGCTATTTGGCTCATAATGATGAAGAGTTTTTAAAAAACAAATCGAGATATATATTTGTATTACTTATTGAATTGGCTTCTTATTTTTTAATTAAATCAGATTTTATAAAGACTTTTTATTAAGTCTTTGATTTTAGTAAAAGAGTCAAGATTAATGAAATGGAGTTGATTATTTAGGTTAATTCCATTTTTGCTTTTTAACGTGCTGACGCTTCAATAAAATACATTAGTTTTCGTGAAATAGATTAAAACAAATAGCGCTTTAGGTTATTTTATCATTTCAAATAATATAATTACATCAGCTTGTCATCTTAAAAACCTAAAACTTCAATCGTCTCAGCGCTTTTTGAGCTTCGTCCAGTGCTAAGTGTTTATATTCACCAGGTTGTAATCCTTCCAGATTCAAATCACCAATATGTGTTCTGATTAACCTCAAAGTAGGGAAGCCAACTTTAGCGGTCATTTTTCTAACTTGTCTATTTTTTCCTTCTGAAATACTTAAACTGATCCATGAAGTAGGGATATCCGCACGATACCGAATAGGTGGGTTTCGATCTGGGAAAATAGGATTTTCTAATCGCAACGCTTTCGCTGGAGCCGTAAAGTGTTTTCTTTTCTTTAATGAAATTTCTACCCCTTTTTCTAACTGTTGTAAAGCAGCATCTGTGACATTACCTTCAACTTGAGCGGCATAAGTTTTTGCATTTTGATGCTTAGGTTCTAATAATTTATGCTGAAATCTCGTATCATTCGTCAAAAGTAATAAACCCTCACTATCAAAATCTAATCGACCTACAGGGTAAATATCTTTTGAAACCTCTGGGAAATAATGAGCCAATCCTTTTTTGTCGTCTATATCAGTAAATTGACTTAAAATTTGAAAAGGCTTGTAGAATAATATATATTGAAATCGCATCGTTCAAATTTCCGAAAAATAAACCAATAATTAATATCCTTAGTAACTTTGTTGTCTTATGAGATTCAACCAACCTATTACATTGGACTGGCTCGAAAACTATATTCAGCCCATATCCATACACACTAATGGCAAACTAGCCTTTGAGAAACCTTTAGGTATCAATGAGATACATAAAGTTGAGCCAGGAGATATCACCTTTGTGGATCATCCTAAATATTATCAAAAAGCAGTGGAGTCAGCAGCAACTTTTATTATTATTGATCAAGCCTATGAACATATTCCTGAAGGTAAACTACTATGGGTGCATTCTAATCCATTCGAAGTGTATAATGCTTTAGTCGAAAAATTCAGAACTTCCTTGACTTTTTCTGAAAAACCTGTTGTCCCAGACACGACTACAATATATCCCGGCGCTGTGATTGGAGATGAAGTAACGATCGGAGCAGATTGTATCATCTATCCAAATGTGACGATTATCGGGAAAGTGACTATTGGAGATCGAGTAATTATTCAACCTCATACAGTCATTGGTTCTGATGCTTTTTATTTTAAAAAGTATGCTGAAAAAGAAGTGCAATATGAACAAATGCACAGTGGTGGAGAAGTAGTGATTGAGTCCGATGTATTTATTGGGGCGGCTTGTACTATTGATAAAGGGGTAAGTGGCGCAACGATAATTGGTGCAGGAAGTAAGCTAGATAATCAAGTTCATATCGGTCATGGGGTGGTGATTGGCAAAAACTGTTTAATCGCAGCACAAGTAGGTATTGCGGGGAAAACAACTTTGAAAGATGAAGTTACGCTTTGGGGTCAAGTAGGTGTGAATAAGGATTTGACGATTGGAAAAGGAGCTGTAGTTTATGCTCAAAGTGGCGTTCCGAAAAGCATTGAAGGGGGAAAAGTATATTTCGGAAGTCCTGTAGAAGAAGCGAAAGAGAAAATGAAAGAAATAGCATGGGTGAAAAGAATTCCTCATATTTGGGAAAAAATAAATAAAAAATAGGAGTATTTCTACTCAAAGGGAGGTGAAAATCAATTTTTTTAAATATTTAACTTTTATTTGTTTGTTTTTATGTTTTTATGTTTGTATGTTAGGGTTTGTAATTCGTTTGTTAATTATTAAAAATTATTAATCATGTTAAGAATTTTAACTATGACATGTGTTGGTTTAGCAACATATGACCTAACTATACAAGCCCAGTACTTTAATTATCAACCAGGGCGAGCCGTTGATTATCCCCATTTAAACTATTTTGAATGTGAACCTGCTTTTGGTGAAATTTGTTATACAAGATCTGGAACGGGATCTAATGCAAGGCCAGGTGATCGAATAACTATACATTTAAGGGATAAAGACATTAATATTAACTATAAGGTTGTGTATGCAAGATCGGGTGCAGGTGCCCCAAATAACCCAGATAAAAATGAAGATATGGCGCTGAATGAAGAAGTGATTTCTTATCAAGAAAACGATTAAATCAACTATAGAGACATGTATTTGTTATATGTCTCTATTTTAAACTAAAAAAACATGCGTCATCTTTTATTACCCATATTATTGTTTTCTTTCTTTTCATTAAAAGCTAAGGAGTTCTCTTTATTTATCAATATAGATTTAGTGGAATGCCCTAACTGTTTAAATGCATTGTATAAATTAAATGAATTAGATGAAAATGTTCAAAAAGTATTCGTTTTTAAAAGCTTAGATCAATATGATTCAGCTACCATTATGGAGCAATTAAATATTAATTTAGAGGACAGCAAAATAATTTGGTCCGATAGTCTATTTAGAGCCAATACATTGAAGGGAAATAGGAAGAAATCTAGTTTTGTATTTAAAAAAAATAATAATGACCACTATTTAAAAGAGGATATTTTAAAAATGCCTTTATATATTTCTTTATTGAATCAATATTTTGAAGATTCCGTTATTATAAGTTTTGAAGAACCCCTTCTGCGAAATTCTTTGAGTTTCAATGTGGAGAGTAATGATTTTTATTTTAAGAATTTAAATACAGAAGAACTTTTTAAAATAGATAAAATAAATTTTGAAAAACAGCTTTTTAAAGTGGGTAAAGATTATTCTATAGAATCAACTTATAATGAATTGTTTAAAGACGAAGGGCCTAAGTACTATAAAAATGCAGTAGAGGGAATTAAAAAATACAATATTTATAATCCTTATAAAGTAAGTAATTACTATTTAAATAATGATACTTTATATTTGTTGAACTATCATACTTACATTTTTGATGATGGAAAAGACACTTTAACTCCTTTACCATTCTTTTCAATTGCTCGATATTATCTTGATGATTTTATAGATAATAAAATCATTGATTATAGACATGAAGATACTATAGGTATTATTAATAGTGCTTATGTATTATCCACTAGGAAATTTACTGTTGGGAATAATAAGTTATATTTCCCTTTATTATACCGCTATTCTTCCAATAGAGATTTTTTTATGGTGGAATTTAAAGAGGATCAGGAGTCTTATATTTTTAATAATTTTTATGATCTCGATTTGCCAACAATTTATTATGAATATGAATTAGGTTCTTATTATAATAGTTTTCAATTAAGTGATCAATCTACTATTTTATTGCCTATTTCTAATGAAATATTTAGTTTGGAATATCCTCATGTTGTGGAAGAATTAGATATTGTAAGTCCAGATTTTAAAGAGGAGTTGTCAGATAGGAAATTTCCTGTTTTTATATATGATTATAAAATTGATGATGATTATGTTTATTTAATTATTGAATATTTTCAAAAAAGCAAGTCAGGTTTGCACTATGTAAAATGGGACAGAACCACTAAGAAACAAGTAATTAATAAAAAAATAGAATCTTCTTCTGAGTATGCCTTACCTAAGTTGGATAATATTGATGCTAATAGGTTATATATCCCTGTAGATATCGATAAGGTGCTTTTTGTTAATATGAATAAAAACTAAAACTATGAAAAAAATACTTTCTTGTTGCTTATTTATTTTGTGTTTTACTGTTGTGCATGAGGTCTTTGCGCAAAAAGATATTGATCTGCAATTAGAGTTACTAGAACCTATAGATGGGAGTGTATATAATGCAGGAGATACCATGTTTATTGAAATGCGTGTAATTAATCATGGTCCGGAGGATATACAATTAGAAGATACATTTAGAATTGTGGACAATGAAACATTTGTTCCTATGCTGATAACGAATGTGGAAATTCCTGCAAGCGCTCATTTTGACTTTCTCATAGGAGTTACGATTTATACTCCAGAAGAAGATGAGTTGATATCTAGGTGTTATTACATTTTAAGTCAATCAAATGTGGGCTTTTTAGATGACATTCAGGACAATGACACCACTTGTTTTACGGTTACTTTTAAAGGTGTTACTACTTCTATTGATGAGAATTTGAAAGAAACAGTAATGGCTTATCCAAATCCGATGAGTGATGTGCTGAATATAGACTTAGGAGGTTGGAATAGTAAAGAGGTTATCATTACTATTTATGATTTGTTAGGTAAAAAAATATATCAAAAAGCAACGAAGCATCAGGAAAGGGTATCTATTCAAACAGACATGTGGTCAACAGGAATATATATTTTAGATATAGAGGGGCAGAAGGAAAGAAGCAAGGTCAAAGTGCAGAAAGAATAAGTTTTGAGTGATTGAAATGATCAAAAGATTCGAAATTTTATGGTTGTTTCTATGAAATTTTTAATAGTTTAGGCTCTAAACAAACAAATAATGCATTGTTATCTTCTGCCCGATAAAATTCATGATGGTCACAAGTTTTGGCCCGAGGGTTCTGTATTAATGATAAGTGAGGAAGGAGAAGTGATCGATATAATACTTCCAGACAGGGTAGATCAAGCTTGGGAACTCGTTCTTATGGACGGATGGCTTTGTCCCGGTTTTGTGAATGCACATACGCATTTAGAGCTTTCACATCTGAAAGGAAAAATTGAAAAGGGAACAGGATTAATGGATTTTGTAGGGAAAATAGTTCGGTATAGAGATGCAGGTCCCAATGAAAAGCATTTGAAAATAACTGAGGAGGTTAAGAAAATGCAAGCATCAGGAGTCGTAGCTGTCGGAGATATTTGTAATACTTCAGATGCTTTTGAACAACATCAAATACCAGGATTGTATGTCCATGCTTTTTTAGAAGCCTTAGGATTTAATCAAAATGACGCTACCACCAGAATTGAATATGTGAAGCATTTACAAGCTAAACATCAGGACGCTATCGGTATAAATACGTCAAAGAAAAAAAGTAGTATTGTCCCTCATGCTCCTTATTCTATCAGTTGGAATTTGATGCAGCTGATTAATGAACATTCGGAAAATCAAGTAATTTCTATTCATAATCAAGAATTAGCAGCCGAAAATGAGTTTTTTCAATATAAAACTGGAGCTATTCTTGAACTTCATCAAAAGATGAATATTAATAATGATTGGTTTCTGCCACAATATAAAAACTCTCTTCCTGTCGTTTGGAAACAACTCAATAAGGCAAAACAGGTATTGTTAGTCCACAATACTTTCACTAGTGTAGAAGATATTATAGAAGTGAATCAATCTTCTCATGCAAAACCTTTTTGGGTGATTTGTTTACGAACCAATCAATATATTGAAAATGCATTACCTCCAATCCCTTTATTGATGAAACACAATCAGTCGATTTGCATTGGAACCGACAGTTTAGCTTCTAACGATTCCTTATCGATTTGGGATGAAATTTGTGCAATTCGGGAAGCGTATCCTAAAATTAGTTGGGAACAATTAATTAAATGGGCAACTTATAATGGAGCAAAAGCGCTGGATATACATCAGGAGATAGGTTGTTTTAGAAAAGGAGTTTTCCCAGGAGTGGTTCATTTAGAAGGTGCCGAATCTCGATTGATTTTTGAGAGTAAATAATTGTTGTTGACTTATATGGATTAAGGATATTCTAAAACATTTAGTTATTACGATTGAGTGGAGTTAACCAATCAGCAATTCATCTATTCAGATTTTTAATAAAAAAACATGGAGCATAGTGTGGTTTAAAACATGATAGAAACATTCACCCATTCTTCATCAAATTCGGCATCATAAGCTTTGTAAAACGCCATAGCTGAATCGTTCCAGTCCAATACTTGCCAAACCATGCCGTGGCAATTTGTTGCTTTCCCGTATTCGATACATGCGTCCATTAATAATTGACCAATTCCTTTTCTTCTGTGTGCTTCAGTAATGACGATATCTTCTAAATATAATCGCTTCCCCTTCCATGTAGAATATCGAAAATAGCATAATGCCATGCCGACAATATTATTTTCATGAGTTGCAACAAATGCATGCCATAATGGTTGCGGTCCAAAACCTAAATTTTGAAATTCTTCCATGCTGACGGTCACCTCTTCCGGAGCATTTTCATATAATGCCAATTCCTTGATAAGTTCCATCATTCCTGGAGTATCTTCAATCGTAGCTTCTCTGATTTTGTACATGATTTAGCGGAGTTCGTGTCATGTAAAGATAATTTGATTTTTGCTAAGACTAAAATTGCTTTTTGAAGTTGGAGTTCAGTTCTAGCATCTCCTTATACTGTCCCTTAAGGACGCTGAAAAGGGTGTAATCGTTTTCCCGAGGCGTTGCCATCGGGCTGTTTTATATTGGGCTTTCAGCCCGTGAGTTGTTTTTATATTTATTTTTTGGATGGGATACTTTGGTTTTAGATAGTAACTTATTACAATTAAATTAAAACCGAGGACTTTAGCTTACAAACCTAATTCTAAACCTATCTGATAAGCCTAAACCAAATCTTACGATCCTTCCTCTTCCCCATTTTATATTATTCCTCCAATTCTATTTCAGTACATAACTATTACCTTCCCCCGTTGTTGGTGTTCCGCCACCGACCACTTTACCTTTCTCACTTCTCAATTATCAATTACTACTTAAGTAATATCTCCTCCAACTTTTTTGGATTTTGTCGACTGTCCCAAATGGTTAGAATTAACAAACGGTCTATTTCGTCAACTTCATAAATAATGAGATAATCCTTAACGATTTTTATTCGTGCTTTTTTTATCATTCGTTGGTTTCACAATTTTCGGGATTAGAAATCCCTGTTTATCCTAAGTTCGAGATGCGTTGCACTAACATCTCAAACAGCGAGTTTTGGCCTCAGCAATCATACTTCCTCTAAAGAGTGTTTATTCTTCAAATTTTTAATATTAAAATGCTTATATTTTGATTAATTAAAATAATTAACACATTTTGTTTGTTTGTTTGTTTGTTTGTTTGTTTGTTTGTGGTATTGTTAATTTAAAATTTTCATACTATGAAAAAAATTAGTGTAATTATTTTCGGGCTTATATGCTTTGGCATGTCTGAAGTTTCAGCGACCCCAACTTCAGTTGTAAGGAAACATAATGGCTCTGCAACGGGTTTTAATGATGTTTATCAAGAGGGGAATTATTTGTTAGAGTGTAAAAACCCAGGTGAAATGCCATGTGAATGGACAGCGCCACCAGCAGGAGGTAGTACTTATGATTATGAACTAATAGAAGCAATTATAGATGATGCTTTTGATCAAGGACTAAATCAAGGTGAAGGAAGTCTTAATGGAGTTTATTATGAATGGAGTGGAACAGATAAGTATAATGTTGAAATAAAATTTGGTAGTGATATGTCTGATTTTTAATGAGACATATCAGATATTAAACGATACAGTAATTGTAATTTTCACAATTACTGTATCGTTTAATTAAAAATATTTTTAGAACTGTGATTTTGTTCAAAATATTATACTAATATTCATTTTAACTAAATTGAAAAAAATGAAAAGAGTTATTATTACACTGATCTTTTTTGGAGCATTGTTTTTTATATCTGAAACTTATGCTCAAACGGTTCGTATTATTCAACAAAACGTTGGCCGTGATGGATGTAATTCAAGTGAAGAACGTATTGAAAATGGCATACATTTTTTGATTTGTCAAGAACCGGGTAAACAAACATGTAAAACGGAGATGTATCTAAAGCATAAAAAAGAAAGGAAGATAGTATCTAAGGTCATTAAACAAGTAAATAAAGAGATTGAAAATGATGAACTAGAAGGCATATTTCATTTCCAAGGACATAAAGTAACATATGAAGCAGAAGATGCTTTTAACCTTAAAATTACTATTGAATATGAATAAGTTTATTGGAGCTATTATTTTATTGTTTTTAGGAATTCATAGCTCATTAAGTGCTCAATATAAATTTGCTGCTCAATTGCCTTCTCCCGTTTTAGAAATATCCAATGAGGAAGTAATGGATGGGGTTAGAGGAGAAGTGGTGTATAATAGAAATGGTGATATCATGAATGTTCTATCCGTAAAAACATATCTTGATAAAACAGAACTGGAATTGAAACAATTTAATTTAGAAAATGAAGAATTAATTGGACAACACTCCTATTATTTAAATGAAAATATTTATAGAGTGAACGATTTTTATTATGACCATACTCAGCAATTTTTATATTTATTAATAAATAGGAATTTAATTGTTTTTAAAGAAACAGATCAAGTAAAAGTTATTGATTTAAATCTTTCTTATTCACATATGGATAAATTGAAAGATAATTTATTGTTTTACAAAGCTAATCCAGCTCATCCTATGGATGGCAAACACGATATTTATTTTTTGAAATACAATATGCCTAAACAAGAATTAAGCGAGGTAAAATATATACCATTAGAAGGTATGGTGTTTGGAAATGTTATGAATAGATGGATTAATGTTTTGAATGATGAGATTCATATAACTTCAGCTTTTTCTGGAAAAATAGATATATATAATGAATTTTTCAATAAGTCAAGAAGCTTGGATATTAAAATTGAAGGATTAAATAATTCTAACACAATGGCATTTTTAGATAAATATCGTCAAATTTTTCAAGCAGAAACTTTCAGAATATTAAAAGAAGATGCTTATTTAAAAGAAAAATATGGAGTAGATTATAAATTGACTAAGCAATCATCTGGTGGTAAACATATTGAAGAAGAATACAGAAAAAGAATCAGGAGTGATTACTTTTCTAAATCTGGAGTTGATCATAGAATGAGAGCGTTGCAGTCAAATCATTCGTATATAGAAAAGCTTTTACCTTATGACGCCGAAACTTTTATCATTTCTATTTGGAGACCTGAAAATGGTTGGGCTTATAGGGATTTGTACTTTATAGATAATAAGACGGGAAAAGTAATAAAAACAATAGAGAAATGGGGGAATCATCCTGATGAAAAGTTAGAAGAATATCAAGTATTAGAAGATTTCTTTGTGGTACCAATTTCTTATTCAAGATATAAAGAAGCCATTTTTTATAAAAATAATGCTTGGGTTGATTTGAATTTTCCTATTGAGGTTTTT
>SMEQ01000502.1_pt1 | contig 14187 bp, 14 predicted proteins | sample 2456281 | NCBI WGS metagenome assembly SMEQ01 (sample SAMN10132596, study PRJNA489261) | soil metagenome | isolation source: day1 antibiotic-loamy sand soil ammended with raw manure from dairy cow... | place: USA | collected 2015-04-01
CAATTCCGGTATTGTATCTTTGTGCACTAATGGTTGTGGCTGATAAAAACAGCACGGCTGTAAATAAAAATGTTTTGAATTTCATATTAAAATGTTTTGAATTTCACAAATAGTGTTATCTGTTTATTTTTGTATTTGTAATATGTTAAACAAGCCATGCTGGAAAAAGTTTTATTATTAATGTTTTTCCCAAATTGATGATGCCAATATGATGATACTACTGTATCGAACAAAATTCAATTGGGAGATAAAAATCACAACTAAAAAAATAAAAAACCATTGCTTTCAAGAACAGTTAATATTAATATTCTAGTCAGGTTAAAATGTTGAATATAAAGAATGACTTCTCCAATTTGATTTCTAGATTTCCTTGGTTATTTTTCGACTCTTGGGAACTATTTTTTCAAGAAAAAATGCAATATATATCAAACTTTTACATTTTCATTCTGTTTATAGTTTAAACCTACTATTGAAATCAAAGTTATAGGAAACTATTTGATAATATGCTATGAAGCTATTTTTATAAAGTAACTAAAATAGGTAATACCTACAATATATGCACTTGATAATAAGAACAATGACATCAAAGTCTGCTTTTCTAAATAGAGGATTGTTTCTCAAACAAAGCTTCAATAGTATTGTGATAAGGCTAATGCGCTTTTTGGGGTTTTATATTGAAAGAATGACTAGCGCATCTTTAGTATATGATAAACTAACAAAAGACGGTCTAGTGCTAAAAGAAAACGAATTAAGAAAAACAGTCAATTTCTTGCGAAGAACAAATGATCTAATGATGTATGACCAGATTTTAAGAAAGTTTATTCCACAACTAGATTTGCATTTTAGTAAAAATGCATTTACTGGTTCGGGTAGGGGTGCAACTACCTTGAATGTTTATCGTAAAGTGACATCTGATGACAATGTTCTTTTTGAAAAAGTTTATTTCAATAGTTCGCTAGACATTGAGAGAGTTATTTGGTTTTATGAAGCTATTTATTCTTCTATTAAAGATCACATTAATGTACCGCCCCTTTACAAAGTTTTTAGAGGAGAATTGATAAGTGTTTTTTATTTCAACTATGTTGATTTGGCTTTGTTGTCTGCAAAAGATGTTGACTCCACTATTTATAGCTTTTCTAAAGAACTCTACAAGTTGTCTTTTACGAAAGTTATTAAAAGTAGAATAGAAAGTGCACCCTCATTTCTAAAAGATTACAAAGCACATTTTGAATATAAACGTAAAATAAAAATAGCAGAGCAAAAAATAGATGAATTGCTAGGTGATAACTTCCCATTAATAGATATAGAAAAACTAATAAATGATAGTCCTCTTGTTTTGACACATGGGGATATACATCCAGGCAATGTATTTAAAAACAATTATTTAATAGACTGGGATCCTTTTGGTCTTTACCCTATTGGTCTGGAGGTGGCGTATATTCTTTTATTTTTATACAAAGGAGCGTTATCCTATAAAGATTTAATTCAGCTATTAGAAAAAGAATACCGATCGACTCTTGCAGCAGAGCATTGGGATGACTTCGAGCTGAATTGTTTATACTTCTACTTTGTATTTACCATTCAACATGTAAAAGAAGGAGTTTTATGTGAAACACAGCGCAATATACTTGCAAAATTATACGAGCTTTGTTGCAAAAGGATGAATATATTGAGTCTGTTGAATTAAGAGGGTATATTTTATTAAACCCCAATAGAATGAGCTGTTTATCTCATAGTTTAATCTGTATTTTTATTTTCAATCCTTTTTATATTTAAAATACATTGATTTGAGAAGTTAATCGCTCAATAACCTTAAATATAGAATCTAGCCAGCAAACAAACCTCATGTACAACAATACATCAGTATTTAGACACTTAGATATGCACAAAATCAGTAATATTTTGTAGTTTTGTAGCCATCAATTATAAAACGTAAATGGGCAAGATAAATTTAAACGTATCTAAGAAAGTTCTTAAAACACTGTTTCCTCTTGTATTAGGTATGATAGTGTTGTGGCTTCTCTATAAAGATACCAATATGGCAGAGTTGTGGCAAATAACCAAATCAGCCAACTTCACTATTATTGCCTACTCGCTACTGTTTGGTTTGGCAGGCAATATATTTAGGGCTTTGCGATGGGAGCTAACCATACAATCTGTGGGATATTACCCTAAACGTATGAGCCTGATATATGCTGTGATGGGAAATTATGCAGTTAATTTTGTGTTACCACGTGCGGGTGAAGTATGGCGTTGTGGGGTTGTTACTAAATATGACAAAGTTCCTTTTTCTACTACCTTTGGCACACTCATAGTGGACCGCTTTTTTGATGTGGTGGCTATGGGTTTCATTATGTTGCTTTGTCTCTATGGGTTTCATTATGTTGCTTTGTCTGCTATTTGATTTTAGATTCTTTTTTGCCTATTTCCAGACAAACCCTACAGTAGGCCAAAGTGTTATTTCAACGTTTAGTTCGTTTTGGTTTTATGCCATTATCATTCTTTTTTTCATGCTGTTATATATTGTGTTTAGGTTTCTGCCCAACTTTTTTCTGATCAAGAAAATAAAACTATTCTATGGTGGAATGAAGAGAGATATCTTGACAGTGTGGAAGATGAATCAGAAAGGATTAATTATTTGTACTTTTACCTTTGCTTCTATGCATTTGGTTTCACCGAGCATCTTGGTCCTGTAGCAGGTCTTATTGTTTTCGCAATGAGTAGTCTTGGTGTTGCTGCACCCACACAAGGGGGCATTGGAGCATGGCATTTTATGGTGATAACATCGCTATTGGTCTATGGTGTTACTTGGGAACAAGGGAGTGCATTTGCAGGTGCAGTATTCACTATTCAATCGGCTTGGCTCATTTTAACGGGAATTTTCAGTATATTTGCAATACAATATGTAAAGAGAGATACACCCGATACGGTGGAAATCGTAAACAGAGAAACGAACAACTAGAAAATCACATAAAAATTTAATTAGTATGTCAACATCAACTATTTTAGACTTAAATCCGAAAAATGTTTGGAAACACTTTTACGCTCTCACGCGTATTCCACGTCCTACAGGACAAATGGAGGAAGTGTCTGAATACGTGAAAAAAATTGGTTACGACCGTAACTTTGAGGTTAAACAAGATAAAGTGGGCAATGTAGTAATTGTAAAACCTGCATCGAAGGGTTATGAAAGCAAACCTGCCATTATATTACAAGCTCATATGGATATGGTTCCCCAGAAAAACTCTGATGTTGATCATGATTTTTCTAAAGACCCCATTGACGCTTATGTGCACGATGGTGTTGTGAAAGCTCGCTCTACCACATTGGGTGCCGATAATGGTATTGGTGTGGCTATGATGTTGGCACTCATAGAAGATAGCTCACTAGAACATCCAGAAATAGAAAACCTTTTCACCATTGATGAGGAAGAGGGAATGGATGGAGCTTTTGGCCTTAAAGAGGGTTTCTTGAAAGGTAAGTATATGCTTAATCTGGACACTGAAGAAGATGGTGAACTTTGTATAGGTTGTGCAGGTGGGGCCGATATGAATATTACTTTTGGTTACAAAGACGATGCAGACATTGCGCCTGGTGATGTGGCTATTAAATTGAGCCTTACCGGACTAAAAGGTGGACACTCTGGTGCAGAAATTGAGTTAGGCCGCGGTAATGCCAATAAAATAATGAATCGCTTCCTAAAAGAGATTGTGAAAAACTATGAGGCTCGTTTGGCAAGTGTGAATGGTGGTACGTTACGTAATGCTATTCCGCGCGAATCATTTGCTGTAGTTACTATTCCTGAGCAATTGGTGGACGATTTGCTTGACTTAGTAAAAGAGTACGAAAAGCTTTTCAGAGTAGAGTTTGCAGGAATTGAAGAGTCTATCAGTTTTAAAGCAGAAAAGACTGAAATGCCCAAAACCCTTATTCCAGAAGAGGTGCAAGATGATTTGATAAATGCAGTGGAAGGATGCCCAAATGGTGTTATCAGCATGTTGGCCGATTTCCCCGATACTGTAGAGAGTTCATTAAACCTTGCTATGGTCCACTCATCACCAGAGAAAACTGAAGTTAAACTTTTGGTTCGCAGTTCATCTGAAAGTCGCAAAGCTTGGGTATGTTCACAAGTTGAAAGCGTGTTCTTATTGGCTGGAGCCAATGTGAAGATAGAGAATGAATATCCAGGATGGCAGCCCAATGCTAACTCGCCTTTGCTGAACACAATGGAAAGAATTTATTTAGAGAAATATGGCGAAAGACCTCATGTGAATGTAATTCATGCCGGGTTGGAGTGCGGTATCATACAAGCTAATGTAAATAAGGATTTAGATATTGTTTCATTTGGTCCTACTATTCGCGGTGCACACTCGCCTGTGGAATATGTGGAGATTGCAGCAGTTGAAAAGTCTTATGAATATATGCTTGCAATATTAAAAGAATTAGGATAATTAAAAAATAAAAGATGTTCGGTAAAGTTAGGCATTGATTGTTTTTCTACCGGACATCTTTTTCTTATACCAATGAAATGAATAATACTATTGTGGTGTACGCTTCGCGACATGGTACTACTAAGGAGTATGCACGAAAATTGCTAAAACTTCTTGATGGTAATGTTGACTTGTGCTCTTTGGATGAGCGTGCCAACTCTATGCCCGATTTATCAGACTACAACACCATTGTGATAGGTGGTTCTATACATTATGGGAAAAATAGTAAGTTGGTTCTAAATTTTGCGAATGATAATATAGACTTGCTCAAAACTAAACGTTTGGGATTATTTGTGACGAGCCACTTTGATGGAGAAAAGGCGATGGAACAGTTACAGAATGCCTACCCTCGCGAATTGCTTGAGAGAGCATTAGTTGTAAACTATTTTGATGGAGAGTTGCTTTTCCCCAAAATGAATTTTATAGAAAAAATGGTGGCAAAACTGGTGCTGAAAGCTGATGAGATAAAACCAATCATTTCGAAACCAAAGATTACGGATTTCGCCAATAAACTCAATGAACTATATGAAGTTTAAAAATAAAAGACATATTATTACCCCTATTGCTATAGTGATATATACGCTTGTGATAGCTTTGTTTTTTGGTCTGAAATCTAATTCAGATGATACAAAATTAGCTTTCTATTTAATAATTGCGATAAACCTGATATTGGCCATTGTGCTCTACTTTATTCTGAAGAAGAGAGAAGATTATCGGAATAAAAAGTAAATTTACTTTTACTTGCAACCGCAGTTTATAGGTGGATCTGTTTCAGTGAATGCTGCTTTGCAATATTACTTATTACCATTATTGCTAACAATATGAAAAGATTTCTACTAGCATCTATTCTATTTCTTAATTTGGTTTTTGTGTTCGGTCAAAAGAGCACACTCAAAGAGTATGCTGACAAAGAGGGGATAACAACTGTTGTGCTTTCCAAAAGCATGCTTTCATTTTTTCCTAAAGATGCCAATCTAACGTATGGAGGCGTCAATGTAGGAGAGTTTATACATAAGCTTTCGGGTGTCAATATATTTGTTTCGCCTACCGGTGAGGCCGCAACTAAACTCGTAAAGTTTGCCAAAGAATTTATGAAAACGCCTGATTATGAAGAATTAATGGGTGTGAAAACAGAAAAAGGCGAGCATGCTAACTTCTATGTGCGAGGCAATGAAGAGTTGATCTCTGAATTGGTGCTGATTGTGGAAGGCAAATCGAAAGAGAGTGCAGTAATGCAGTTTATGGGCAAGTTTACAATGGAGGATATTCAAGAAATGGTGAAAAGTGCCATGAAGTAGTTGAGTGTAAGGTGAATACTAAGACGATAAATTCATTATTAATATAGTATTATCATGACAAACAGAAGAGATTTTATTAAGAGAGTTGCTTTAAGCACAGCTGGTGTTACGATAGGTAGTAATACATTGCTCAAAAGCAGTACAATGGGCATGTCTGCAAAAAGTTATAGCAATATTATTGGTGCTAATGATAAAATAAATGTTGCTATCTTAGGATTAGGGCGCAGATTGGGTGCTTTTTATGAGCCCATTTCTCTAAAACAAAACAATATTCACCTCTCTTATCTGTGCGATGTAATGAAAAGTCAGCGTGAAAATGGAGCTGCTAACTTTGCAAAACATATTGATTATCAACCTAAATTGGAAAATGATTTACGAAATGTGATTGACGACCCCAAAGTAGATGCCATAATTAATGCTACTCCCGATCATTGGCATGCTCCTAGCTCTATAATGGCCTTGAAGGCGGGTAAACATGTGTATGTTGAAAAACCATGTAGTCATAACATGCACGAAAGCGATCTGTTGGTTGCAGCTCAAAAAAAATATGATAGAGTGGTGCAGATGGGCAATCAACAACGCTCTTCTAACCACACCATTGAAATTATAAAAGATATTCACAATGGAATTATAGGAACACCTTACAAAGCTGTTGCATTTTACACCAATCAACGCGGAGAAGTGCCTTTGCAAAAGAAAGCTCCTGTGCGTGAAGGATTAGATTGGGATTTGTTTCAAGGTCCAGCTCCCCGTAGAGAATATACTTCTGAAACATGGGACTATAATTGGCATTGGTATGGTTGGGATTATGGAACAGCAGAAACAGGTAACAATGCTACACACGAATTTGACATTGCTCGTTGGGCATTGCAGGTTGACTATCCCATACATGCTGATGTGCAAGCTGAAAAAAGACATTTCTTGGATGATGGATGGGAAATGTATGATACGATGTTTGCCACATTTAAATTTTCAAATGGTGCTGTAATTAACTGGGATGGTAAGAGTAGGAATGGCTACGATACTTATGGGGGTGGTCGTGGAACAATTATCTACGGAAGTGAAGGCTCCGTCTTTATTGATCGTGAAAAATATGTTCTATATGACATTGCAGGAAAAAAAATAAAAGACAACAAATCTTTAGCTAGCGAGGGTGGCAATGTGCTTGGCGGTGGTGGTGATATGACAACTGGTCATGTTGTTAATTGGTTTGATTCCATTAGAGGCAAAACAAATTTGACATCTCACATTGCTGAAGGAGTTATTAGTCAAGCCATGGTACACTATTCCAATATCGCTTATCGTATAAACAAAGGATTCGATATTGATGACAAGACGGGTCGAATGTTTGATCGTGATGCAATGGCTCTATGGAGTCGTGAATACGAGCCTGGTTGGGAGCCAGTAGTGTAAAATTGTTTTAGAAAGCTATCTTTGTAGTAGCTCAGCATATGAAAAAACGCAAGTGAGTTGATATACTTACATGCGTTTTTTCATGTGATAAGCTATCGACATAGTAATTCAAAACATTTCCTTGCCAAACAAAATGTTTTAAACAGTTGAAACTTGCATTCACGATGGGGGAAATGTTCTTCAACACATTATTTTCGAATTGCTTTGCTAATCTGCAACTTTCATGTGTTTAAAATTCAATTCCCACTGTCAGATTTTCTCTTCATCAGTCACTTTTTCAACATAAGATTCATTTTCCCCTTTTTATTGTATTTATCTCCAATATTAGCTCTAATTTTGAATAGCTTTATCGAATCGAAACATTTCCATGGCAGTAGATTGTGTTTTCAACAGTTGAATGTTCAATCCACCGTCGTCGATCCGATTTCTAACTGTTTTTCGTTTAATTTTTGATGGAGTCCAAATAAAATAAATCTATAATTTACAATTTGATACTTACTAAACTATTGTTTTGAGATGAAACAAAAGATCCGTATTTTTGCTTATATAAAAAACAAAGTTTTAAAGTGTTTTATATCTCAGGCGCTATTTAGAATGCCCACAGCTCGTATTCAAATTTAAAACAGTCCTCTTTTTACATATGGAACAAAATATATTATCGTTATTAGAACTCAATCTCAGTATAAAAGAGACTATCAAGCAAGGCTTTGGTGGAGCATATTGGGTGAGGGCCGAAACCAGTGATGTGAGACCTCACCGCAATGGGCATTGCTATCTCGAGTTTGTTGAAAAAGAACGAGATGGGCAATCAATTGTTGCTAAAGCGCGGGGTACTATCTGGAAATCTACTTTTAGTTTGCTCAAACCTTATTTTGAGAAAGAAACGGGGCAAGCTTTTGCTTCGGGTATGACTGTGTTGGTGAAGGTGACGGTGGATTTTCACGAAACATATGGTTTTGGATTGAATGTGGTTGACATTGACCCCTCGTTCACGTTGGGCGAAATAGCCCGTAATAGAATGCTGGTTCTCAAACAACTGGAGGAGGATGGCGTGCTCACATTGAACAAAGAGTTGTCGCTGGCAGAACCATTGAATAGAATAGCTGTAATATCGTCACAAACTGCTGCGGGGTACGAAGATTTTCACAATCAATTGGAACACAATAGTGCGGGGGTTATTTTCTATAGCAAACTCTTTCCTGCAATTATGCAAGGCGATAGAAGTGAGGGCTCTATTATTGCAGCATTGGAAAAGATTTATGCAAATAAAGAACTTTTTGATGTCGTGGTGATAATAAGAGGCGGAGGAGCATCCTCCGATTTGAGTTGTTTCGATTCGTATGCATTGGCTGCAAATTGCGCCCAATTTCCACTCCCAATAATTAGTGGTATTGGTCACGAGCGAGATGTGACAGTGTTGGATGCGGTGGCGCACACTCGTGCCAAAACGCCTACAGCTGCAGCTGAGTTTCTTATTAATAGGGCTGCTGAGACAATTACTCACATGATGAATTTGCAAGATAGATTGGTACACACCACCCGCAATATATTGGCGCATGAAGAAAACCAATTGAAAGGATGGGCTAAAGATGTCTATCACAGTTCAAAATCGATGTTGCAGGCAAACCGCAATACGTTGTTGTTCCTGAACGAAAAGCTGAGAAATATTGTAAAATACAGGGTAGATAAAGAGCGTTTTGGCATTCAAAGATTCGAGCATTTTGTGTCGCTATCTCTTCCTGAAAATATGCTGAAGCGTGGTTATACGATTACTACTCGAAACGGCAAAACAATAAAATCGATCTCTGCCCTGTCGATTGGAGATATTATAACAACTCAATTCTCCGATGGAGAGATGGATTCTAAAATTGTAGATAAAAATAGATAGATATATGAAGAACAAAGAAATTACTTACACAGCTGCTAAGACAGAGATAGAGAAGATAGTAGCACTGATAGAGTCGGACGAACTGGACGTGGATCAATTGACCAAGCATGTAAAGCGTGCATCTGAATTAGTGGAGTTTTGCAAGCAAAAATTAACAGAAACTGATGAGGAGTTACAAAAAGTGTTGGATCAACTTGAAGTATGAAAACTAACAGCAAACTTGCCGTTGTGATAGTGGCAGGTGGTAGAGGTTTGCGAGTAGGAGCTGCTATTCCTAAACAGTTTTTGCCATTGGCAAAAAGGCCGATGCTAATGCGTACTATTGAGACGTTTTATAATTTTGATAATGCTATGCACATTGTTATAGTACTTCATGCAGATTATTTCACTTTGTGGAGTAAATTGTGTAAAGAGTATAGATTTGACATACCTTGTCAATTAGTAGTGGGAGGCGATACTCGGTTCGAATCTGTGAAAAAAGGCTTAGAGATTGTTTTTTCAGAAAGCATAGTGGCCATACACGATGCTGCTCGCCCATTTGTTACTGATCAATTGATTGCGCAGTGTTATCAAGAAGCAAAGGAGGAACAGTGTGGGGTGATACCTGTTGTGGACGAAAAGAATAGTTTACGTTTGGTGAAAGGAAACATGCATCAACCTCTGGATAGAGAAGCTGTGAAAATTGTGCAAACACCACAAGTGTTTCCTGCGTATATCATCAAAAAAGCTTATGAAGTTGATTATCATTCCGATTTCACTGATGATGCTACTGTTGCAGAAAGTGATGGTGTTGACATTCGATTGATTGAGGGTGAAGATACGAATATCAAAGTAACAACAATGGCCGATGTAAATTATGCATCGTACTTGTTAAGCCATGATAAATAAAATCATTTTAGCATAGAATGAGTCTTTTATAACGTTTAATTTCAACAATATTGCACTTTGTGACAAAAAAACTAGACAAAATGTAAATATCAAGAAGAAAAATGCTAATTTTGAGATATAAAACTAAAACATAATATAATGGAGAAAGTTGACAAACTGGACAGACAGATTTTAGAGATTGTTTCACTAAATGCGCGTATTCCATTTCGTGATGTTGCAGAACAGTGTAATGTTTCAAGAGCCGCCATTCATCAACGTGTGCAACGTATGATTGAAAATGATGTTATAACTGGTTCTGGATATCACATAAACCCTAAAGTGCTCGGATTTGCAACCAGTGCATACATTGGGGTAAAACTGGAGAGAGGTTCAATGTACAAAGACGCCATTCCGGAGTTTGAGAAAATTCCTGAAGTAACGGAGTGTCATTTTACAACTGGCCCCTACACGTTACTCGTAAAATTGTATGCGCGCGACAATGAACACTTGATGGAGTTGCTAAACAATAAGATACAAGAAATACCGGGTGTTGTGGCAACTGAAACAATGATTTCGTTGAGCCAAAGTGTGAAAAGAAAAGTGCCTATTATGAAAAAGGAGAAATTGGAGAAGTAGTTTTTTTGATTGTGCTTATTTAAAAGAGAATTAACTGATTTTCAAATTAGAGAAAAAGACGAGAGGTTTCTACTCCCGTCTTTTTTTGTGCTTTGTAGGGTGTAATTTATCTCATTTGATTAGAGTTTTGTATATTTGTAAATGCATAAAATATAAATATGTCAAGCCTACTTTCTTTCTTTTTCATATTATATAATCGTATGAAAATTCGCACTTGAATTATAATTACCAAGGATTATTATTAATTCAATAGTCGTGAGAAGTTGATGTTGAAATTTAAATAAAAATATACGAAGATGAAACGATACGGACAGGTGATAAAGGTGAAACCCGATAAAATAGACGAATACAAGAAGCTACATGCTGCTGTATGGCCTGAGGTAAAGAAAATGATTGCTGACTGCAACATTCGTAACTATTCTATCTATTTAAAAGATGGATTTCTGTTTAGTTACTATGAGTATGTAGGCAATGACTACGATATGGATATGAAGAAAATGGCAGCAGATCCTATTACTCAAAAATGGTGGGAGGTGTGCGAACCTTGTCAAGAGCCCATTGAAAATAGAGCAGAAGGTGAATGGTGGGCAGATATGGAAGAGGTTTTCCATCAAGATTGAAAACTTTCTCTTTTACCTTTTTGAAATATCTATTTTGCAATAGTGATGACTCAAATGCCTTTTGAGAGTACCAATAAAGGAGCTTTATTTATCTCAAAGTCTTAAGTTTGCTTAATATCCAGACACCCTTTTGCTCCAATTGAATTTGACAAAGTGAATACACGAACATGCGTTACTCCATTTACATCGAAAATTGACCAAAGGAGGGTACGCTTTAGATGTAAATCTTGTGCAATCTAGTAAAACTGCTGTCAGGATAGCTTTAAAATACGAATAAAACAGTATTATTAATTATGATTGTTAAAGATGTGCATGGTGATTTTCTTATATGCCTTCAATAATGGATAGATATGGTAGCAATAAGAATAACACGTTACACGTTATCATAAAAAACGAAAGTAAATCAGTATAACACGTGACCAGTTATTGTAATAAACAAATGGAAATTAGAATAACACGCGTCATGTTATTATAAGTGCAATGAGTAAATTGTCGACTGATCTGTTTTAATTGTTTGCATGGCAAGTGTTTAGGCGAACTGTTGATTCTTTCATCAATTGAGCAATTGCTTTTTTGCAATATTTAGATGATATTACTTTAAGATGAAAAACAAGACAAAGCCCAATCTGAGACAGATAAAACAGATATTTGTAGGATGAAAAGGGCTGTTCAAATATTAACTATCATGTTAATGTTTGCGTAGTTGACTTCACTTCAATGCCTATAATGTTCTTTTCAATACATGTACATCAACTCACCATTTACTATTCTATTTTTGCACATTCTTTATTAATTTGTTTCAGCTTCATGCCTCCCCAAAAAATGTGCACTCTTATTTGGTATCTTTTCTTTTAATGTGGTTGACAAAGATGTTGGTGTGTAAAGTGGATACTCTTCTTTATTTTACTCTAAAATACGGCATCCTTCTTAAAACAATCGTTAAAATCGTCAATTTATATAACGGTTCTTCAAAATATGTTATATAACATACAGAAACATTTTCTTCTCTAATATTAACTCTCTATTTTTGCATCATAACAGTACAGCACAGCACAGTTGAAGTAGTTATGAAATTAAACTTTAAAGGAGAAGGTACTAAAGTTCAGCAACTAACCGATTTTATACAAGAGGCTATTGCGTTGAACAACTTGAAAGCAGGTGATGCTTTGCCTTCAATAAATCATTTAAGCAAAGAGTTTGCAGTTTCTAGAGATACTGTTTTTAAATCTTTTTCAGATTTGAAAACACGAGGCATTATAGATTCGTTGCAAGGTAAGAACTATTTTGTAGCATCTCGTACTAAAAACATACTTTTGTTGCTCGACGAATATTCACCTTTTAAGGAAGTATTATATAATACCTTAATACAAACACTTCCTATATCCTACACAATTGATCTTTGGTTTCATCAATACAATGAACACTTATTCAATAAAATTATCAGTGAATCATTAGGTAAGTACAACAAATACTTGGTTATGAATTATGATAACGAGCAGTTCTCTGACATATTGCTTAAGATTGACGAAAAGAAACTTTTATTGCTCGATTTTGGAAACTTTGAGAAGAGCGGATATTCGTATGTATGCCAAGACTTTGAACGGGGATTATATGATACGCTTTCATCAATAAAAGAAGAGCTATCAAAATATGAAAAATTAGTTTTTGTCTTAAACAGAAGACACAAGCATCCTCAGATTAGCAAACAGGCATTTGCCAATTTTTGTTTGGATAACAATTTTGAATTTCGAGTATTAGATGAAATTACTGATATGACAGATATTCAGAAAATGCACTTTTATCTTGTTGTGAAAAATGAAGATGTTGTAGAGATTATCAAACAAGCACGACAAAAGAAAATGAATTTAGGAAAAGACTTTGGGCTACTTGCCTATAACGAAAATCCTTTTTACGAAATCATTGAAAATGGCATCTCCAGTATTGGTGTTGATTGGAAAAAGATGGGTGAGATGGCTGCACAATATATTTTGACGGATGAACCAGTTCAGACTTATTTACCAACGAATATTACTTTAAGACCCTCTTTTTAATTTTAGTATTTAAAAACAGCACGGCTCAGCATATAAATAAAGAAAAATAAAAAATATAATTATGAATAAGTATCCAAAAATTGGTATCCGACCAACCATAGATGGTCGTCAAGGTGGAGTGAGAGAAAGCCTTGAAGAGAAAACAATGAATTTAGCAAATTCTGTTGCTGAATTAATCAGTACTAACCTCAAAAACGGTGACGGAAGTCCTGTAGAATGCGTAATAGCAGACACTACCATTGGTCGAGTAGGCGAAAGTGCACAATGTGCAGCAAAGTTTGAACGCGAAGGTGTGGGTTCTACTATAACAGTTACATCTTGTTGGTGTTACGGTGCCGAAACAATGGATATGAATCCTCACTATCCGAAAGCGGTATGGGGTTTTAATGGAACTGAGCGTCCAGGTGCAGTCTATTTAGCAGCAGTATTGGCAGGACATTCACAAAAAGGATTACCTGCGTTTGGTATTTATGGTAAAGATGTGCAAGACCTCGATGATAACTCTATTCCAGAAGATGTTGCAGAGAAACTACTGCGGTTTGCACGTGCAGCTCAGGCAACTGCCACTATAAGAGGTAAATCTTATCTCTCTATAGGAAATGTTTCTATGGGTATTGCTGGATCGATTGTTGACTACAACTTCTTCCAAAAGTATTTGGGTATGCGCAACGAGGCTGTGGATATGATAGAAATTCTACGCCGAGTGAATGAGGGAGTGTATGATAAAGAAGAGTATAAGAAGGCTTTAGCTTGGACTGAGAAGTATTGTAAATCTAACGAAGGTGAAGATTTTAATAGTCCTGAAAAAGCTAAATCAAGAGAGCAAAAAGATAAAGACTGGGAGTTTGTTGTGAAGATGACGCTCATTATGCGTGATTTGATGATAGGTAATCCAAAATTGGAAGCTTTAGGATTTAAAGAAGA
>SMEQ01000358.1_pt1 | contig 14167 bp, 9 predicted proteins | sample 2456281 | NCBI WGS metagenome assembly SMEQ01 (sample SAMN10132596, study PRJNA489261) | soil metagenome | isolation source: day1 antibiotic-loamy sand soil ammended with raw manure from dairy cow... | place: USA | collected 2015-04-01
GCCTGCTCCATTGTCTGAGCTTGCATCGAGAATACGCTCGTTGTAGATTTCCCATCCTGAAGGGAATATCTGCACCAAAGCCAAATCGGTGAAAGCTTGCGCTGGCCCATTGTTAACAGTAACGACAGCTGTGAACTCCTCACCTTGTTTCAAGGAGGAAACAGAGATTGGATTACCATTCAATCCCACATAACTAACCGATAGGTTGAACGATGCATCATTGGTTTCAACTGTTTGAACATCTCCAATGGGTTGTGTGCGTCCTGTCAATTGTGCATATATCTTGTATCCATCTTCTTATTAGGCGCAATAGCTATTTGATGCAACGGTTGCGGAGTAGAAACTGCACTCATTTTCTTACCATTGAGCGACCAATCGACCTCAATGTTTGTCCTACCCATTTTCTCTGCCAATTGGCTCATAGCAATGAGTCCATAAGCTGCTGTTTGAGTAGAGATATAATCGGATGATAGCTCCTTGGCAACGCTCTGAGCCAATTCAAGTGCTTTGTCGGTCTTGTCGAGCAATAGATAGGTCTCCATAATCATTGCCTCATCACGGGCAGGACTTCCATACGTATCATTGTTGAAATTATACTCATCCACTTTGTCATCCATATTGAAAACAAGTTCGTTTGCTACATCTTTCCTTCCCGTTATGGCATAACCTGCAGCCAATCGCCATTTCGATTGCAATGACAAATCTTTCAATTCGCGCATCCTATTCATCGCACCCAATTGAGGTTCACCCTTCACAGCCAATGCATAGAGACGATAGGCTTGTTGCAATTCTGTCATCGAAATGCTGTAATAGTTTTGATAAGAAACTGTGCGGCTCCAGTTGTTAGCCTGCTTGGTTTGAAACTGTACCCATCGCGACAACATATTGTCTGACACATCAAATCCTTTGTTCTTGGCTTCTGTGAGGAAATGACCCGTATAAGTAGTTACCCACTCAGATGCATAATGATTGCCAGCCCAATACATAAACCCTCCATCGGAGAGTTGACGTGTAGCCAATGTTTTTATTACTTGATCTATTTTCTCTGTCATTCGCTTCTTTTGCTCTTCATCTAACTCTGTCAACTCACCAACATAGAGCAATGGGAAGGCTTGCGAAACAATCTGCTCAGTGCATCCATGCGGATAAGAAAGCAAGAAATCGATGTTCTTATTGAAGTTGATATTGGGCAATCGAGAAAGTTCCAGTTTTGCCCAATCATTCGCTCCCACCTCATCCATTGCAATAGAAAGTTGAGCAGAACCATTGGCATCTATCATCTGCGCATCGCTCATTATGATAGGAGGATTGGGATTGCGAATACCTATATCTATTGTTTCCGTTGCAGTTTGTCCTCCGCCAGTAGCTTTAATGCGTACTTGCTCAGCTCCTATTTTAGTTCCTGCTTTTAGTTTGAAGTAAACTATTTGATCGCCTATTTTATTAAATTGAATTGTTTGCGATGCTCCATTTTCAGGTCTTAGCAAACCATCTGTTTCAATAGATACTTGCACATTACGCACAGAATTGTCCATAGCAAAGACATTCACGGGCAACCAAACCTCTTCGTTGGGTCCCATAACGCGTGGTAAGGTCGAGAGTGTCATCAATGGATTGTTTACAGCTACAGTCTTCTCTGTGCTTCCATAAGCCCCATTTCCTCCAGCAACAACCATTACACGCACCGATCCAACATAAGGAGGCAACTTCACTTTGTGCGTTTTAGTCTCTCCAGCTTTTACAGTGAAAGGCCCCATGAATCGGACAATGGGTTTGAAACGATTCACTTTATCGCTCGAAGCTTTTAGGGCTTCATCACCACCAATGCTCAATAAAGTTCCGAACATGCCTGTGTTGGCCCCCAATACGCGGTCATACAAATCCCATGTTCGCACACCCAATGCCTCTTTGGCATAGAAATGACTCCACGCATTGGGGGTTTTAAATCCTGTTAAGTCCAACAAACCCTCATCAACAATGGCCAACGTATAGGTCATTGGTTTCTTTGCTTTCTCCGATACTGAAATGGTAAATTCTTTTTCGGGTTGCAATTCATTGGGCATAGAAATAACAGGAGTGAGACGACTCTCTTTGTTCTCCACATCAATATTCTGCACGCCATACATTCTTATGGGCAAATCATTGGCTGTTTGAGCGTGTGGTTGCAATAGTGTAGCGAATATGTAGACATTTGGATTCATCTCTGCGGTTATAGTGAAGCTATATTTGGTGTCTTCTTTATCAGAAGTTTTCACCCATTCGCGTTGAATCACTTTAGTTCCATTCTCAATGCTAACCAACACCCGTCCCTCCGAACTACTTGGAATGGTAACAGTTGCTTTGTCTCCTACTTGATAAGTAGGTTTGTCTGTTGTGAAAGCCAACATGGTCAGTCCGCTTGGATCTTGTCTATTTGCCCGTCCTCTTGAAGCTGGCCAATCAACGTAGAACATTGTTCCTGTTGTGTGACCGCTTTCAGCGTCTTTTACCAAAATAAGGTAACGTCCCCAATCGGGATAATCAACCTGGAAGTTCACTTTCCCTTCACCGTTTGATGTGGACAACGTGCCCTGTGCTACAGGACTCACAGCAGTATTGTTGATATATGAACCCAAATCTTCTTCAGAACTATTCCACCACCAACTCCAATTGAGTTTGTATACTTTGTAGGTCATGTTGCTTCGCGATACTTTCTGGCCATTAGGAGTAAGCGAAACAACATCGAAAGTCAAAGATTTGTCTGTTTCAAGAAACTGTCCTTGTGGTGGTTTCGGAGCTTTCACCCCTGCATATACTTTATAGGGTGAGTAATAAATGGTTTGCGCATAGAAACTCATATCGCCACCTGTTTCGTAAACTCTTGATAAGATATTGCCTCGCAACATACCTGGAGCATTTTCAGCCATCGGCACTTTAGAATTTATTCCTGCAACACCCGAAGCATTGAGATTGCCTTCGAAGAGTTTATGACTGTTTGTAGTGAATTGAGATAGAGGATTGTTGAACGCATAGCCTTCATAATTCTTGAACGGATGTTCTGTTTTTGAAAGCGAAAGACTCACTTCTGCTTTCAGGTTTGAAGCGGGTGCGCCATGCAACCATTGTGCATTGAGCGTTCCTGAGAATGTGCCTCTGCTGGCATCAAATATAGAGTCGGTTTCAAGACGAACTTTCAATCTATTGGGTTTGATAGATTCAATGCGCAAAGGTTGGTAGAAGGATGTTCCACCCACTTTAATGTAGGATTGCCAAACCCCTGTTTGGGCTGAAGGATCGGTAACTATTGTGAAAGTATAGAATCCGTTTTCGCTCTTCGTCTCAACTTGGCGTTGAAAGAATTGACGCGTGGGTGTATAAACTTCCAAGACAACAGGGTGGTTCTTGGGAAGCTTTTGATCTTTATCTTCCAAGATAAACGAAACATGAATAGTATCGCCTGGTCGCCACACTCCACGTTCGCCATAGATATAACCTTTTATTCCTTTTTGAATCTCTTTGCCACTCACTTCAAAATTGCTCAATGAGAGAGACAATTCTTCTTTGAGTTCTAAATATGCCTTTTCATCTCCTTTCTCAGCAGTTACTACAAAAGGTCTGCCTTTTGAATAGTCGATTGTAGCAAAGCCATTTTTATCGGTAGAGGCATTGCCCATTTCTTGCATCTGATAGTTGTAGAGGGTAACTTTTGCTCCTGATAAAGGGTCGGTAGTGAGTATATCATTCACCGCAACAGTGAGCGAATTATTGTTGCCAGCTTTGGCAATCATACCAATGTTGGATGCCAAAACAAACGAATCAACTGTTTTATTTCTATCCATAAAATAGGATGCTTTGCAAGGATCGTCCTTTTCGTTCCAATTATACTCACTCCAATCTATCGATTCATAATAGTAGGGTTGCGTTTCGTCCCACACGCTCTCATCTTCTTCAGTAATGAGTTCGTTGGAAAAACTTCGCATAGCATTTCCTTGAGGAATGGCAGGCGTGATGCCTCCACATTTATAGAGTGAATAGTCTTGTTGCATGCTTAGTTGCACCATATAGATAGCGCCAGGGTCTTGCTCTATGAGCGGAGCTAAATCGAGCGCAAATTGATTCCAGCGGGTTAAATCTTTTGTCTTGTCGGAGTCTAATCTAATGCGGGCCTTCTTTACCAATCGACCGAAACGGCGAATTTCGCCTGACGAATCATCCGACAAAGAACCCGATTGTAGATAGTAGAGTATGTTGTTTTGGTATATCTTTATTATTTTCACATCCACAGCCCAGAGGTTCACAGCGCTAAAAGGCAAGGTGAGTTGTTCAGAATTGGGAAGAATGTTTCCGCTCTTCTCTACTTTTATTTGTGGCTTCTCGTCGTCCACTTTCAATTGATAGGTGTAATCTTTAGTCAATCCTAACCCTATATTATTCTTGATTCCTTCGTTCAATTGCAGGTTGAGTTCATCTTGAGGAAATGTTTCGGGATAGATAAACAATACGTTCTTGTCAATTCTATAAGTGAAGTTATTAACGCCTGAAGCAACGATTAGGCCTTTCATATCTTGATCTAACGCTAAGGGGCTACTAAACGTTACACGTATATTTTTACTGCCATCATCATACATCCTCACATCTACAATTTTCAACTCCGTTTCGGGTATTGCAGTAAATTCTATTGTGTGCTTATCTGATTTCTTCACCTCTATTGGCTTGCCATCAACATGCAGTGTGTATGACCTCTCCTCAGATGTTCGTTCTAAACTATCGACAACAATGCGATAGGATGTTTCGCTCAATGGCATCACATTTATGCGCGCCTCTTTGTTGGCTCCTTTCAGTGAAAACATCTTTTGAATATCTTCTACCGATGCTGTATTTATCAATTTGAGAGTTCCCTCCACACGATTCCAATTCAAATCGTTGGAATTTATGGGCATGTAAGGCAACAAATCAAAACTGTAGTTCTGTTGACTCACATTGAAGTAGAAGTTGAAAGTACGAAACTTATCCTCTACTTTCAATAGTTTGTCTAATTGCAGCTTTGCTGTATATTCTTTTCCCATTTTCAACTCATCAGCATCAGGAATAAAACGAAGTGTTCTGGAATTTATCCAAACCGTTTTCCCTTTTATGTTTGGAGAAAAAGAGAACAATTTATCTTTCACTTCTGCATTCAGTTCCACTGCTGGCATTTCTTGCGCCAACTCAACTTGAATGTAAGATTGAGGTGAAATGGTTCCGTAGGTAAATCCTGAAATGTATTGTGCAAATTCGGGGTCTATTTGTTTTGATTTTTCATTTTTGCACGAAGCAAACAATACTCCTATAATGACTATTAGCAATAAGGAGTGAGCACTGGAAAATATCTTTCGCATAATATAATTGGTATAATAATGATGTGACGAAGTTGTACTATTGTTGATAAACAAAATGAATGTCAATTTGTTGTTTTTAACAAGCTAAAAAAAAGAGATGTTTTAAAAATCAATGTAGGGAGCAATCCTTTCAATGTCTTCAGACGTGAATTCGTCCAGCATTGCCAACTCATTTGTTGAAGTAATATTTCCTGTGCGTCTGCGCAGATTGACAATTGCTTTGGTTTGTTCATAGTCTATATAGGGATGAGCCAGTATCTCTTTGAATTCAAGTTGATTGATGTTCAGTTTCACACAATGCCCTGTCCCTATATCATCCTCACGGATAAAAGGTGCAATATCATCAAACAACTCATCTGTAACACCATACACCTCTTTCAATTGATACAGAGAGATATAACCTCCCAATTTCTCTTGGTATTTAACAATACGCGCAGAGAAGGCGCTACCTATACCAGGTACCATTTTCCATTGCGCTGTATCTGTTTCATTCAAGCTGATAGCAGCTGCTGTGGTAAATTTTTCTTGTTTTGTATAAAGAGACCTTTCCGAATAAGGTTTGGTTGAATTGTTTTCAGTAGTCCTATTGGTCTTTTCATTGGTATAACTCCTTTTCGGTCTATTGCCAGATTTATATTCATTACTCTTTGGGATTGTTTTTTTGTCTTCAATACGCTCTTGCAAACGCTCAAAAGATGCAATAAGAGAGTCATTGAGAGGAATAGCAATAGGGTTGCTACTCCTTTTTGATAGTACTACATTGAATCCAAAAAAGAGAACAATTAGGACTAACAAAATAAGAATAGTAATTTTTTCAATAGCCGAGAAATGAAGAAAGTTTTTCCAATGCATAATGATAATGTTAACATAGATGATAAAGATAGAAATAATTTTTTTATCCCACCAAATAAAACAGTAACTTTGGCATCATATTTCATTATTAATGAGCTATTGTAGCACTCAACTCTCATTCCCCCTAAGATATGGTTTTAAATTATATTTGGATTGCTTTTTTTCTCATCGCATTTGTGGTGGCTCTCATCAAACTCATATTCTTGGGTGATGTTGGCATCTTTACAGAAATAATGAACTCAACATTCGACACGGCTAAGCTGGGGTTCGAAATCTCGTTGGGTCTTACAGGCGTTTTATCGCTCTGGTTGGGCGTAATGAAAATTGGTGAGCGGGGTGGAATGATCACTTTATTCTCGCGAGCCGCTGGACCACTCTTTTCAAAACTATTCCCCGATATTCCTAAAGGACATCCAGCATCAGCATCTATCCTGATGAATATCTCGGCCAATATGTTGGGATTGGACAATGCAGCTACTCCCTTCGGACTGAAAGCAATGGATCAATTGCAAGAGCTGAATCCCAACAAAGACCAAGCTTCCAACCCCATGATTATGTTTCTTGTTCTGAATGCTTCGGGTCTTACACTTATCCCCATTAGCGTGATGGTCTATAGAGCTCAAATGGGAGCTGCCAATCCTTCCGATATTTTCATTCCCATCATGATGGCAACATTTGTTGCAACAATGGTGGGAGCATTAGCTGTGTGTATAAAACAAAGAATCAACATCTTTAATAAAGCCATTCTTGGTTTCTTTGGAGGTCTTGCTGCAATTATTGCACTCACAGTATTTATTTTTCAGAGCCTTCCACAAGATCAAGTAAACGTAGTATCGAGCCTTGTAGCCAATATCATCCTCTTTTGCATCATCACTGCTTTTTTAGTAAAAGGGATGAGAAGCAAAATTAATGTATTCGATGCTTTTATTGATGGAGCAAAAGAGGGATTTCAGACGGCTGTTAGAATTATACCCTATCTGATTGCTCTCTTAGTGGGCATTGGAGTTTTTAGAGCATCGGGTGCAATGGATTTTTTGATGGATGGCATGAAAGCAGTAGTTGGAATATTTGGAGGAGACACACAATGGGTGGATGCAATGCCTACTGCATTGATGAAACCTTTAAGTGGAAGTGGAGCAAGAGGAATGATGATTGACACCATGAGAGAATTTGGAGCTGATTCGTTTGCAGGACGATTATCGTCTGTTTTGCAAGGTGCAACTGACACAACCTTCTTTATTGTTGCTGTTTACTACGGAGCTGTAAACATCAAAAATTCTCGTTATACGGTTTCCTATGCGCTTTTGGCCGATTTGGCAGGCGTTATAGCTGCCATATTTATAAGCTACTTGTTCTTTGCTTAGCTATAGCTTAAAGAAATAGACTTAAACTGACAATAAAAATAAATTTTATGGAGATAACTTTTCAATCGGAGGGAGTAGAGCATCCCTCAATAAAAGAGCATGTACTTTCGCAATGGATAGAGGATGTAGCAAAAAAACACAACAGAGAGATGGGAGAAATCTCTTATCTGTTTTGTGATGACGAAAAAATATTGGAAGTAAACCAACAATATCTGAACCACGATTTTTATACAGACATTATCACCTTCGACTATTCCGAAGGAAATGTTATCTCGGGAGATATAATTATCAGTTTACAAACGGTCGAATCGAATTCACAAATGTATAAAACAGATTTTCAAGAAGAGTTACATCGGGTGATAATTCATGGTATTCTTCATTTATGCGGACAAGGTGATTTGACCGAAGAAGAAGAAAAAGCAATGCGTGATGCAGAAAATAGTGCGTTGGAAATGCTGGATAAGTAAGTAATATCTCGGCATGTTATAGTGAACTCTTTTTTTTAAACTCCCTCAGTTGTGTATTTGATTTTCAACTCTTATAAGATGAACTATCTATTTCATATTGATAGAGAGTAAAAATAAATTCGTCAGACAATACTTCTTAGAACTTTATGGCGAAGCCTCTTTATTTCTAAACCATAAATTTTAGAACCAATACAATCTTAATTATTCAAAGTTAAAAAACTTCGCAATATCCTTTACATTTCAAGACAAAGGCATCCCTACTTTTCAATTTTGTTATTCAGTATTAACAGTAAGTGCAACACCTAAAGTTTTCTTTTTTAGTATCTTTGTTTCTTTCAAAGCAAATTATGGAATTCAATTACGACGTTTTAATAGTAGGTGCAGGTCATGCTGGCTGCGAAGCTGCCGTTACTGCAGCAAATTTAGGATCAAAGACTCTTTTGATTACTATGGACATGAACAAGATTGCACAAATGAGTTGCAATCCTGCAGTGGGAGGTATTGCCAAAGGGCAGATAGTGAGAGAAATTGACGCATTGGGCGGGCAAATGGGGATAGTGAGTGATAAAACGGCTATCCAATTTCGTATGCTCAATCGTTCTAAAGGTCCCGCTATGTGGAGTCCTCGTGTGCAAAGCGACCGTGAAAAGTTTATTCATGTATGGCGCAACATCATTGAGAACACAGACAATCTCTCGCTTTGGCAAGATGCCGTGTTGCAACTTATCGTAAAAGATGGAGAAGTGGTTGGCGTGAAAACGCAAATGGGAGTGGAATTCTATGCCAAATCTGTAATTCTCACCAATGGTACTTTCCTAAACGGATTGATACATGTGGGTGAAATTCAATTTGGAGGAGGCAGAGTTTCCGAGCCTTCATCGTTTGGAATTACAGAACAATTAATGCAATTAGGCTTCACTACCGACAGAATGAAGACAGGTACTCCAGCAAGAATTGATGGACGAACTGTTGACTTTTCATTGATGGAGGAGCAAGCTGGCGATGATGACTTCCACAAGTTTTCTTACCTCGATACAGTACAAAGAGAATTGAAACAACGTAGCTGTTGGATTACTTTCACCGATGAAAACGTGCATGAAGCATTGCGAAAAGGGTTAGAATTCTCTCCTCTTTACAATGGTCAGATCAAGAGTATTGGTCCACGCTATTGCCCAAGCATCGAAACAAAGATGGTAACTTTTGCAGAAAAAACAAGCCATCAACTCTTTCTTGAGCCCGAAGGTGAAACCACTCATGAGTATTATCTCAACGGATTCTCCTCTTCCCTACCCTTGCACACACAGATAGAAGCATTGAAGAGAGTCCCTGCATTTCGCAATGTTCATATATTCCGCCCTGGCTATGCCATCGAGTACGATTTCTTTGATCCTACTCAACTACATGCTACTCTTGAGACAAAATTGGTGAAGAATCTTTTCTTTGCTGGTCAAATAAACGGGACTACAGGTTATGAAGAAGCGGCAGGACAGGGAATGATGGCAGCCATCAATGCTCACATAAAGTGCCATGGAGGCGACCCCTTCACCCTTCGTCGCGACGAAGCATATATTGGCGTTTTGATTGATGACCTCATCACAAAAGGCGTGGATGAGCCCTATCGTATGTTTACATCACGTGCAGAATACCGTATTCTTTTGAGACAAGACAACGCTGATGAAAGACTAACAGAGAAAGCTGCAGCTATTGGTTTAGCTGGCAAAGAGAGAGTAGATCTTTTAAAAGAAAAGACAGATGAAGCAAACCGCATCATTGAGTTTAGCAAAAACTACTCATTGAAGCCCGATAAAATAAACAGTTTCCTCGAATCAGTTGGAACTTCACCTCTGAAACAAGGCGTGAAACTAATCGAACTTTTGAGCCGACCACAAATCTCAATTGAGACTTTGATGGAGGCAATACCTGCTTTGAAAACGCAGGTAGAAATGATACCCAATAGACAAGAAGAGATCATTGAGTCGGCAAACATCAAAATAAAATACGAAGGCTACATCAAGAGAGAGCGTATTATAGCGGACAAGATAACACGTCTGGAAGATATTAAGATTCAAGACAAATTCAACTATAACGGCATTCAATCTATATCGACTGAAGCCAGAGAGAAACTCACTGCAATAAACCCACTAACAATAGCACAAGCAAGCAGAATTCCAGGAATAACTCCTAATGATATATCTGTTCTACTTGTACTTCTTGGCAGATAAAACAAGGAATGTTCCACGTGAAACATTTCAAATAAAAATAACAAATAGATAACAAAATGAGTATTCAAAGTTTGAAGGATGTTGTAAGAAACATCTCTAATTTTCCTATTGATGGAATAGAATTTAAGGACATCACTACCCTATTCCAATCGCCAGAAAGTCTACATGAATTGTCTGACATAATGTATGAAAAATACAAAGACAATGGCATAACCATGGTGGTAGGAATTGAGTCAAGAGGATTTTTTATGGGACCGGCAACAGCACTTCGTTTAAATACGGGTTTTGTTCCTATTAGAAAACCAGGCAAACTGCCCTACAAAGTATTAGAAGAAAGCTTCACCAAAGAATATGGCGACGATGCAATTCAGATTCATGCTGATGCTTTGAACGAAAATGATGTTGTTCTGCTGCACGACGATCTTCTTGCAACTGGTGGAACAATGCTTGCAGCATATAAATTGGTGAAGAAAATGGGGGTGAAAAAAGTATATATAAACTTCTTGATCGAATTGGAATCATTAGAAGCACGCAAACTATTTCCTGAAGATGTAGAAGTTGATTCAATTATTAAATTTGATATTTAGCGAGGAGACGAGTTTATGAACGACGATATAAAAACAACTCTTTCTGTTATACCCCATCAACCTGGATGTTATCAGTTTTTTGATGAGAGTGGGAAGATTATTTATATTGGTAAAGCCAAAGACTTAAAAAAAAGGGTGTCGTCGTATTTCAATAAAGTACACGATAGCCCCAAAACACGCATACTTGTACGCAAAATTGCAAAGATAAAATACATTGTAGTTAATACGGAGGAAGACACATTTTTGCTTGAAAACAATCTAATAAAGCAACACCAACCGCGCTACAATGTACTCCTGAAAGACGATAAAACATACCCCTCTATTGTTGTAAAGAAAGAATTTTTCCCTCGGGTTTTTCAAACAAGAAATATTCAACGCGATGGATCGCGCTATTTTGGACCTTATACTTCTACTGCATCCGTGAGAGCACTCCTCGAAACTATTCGTAGAGTTTACAAAGTTAGAACCTGTAGATTGAATCTTACTCCTGAAAATATAGCAGCAGGAAAATTCAAAGTATGTCTTCAATATCACATCAAACGGTGCGAAGGTCCATGCGAGGGTCATCAATCACTGGATGATTACAACAAAAACATACAAGAGATACTCGAAATTCTGAAAGGAAATGTTGGTATTATCAGTAAGAAAATTTATGAAGAGATGCAAAAGTGTGCCGAAGAATTTAAATTTGAAGAGGCACAAGACTTAAAAGAAAAGTATCTGATGATTGAAAACTTCAGAGAAAGATCTACTGTTGTTAGCAATTTTGGATACAATATAGATGTATTTTTCTGTTCGGACGATGAGCAATCTGCCTATATAAATTACTTACACATAGTAAACGGAGCTATTATTCAAGCATACACTTTTGAGTACAGAAAAAAATTGGACGAGACAAAAGAAGAACTTCTTGCCATGGGTATTGTGGAAATGAGACAGCGATACAAAAGTGAATCGAAAGAAATAATCGTTCCTTTTATACCCGATATTCAATTAACAAATGTTGAATTCACAATTCCGCAACGAGGTGATAAAAGAAAACTTTTGGCACTCTCTGAGCAAAATGTAAAACAATATAGAGTAGATAAATTAAAACGATCGGAAATATTAAATCCTGAACAACGCTCTACCCGACTGTTGAAAAACGTACAAAAAGATTTGCACATGAAAGAATTGCCATTACATATAGAATGTTTTGACAACTCAAATATTCAAGGCACAAATCCAGTTGCTGCATGCGTTGTTTTCAAAAAAGGAAAGCCTTCTAAAAAAGATTACAGACATTTCGCTATTAAGACCGTTGTAGGGCCTAATGATTACGCATCTATGCAAGAAGTAATTCAAAGACGCTACTCTCGCTTAGTTAAGGAGGGCGAAAACCTACCGCAACTTGTTGTAGTTGACGGCGGTAAGGGTCAATTGAGCGCAGCCGTAGAAAAACTCAAAGAGATGGAGTTATACGGAAAATTTGCAATTATCGGTATTGCAGAGCGTTTAGAGGAGATTTACTTCCCTGGAGACTCCATTCCACTCTACTTAGATAAAAACTCAGAAACGTTAAAGCTCATTCAATTTTTACGTGACGAAGCCCACAGATTTGGATTGGCATTTCATAGAGACAAAAGAAGTAAATCTCAAATTGGATCTGAATTGGATCAAATAAAAGGAATAGGTCCTACATCGAAGAAAAAGTTATTGGCTCATTTCAAAAGCATCAAAAGAATAAAAGAGGCTGATGAAAATGAAATGATAGAAGTTTTAGGAAAGAGTAGAGCAGAAATAGTATATAATTGGTTTCATAAAAAATAAAATAATGCGCGTTCTTATTCAAAGAGTTTCAGAAGCAAACGTTAAAATAAATCAAGTAGAGTATAGTCGTATTTCAAAAGGGATGCTTGTTCTTGTGGGAATTGAAAATGACGATACAGAAGAAGATATAGATTATCTGTGTAAAAAGATTTTAAATTTACGTATATTTGATGACGAAGAGGGAGTGATGAATGAATCAGTCTTGCAAAAAGAGAATGAAATAATGGTTATATCGCAATTCACTTTGCATGCTAACACAAGAAAAGGTAATAGACCTTCTTACATAAAAGCTGCAAAACCAGATATTGCAATTCCGATATATGAAAAATTCTGCCAACAATTAGAACTACAATCAGGTATTGAAATAAAAACAGGAGAGTTTGGAGCAGATATGAAAGTATCGCTCATAAACGATGGTCCTGTAACAATATGGATTGATTCAAAAGCAAAATAAATCAATGACTTTACAAGAAGCACAGGAAACTGTAGATAAATGGATCAAAACGCATGGTGTTCGCTATTTTAGTGAACTTACCAATATGGCTGTGTTGACTGAAGAGGTGGGAGAACTTGCCCGCATTATGTCCCGAACCTTTGGAGACCAATCTTTTAAGGACGATGAACTCTCTAAAAACATGGGCGATGAAATGGCCGATGTGCTGTGGGTACTGCTTTGCCTTGCCAATCAAACAGGAGTTGACTTGGAAGATGCACTAATGAAAAACATTGAAAAGAAAACACTTCGTGACTCAGCACGACATCACAATAACCCGAAGCTCAACACTAAAGAGACTGAATAAACATACAATTCAAAACATATAAACAAAATAAAAAACAGAAAAGCATGATAGACAAGTACAGAAAAGCAATAAAAGACAACGCTTTTAATCTTTCTGATGAAGCAATAACAGAAAAGGTAAACAAAATAATAGCTGAGAAATCGGAAGAGAACAATACAGTGGAAGTAATAAGAAAAATCTATAGCTGTATTGATCTTACAACCCTCAACACTACAGACACGCGAGAGGATATCTGGAAGTTCACTGACATTGTGAACACATTTGAAGGCTCTAATCCCGAAATCAATAATGTAGCTGCTATATGTGTATTCCCCAATTTTGTGAAGACTGTTCGCGAATCACTGGCAGCTGATGTGAAAATTGCATCGGTATGTGGCGGATTCCCATCTTCTCAAACATTTTTGGAGGTGAAAATTGCCGAAACAGCTCTTGCTGTGCTTGATGGCGCAGATGAAATAGATGTTGTATTGAATTTAGGCCTTTTCATGAACGACGAACTGGAAGAACTTTGCGAAGAGCTGGACGAAATAAAAGAAGCGTGTCATGAAGCCAAACTAAAAGTAATTTTAGAAACAGGAGCTCTCAAAACAGGAGAAAAAATAAGCAGTGCATCAGTATTGGCTCTCTATTCGGGTGCTGATTTCTTGAAAACATCAACAGGCAAAGTATATCCAGGAGCTACTCTTGAAGCGGCTTATGTGATGTGTGT
>SMEQ01000361.1_pt1 | contig 14158 bp, 14 predicted proteins | sample 2456281 | NCBI WGS metagenome assembly SMEQ01 (sample SAMN10132596, study PRJNA489261) | soil metagenome | isolation source: day1 antibiotic-loamy sand soil ammended with raw manure from dairy cow... | place: USA | collected 2015-04-01
ACCCTGGCTGCTGGCCGCCGCCCTTGCATTGCTGGGTATCCACGAAGCCTTAGTACCCTTAGCAGGTAGTTTTATAGGTTTAGGTCAAAGCCAAGCTGCTCGTGATCGCATCAACCAGTTGATGCAGTTAGATACACTGCCCTCTGCAAGCGCCCAGCAAAGCACGGACAAACCACGCCCAAGCACTCCACTGCAATTACAAACCCAGAATCTCAGTGCACGTATTCCAGGCGCGCTGAACGGCCCAGAAAACATCAATATTGATTTATCCAGCGGCGATATTCTGCTTATTACTGTCGGTAAAACCACCTTGCTCAAGGTGCTGGCTAACACTCTGGAGAACACCAGCGGCAACTACCTAATTAATCAACGCCCTGCCGCACAATGGCAACTGGATCAATGCATTGGTTATCTACCGCAGCAACTGGATATTTTTGATAGCAGCTTAGCCAGCAACTTACGCCTTGCCGATCCGCACGCCACAGACGAGCAATTGTGGCAAGTTTTAGCGGATGTAGCGCTGGCAGACTGGGCCAAACAACAAAGCGGATTGGAGACTGCCTTAGGCGAATACGGAGCACAAATTTCCGGCGGACAAGCACGGCGCATTGCTTTAGCACGGTTACTGTTGGCAAAACGGCCCATATTATTACTCGATGAACCTTTTGCTGGGCTGGATAGTGCTAGCAGCTATCAAGTTCTAGCCGCTTTACAGCGGCGTCAAGCACAAGGTTTATTGATTATTGTCAGCCACCACGTGCTGGATATTCCTGGAGCGCAGCGTTTGCACATTGGCTGATTGTTAAGCAAAAACCACAAAAGCTGTCAGAGCATTAAAACATGCTCGACTGCTCTGGTTCATCTGCAAGCGAACTGTTTACTTGTAATGCTGTCTCTTTAGCTCGCAACACCCGTGCTTTACGCTGCTGGCATAAATACACCACATGACGCTTATCGGCCTCACTGAGTTTGAGCCAATACAAACGCTCATCGCGGGAGCGAAAACAGCCTTTACAATAACCTCTGTTGTTCGCTTCACACACACCAATACAGGGACTGGGTATTTCAAAAAACTCTAATTGCTGCATAATACACGGCCCTTTAAAACACGCTCATCGAATCAAACTAAAAACATGAGGGGTCAATTGGCTACTATTTAACCGCTCCAACCAAGCCTACTGGCAAATTGCTTCAAACCCAAAAAAGCAAGCTTAATTTATTTTAAAACCACTTGATTTCTTGCAAGCGCAAGGGCTGCGCGGCGTATCACATAGCCAGTCATCTGATTCTGATAAACCGCAGATTGTGTGGGTTGATATAATAGCTCCTTTACCCTATATTGCGCTCCATACCGAACCCAAACACTATATAGTGTGTTTTCTACAGAAAACCGCACTACCTTAGCGCTTGCTGAAATTCAAGCCATAGAGCGCTAAAACACCAAAAGGATCTCATTATGACAGACTTTAAAGCCATTAAAGTAACCAAGCGCGATGGTCGCCAGGAACCGATCGATTTGGACAAAATCCATCGCGTGCTTGATTGGGCTGCGATGGGTTTAAAGAATGTTTCTGTATCGCAAGTTGAACTCAAGTCGCATATCCAGTTTTACAATGGCATCAACACCAAAGATATCCATGAAACCATCATCAAGTCTGCGGCAGATTTAATCTCGCAGGACACACCGGACTATCAGTACCTGGCAGCACGCTTAGCAATTTTCCACTTACGCAAAATTGCTTATGGTGAGTTTGAACCACCGCATCTGTTTGACCATGTTACTAAACTGACCAATGAAGAACGCTACGACAGCCATATTTTACGTGACTATGATAAAGCTGAGTTTGATGAGCTCAACGACTACATTGATCACGGCCGTGATATGTCATTTTCCTACGCTGCGGTTAAGCAGCTGGAAGGCAAGTACTTAGTCCAAAACCGCGTGACCAAAGAAGTGTATGAGAGCCCGCAAATGCTCTACATCTTAATTGGTATGTGCCTGTTTGCTGACTATCCAAAAGACACGCGCCTGAACTATATCAAGCGCTTTTACGATGCCATTTCACTGTTTAAAATTTCCTTACCCACACCAATCATGGCCGGTGTGCGCACCCCTTCTCGTCAGTTCAGTTCCTGCGTATTGATTGAGTGTGGTGACAGCTTAGATTCCATCAGCGCCACTACTTCAGCCATTGTTAAATATGTCTCATTGCGTGCTGGTATCGGTATTAACGCTGGTCGCATTCGCGCGGTTGGTAGCCCCATCCGTGGCGGTGAAGCACAGCACACCGGCTGCATTCCATTCTTCAAACTGTTCCAAGCTGCAGTTAAATCCTGCTCGCAAGGTGGTGTGCGTGGCGGTGCAGCGACATTGTTCTACCCAATGTGGCACTTAGAAGTGGAATCGCTGTTGGTCTTGAAGAATAACCGTGGTGTTGAAGAGAACCGTGTACGCCACATGGATTATGGTGTGCAGCTGAATAAGTTGATGTATCAGCGCTTGATTCAAGGCGGCAATATCACTTTATTCTCGCCCCATGAAGTACCTGGCTTATACGAAGCGTTCTTTGCTGACCAAGCAGAGTTCGAGCGCCTCTATGTGCAGTACGAGCAAGATGAAAGTATTCGTAAGCGCACTTTACCAGCGGTGGAGTTGTTCTCCCTGATGATGCAAGAGCGTGCTAGCACTGGCCGTATTTACATTCAGAACGTTGACCACTGCAATACTCACAGCCCATTTGACCCTGCAGTGGCACCGATTCGCCAGTCCAACCTGTGCTTAGAAATCGCCTTGCCAACCAGCCCGCTAGAAAACATCAACGACGCTGACAAAGAAATTGCCTTATGCACCTTATCGGCCTTTAACCTGGGTGCGATTGACAGTCTTGATGAGCTGGAAGAATTATCTGACCTCGTGGTACGGGCACTGGATTCGCTATTGACCTACCAAGACTATCCCATTGAAGCGGCACGCAACGCCACGATGAAGCGCCGAACTTTAGGTGTGGGTGTAATTAACTATGCTTACTACCTAGCCAAAAATGGCTTGAAGTACTCAGATGGCTCAGCCAATGCCCTGACCCACCGCACCTTTGAAGCTATTCAGTACTACTTGCTCAAAGCGTCTAACAATCTATCCAAAGAGTTTGGTCCTTGCACCGCATTTGATGAGACCACCTATGCTCAGGGTATCCTGCCAATTGATACCTATAAAAAGGATTTGGATGCGATTTGTAATGAACCGCTGCATTTAGACTGGGAAACCTTACGCGCTGATATTGTTAAGCATGGTTTACGTAACTCAACCTTGTCCTCATTGATGCCGTCGGAAACCTCTAGCCAGATTTCTAACGCCACTAACGGCATTGAACCTCCCCGCGGTTTAGTGACCATTAAGCAATCTAAAGACGGTATTCTTAAGCAAGTTGTTCCAGGCTATGACGAGTTTAAAGACAACTATGAATTGCTCTGGAACATGCCCAACAACGAAGGTTACTTACACTTGGTTGGCATTATGCAGAAGTTCGTTGACCAAGCTATTTCTGCCAACACCAACTACGACCCACAGCGCTTTGACGGCGGCCGCGTACCTATGCAGCAACTGCTCAAAGACTTATTGACGGCGTACAAATTTGGTCTGAAAACTCTGTACTACCAAAACACGCGTGATGGCGCTGATGATAGCCAAAGCGATATGGAAGATGATTGCGCTGGTGGCGCCTGCAAGATTTAAGGGTGAATGTTTATGAAATACAGCACTTTCTCACTAGTTGATAACGACCAGCTCAAAGAACCCATGTTCTTTGGGCAGCCGGTTAACGTGGCACGTTACGACCAACAAAAATATCCAATTTTTGAAAAGTTGATTGAAAAACAACTGTCGTTTTTCTGGCGTCCAGAAGAAGTGGATGTGTCTCAAGACCGCACTGACTATCGTAATTTGCCTGATCATGAAAAGCATATTTTCATCAGCAACTTGAAGTATCAGACGCTACTGGACTCCATTCAAGGCCGCAGCCCAAACGTGGCGTTTTTGCCCATCGTATCAATTCCAGAACTAGAAACTTGGATTGAAACTTGGTCATTCTCGGAAACCATTCACTCGCGCTCCTACACCCATATTATTCGTAATATCGTTAATGATCCTGCAGTGGTGTTTGACGACATTATGCGTAACCAGCACATCATTGAGCGCGCGGGTGATATTTCTAAGTATTACGATGATTTGATTCACTACAGCATGCTCTACAGCAAATGCGGCCCTGGCACCCATACGCTCAACGGCAAAACCTATGAAATAGACTTGTTTGAACTCAAGCGCAAGCTGTACCTGTGCATGATGAGTGTGAACGTGCTCGAAGCCATTCGTTTCTATGTCAGCTTTGCTTGTTCGTTTGCCTTTGCTGAACGCCGCCTAATGGAAGGTAACGCAAAAATCATTCGTCTGATTGCCCGTGATGAAGCCTTGCACATGACCGGCACCCAGCACATTTTAAATATCATGCAAGACGGTCATGACGACCCGCAAATGGCTGAGGTTGCTCGCTCCTGCTACGAAGAAAGTGTGGAAATCTTCAGACATGCCGCGCAGCAAGAAAAAGAATGGGCCGCATACCTATTTAAAGATGGGTCGATGATTGGTTTAAACCAAGGCATTCTCAATCAGTACATTGAGTACATCACCAACCTGCGGATGCACGCGGTGGGCCTTGAGCCAATCTTTAGCAATGCTTCGCACAACCCCATCCCTTGGATTAACGCATGGCTGGTGTCTGATAACGTCCAAGTTGCGCCACAAGAAGTTGAGGTCAGTTCATACTTGGTTGGTCAGATCAACTCTGCAGTCTCCGCGGAAGATTTAGGCGATTTTGAGCTTTAAATGGACACACGTATACAAATCATCACTGAAGATTTAATTTTCAAACTTGATGAATCTGAAACCTTGCTTGAAGGCTTAGAGCGCACCGGTCATCAGGTGGAATATCAATGCCGCAGCGGTTACTGTGGCGCTTGCCGCGTGACTCTACGCTCAGGGAGTGTTGACTACATCAACACTCCACTGGCCTACCTGCGCCAAGACGAAATCCTCCCCTGCTGCTGCCGCGCGCTTGAGCCGCTGGTGGTGAAGGTGAGTCTGAAGAGTAAGTTCAGCGCGTGATCTTCAATATAGCAGGGGAACACATTGCCCCATGAAAGATACGCCTAAATATGATGCGCCCGCCTCTGAAACTGAATACCAACCAAAATCTGGTAATGCAGTTCTCAGGAATACGTTAGGTATTACCGAACCTACCGAGATGAATGATGTTGAGTCTGAGCTTTTATTAAAGCTGTATGAGAAAATCTTTATTCAAGGTGCTGATATTGAGCAACTGCAAGTAGATACCATTCTTAGCTGGCATAACCAATGGTTAGCAAATATCTACCCCGCATGGGCAGGTAAGCTGCGATCAACAAATATAAGCAAAGATGGATTTACTTTTGCGTCGGCGAATCAATTAGAAAAGTTACTGACTACTTTCAGTGGTGCTTTTTTAGCTGAGTTTGAATCGTTACCATCAATGCCTCGCCAAAGTATTGTTGATTTCTTAGCCAAGTCTCATGTGGAATTTATTCTAATCCATCCCTTTCGAGAGGGTAATGGCAGAATATCGAGACTTTTAATCGACGTAATGGCTGAAAAAGCTGGATATGGTGTTTTAGATTATAAACTTTGGGATGAACATAAAGAGTTTTATATTCGTTCAATCCAGGCAGGAGTAAATGGCGATTATCAATATATGGCCAGACTCATAGATGATATTCTGCCTGTTGACTAGAGCGCCAATGAAAGAGTCTGGTATTTTTTACGGTTTTCTTTTAACTTTTTTTCCACAATTTTTGTGGGGATGCCTGTTTCAATAGCTGTTGAGCTGGCTACTGAGCGGTAAATCATATCGAGGGTGACTTTTTTACTTTCTTCGCGCTTATTCATTAAGAACTCCAGATCGTATCGTTCAGAATAATGACACAATTTTAGCATAAAAAACACATCGGTGCCCGTGAGTCACAGCACTGCTCATTAAGATTTAAAAAACCGCTACTATAGGGCATACAAACCCAATGAACACAGTAAACCGTCGCTTTTCCGTTGCCCCGATGATGGACTGGACCACTCCTGAATGCCGCTACTTTTTGCGGCTGATTTCTAAGCGTGCGCTGCTCTATACCGAGATGGTGACTACCGGTGCGATTCTCTATGGCGATAGCGCGCGTTTTTTGCGCCATGACCAATCTGAGCATCCCCTTGCATTGCAATTAGGCGGCAGCAATCCGGCAGATTTAGCGACTTGTACTAAGATGGCAGCAGCGGCAGGTTTTGATGAAGTGAATCTCAATGTTGGCTGCCCCAGTGACCGTGTGCAAAACAACATGATCGGTGCCTGCTTAATGGCGCACCCACAGTTGGTCGCTGATTGCGTCAGGCAGATGCAGGATGGCGTCGACATTCCAGTTACGGTCAAACACCGCATTGGTATCAATGGCCGTGACAGCTATGCCCAGCTGTGTGATTTTGTCGGTACGGTACGTGATGCCGGCTGCACCAGCTTTACTGTGCACGCGCGGATTGCCATTTTGGAAGGCTTATCTCCGAAAGAAAACCGCGATATTCCACCGCTGCGCTACGACATTGCGGCGCAACTTAAAACGGATTTTCCAGACTTAGAAATCATTCTCAATGGCGGCATTAAAACCCTTGAGCAATGCACCGAGCACTTACAAACCTTTGATGGCGTGATGCTCGGTCGTGAGGCTTACCATAATCCCTGGCTGCTTCGTAACGTTGACCATCAACTGTTTGGTGATGCGCAGCGCGAGATTTCTCGTACAGAAGTTCTGCAGCAACTGCGCCCTTACCTACTCCAATATATGGAGCAAGGCGGCAAAGCAACCCATGTTACACGGCATATTTTAGGTCTAGCGCAAGGCTTCCCAGGCGCGCGACGTTTTCGTCAGCTCTTATCTGCGGACATCTATAAAACAGACGACCCTATTCAGATCTTTGACCAAGCTGTAATCGGCCTTGAGGGCCGCTAATCACTTTAAAACAATTGCATCTAATTAAACTCTCGGCTATGTTCTGTGCACCTTTTTATGCCTAAATTATAGCGACGGCCATGACCTCAAAACTCGAACAACTTAAACGTTACACTACTGTGGTTGCCGATACCGGTGACCTCGACGCCATTTCCCGCTTGCAGCCGGTAGATGCCACAACCAACCCATCATTATTGCTAAAAGCAGCTACTTTTCCACGTTACGCACGCATGATGGCGCAAATTCAACAAGAGTTTCATGGCAACCCTGAGGCCGCCTGCGAGCAATTTGCAGTTGCTGTGGGCAAAGAAATTTTATCGCACATTCCAGGTCGCATCTCTACCGAAGTGGATGCCCGCCTATCCTTTGATGAGCAAGCCACCTACGAATCAGCCTTGCGCCTAATTGACCGTTACGAATTGCTTGGAATTGATCGCCAGCGGGTGTTAATTAAAATTGCCGCAACTTGGGAAGGGATTCAAGCCGCACGACGCTTAGAAAAACTTAACATCCAAACTAACCTCACTTTGCTTTTTTCATTTGCTCAGGCGGCTGCTTGTGCTGATGCTGGGGTTTACTTGATCTCGCCTTTTGTTGGCCGTATTTATGACTGGTATAAAAAGTCGCACAACCGTGACTACACTGGGTTTGAAGACCCCGGCGTACAATCAGTATCGCGTATTTATCGCTACTACAAAGGCAACAACTACCAAACCGTAGTCATGGGTGCGAGTTTTCGTAATCTAGGGCAAATTGAAGCCTTAGCCGGTTGCGACCGCCTCACCATTAGCCCCGAACTACTAGAGCAGCTCAGTAATACACAAGGACCTTTAGAGCGTCACCTGCATACCGACAACCCACCTGTCGAGCGCAGTTTTATTGACGAACAAAGTTTCCGTTGGGCACACAATGAAGATGCCATGGCAACTGAAAAGCTGGCCGAAGGGATTCGTGCATTCGCCCACGATCAAGAAAAACTAGAAAAGCTGTTTCGCTAAATACTGTTAGAGCTGTTAGGGCTGTAATAAGGGATATTGCGGGCGCGGGGCTTGCTAGGTGATAATTTTTGCATTTGCCATTTGCGGGCCAGCGGCCCGCGCTCCCATAGCTCCCAGAGCGCCAAGCAGCAGATTGCCAACGCATCCAAGTTGGGGATTACGCGCTGGAGCTTTCTAAAGCACTGACCAAGTCGCGAAACTCATCGCGATTGGACTGATTTAAACTCATTAAAATACGATGCGCCTCTAACACCCGCGCTTTAACCAGCTCTTCTGACTGATCCTGCTCAGGCAGATCATCCAAGCATTCAGGACAAGGTGTAGCGGTGTGTACTAAATTGAATACCTGATTAAACCCCATGGACTCAAGCACACGACTCACATCAGGATTGGTGCTGGCCAAGGTTGGCAGCATGCCGTACTTTCGTTTCGATAAGATCGAAAGCTTAGCCAACAAGCCCAAAGTGGTGCTGTCGATGCTGATCACCTCTGTTAAATCAATCACAATTGACTTAAACGCGTGAGTTTTCAGAATTTTCTCGATTACTTCATTCAGCGCTGAGCAAAAGGTTAACCGCACCTCGCCTATGCACTTTAAAATAAAGGTGTCACCGTATTCAGCACACTGAATTTTACCATCACTCATGCAAGATTCCTGCTCAGCACCAGCATGGCGATATCATCAGGCATATTGCTGCAGTTAGCTAGCCCAAGGCGCTGCACTATCTGCGCATACTCACCTTGCGCAGCACTAATTAACGCCGGTAAAGCTGCCTCACTGCCAACCAAACTGTCTTGTGGCTGCACATCAAAAATACCGTCGGAGAACAGGCTCAGACTAAAAGCCTGGGGCAGTTGCAACTGCTCATCAACATAACTGACCTGCTCAAACATACCCACTGGCTGCCCTTGTCCAGCTAAGAACTCAGCATGCCCAGCACTGTATAAAATGGGGGACGGTAAGTGCCCAGCAGCACTCCACTGCAACGTGTTTTCTTGGGTATTAATAATCATACAAATAAGGGTGATATGTCGGTCTGAGTCATAAGTGAGCAAACGCTGATTCAAATAGGTCAGCATCGATGCCGGGGTAATCTCTTCTGCAAGACCTGCAGTAAAGCTATAACTGCGCACAATACTTTTCAGTAGCATACTGATCAATGCTGCCGCAGTACCGCTGCCTGCTACATCCGCTAAGTAGAGCAAGATGCGCCCGTCGGGCAACTCAAAGTAGTCCAGTGAATCACCGGTCAAGTACAGCGCAGGAACCACACAGTGCTCAAACGTCAGGCCTTGCGCCTGCCAAGGTGTTTGTGGGCGCAACTGCTGCTGTAAGTGTTTGCCAGCAAGCTGATCAGTCAGCAGTAACGCCTGCTGTTTTTGCAGTAAGAGCAACTCTTCTGAGTCTGCAGCAGAGTTGTGTTGTCTTTCAAGAGAATCCATTACTTATCAATCGTAAATAGTGTTTAGGGGCAAAAGGTACTCTCATCATTGCGCTGATTCAAGCACTCTATAGCTGAGCAGTTTTGGCTCGACCGTTCAGGCGCAAAAGCATTGCCTTACAGCGCCAATCAGCTATAACTAGATAGATGAAATTCAGCAGAAAATAGAAGTGCAACACATAAAGATAAAGCGGCTAGCGAACACTTTACATTTGCTTGAAGGCAGGCAGTTTTATTGTTTTTAAACAGAAAAAAGAGGCTTGCAGCTGTTAGCACTAAAGCCACTCAAAATTAACCACTGGGAGTTAAACCATGCATCATTACAGCGAAAAGCGTGATTTTATCCGTATGCGTGTCGAAACGCCGATAACACTGCAGAGCAACGGACAAACCTACCAAGGTATTTGCACTGATTTATCCAGCACTGGTATGCAAGTTGAATTGAATCAGCCTGCCACCTTTAGCCATGGGCAAGCAGTGCATGCCAGTATTGTTTCCACGCATCCGCAACTGCCAGGTCTTGAGGCCGAAGCCACCATCTTACGTGTCGAAACTCTCGATGATGGCCGCCTCGCCTTAGGTCTTAAAATCACGGCAATACGTTGACCCTAGAACACCACAGGCGCTCTAGAAATCATCGACAACATTGCCGTCGCGCACTCGAAACTCGCGATTTTGCAGGAAAGCATTCCTTACAAAACGGTATCTGTCACCGACAATAAAACGCTCAGAGGACAGCAGGCTCGCACGTGCATCCACTATATTTAAAGCCAGCATGCTGTTGCGCACCGGCACATCATTAATGGCTCGATAAGGCACGGTATAGCTGTCTGGGTATAACGCAACTGCATCACGCACGGTGCTTGGACCTAAGAACGGCAGCACCACATATGGCCCGCTTTTTACGCCCCAAGCCCCTAAGGTTTGACCGAAGTCTTCATCATTGCGCTGCAGCCCCATTTTAGTTGCCACATCAAAAACACCTAACAGACCAAAGGTGGTGTTAAAGAAAAAACGTGCCGTATCAACACCAGCATCACGCAATTTAAACTGGAGCAGGTTATTCGCGAGGTTACTCGTTTCACCGATATTACGGAAAAAGTTATGCACACCATCTTCAACAATATCTGGCGTAACTGCTTGATAACCTTTAGCCAACGGCTTTAATGTCCAGCGGTCCACAGTATCGTTAAAACGAAAAATAGCGCGGTTGGTACGCTCCCACGGGTCTTCGTTTTCACCAAACTCTTGCCACTCGTTATCCAAGTCAGTGAAATCTGTTTCTTGCGCCAGAGCAGTGCTCGGCAAACTCAGGCATCCAGCCACTAACATGCCGCTCAAAATGCCGCGCATGGATTTAGTTATAACAAGCCGCATAAAGCCCCCACTGTTTTATTCAACAGTCATTTGGAAAAATTTAATAAGCTGCGCAGTAACATCCACGCAGCTCTTAGATAACCTTTTACTGATCAGCAAAACGCCAACCAGTGCCGTCTTTACCATCTTCTAGCACAATACCTAAAGCGGTTAGCTCATCACGTATGCGGTCCGACTCTGCCCAATCTTTGCTTTCGCGGGCAGCGATGCGTGCGGCAATCAAAGACTCAACCTGCGCGGCATCCACACGCTTCTCAGCACCGGCCTGCAAGAAGGCATCAGGCTGTAATTGCAAGATACCTAATACAGCGCCCAGCTCTTTGATGCGCGCTGCTAAACCTGCTGCAGTCTGTGGGTCTTGTTTATGCACACGGTTTACCTCACGGGCCATCTCAAACAAGATCGAGCACGCCTCTGGGGCATTAAAGTCGTCGTCCATGGCTTTGTTAAAGCGCTCAACATAAGCCTCTCCGCCCGCAGCAGGCACGCTCTCAACACCTTTAAATGTTTGGTAAAAGCGCTCTAACGCCGAACGTGCTTCACGCAAGTTGTCTTCCGAGTAATTAATCGGGCTGCGGTAATGGCTGGAGACTAAAAGATAACGCACCACTTCTGGATGGTATTTCTCCAGCACATCACGAATGGTGAAAAAATTACCCAAAGATTTGGACATTTTCTCGCCATCCACACGCACGGCTCCAGCATGCATCCATGTGGTTGCATACTGTTGACCTGTGGCAGCCTCGCTTTGTGCAATTTCATTCTCGTGGTGCGGGAACACCAAATCTGGCCCGCCACCATGAATATCAAAGCTATCGCCCAAGCAGCAAGTGGACATCACTGAGCACTCAATGTGCCAGCCTGGACGGCCTTTACCCCATGGCGAATCCCAGCTTGGCTCGCCCGCCTTGGCGGATTTCCAGAGTACGAAGTCCAATGGGTCTTCTTTCGCTTCGTCCACTTCAATACGCGCACCGATTTTTAAATCGCTGATTTTACGGCGCGATAACTTACCGTAACCGGCAAACTTAGCTACGCGATAATAAACATCGCCATTGTCGGCTGCATAAGCAAAGCCTTTATCAATTAAGGTTTGGATCATCTTAAACATGCCATCAATATGCCCTGTAGCGCGGGGTTCTTGATCAGGCCGCAGGACATTTAAACGTCCCTCGTCTTCATGCATGGCAGCAATCATACGCTCAACCAGCTGCTCAAATGGCTCTCCATTTTCTTGCGCACGTTGAATGATTTTGTCATCAATATCAGTGATATTACGCACATAAGTGACATCATAACCGCGATGGCGTAACCAGCGCGTCACGACATCAAAGGCCACCATGACGCGAGCATGGCCAATATGGCAGTAGTCGTACACGGTCATACCGCAGACATACATACGCACATGGTTGCCCTCTAAAGGCTGCAGCGGCTCTTTTTGTTTAGTTAGGGTGTTATAAATCGCTAAAGTCATGCTTTCCCCCATGAATCACGCAAAGTTACCGTGCGGTTAAAGACCAGCGCATCAGGCTTGCTATCGACGTTGTCTAAGCAAAAATACCCTTCACGTTCAAACTGAAAGCTCTCTCCAACCTGTGCTTGCAACAAAGAAGGCTCGGCACGACAACCCTTTAACACCACCAGTGACTCAGGGTTAATGTTATCCAAGAAGGATTCGCTGGTTTCACCCTCTGCATCTTTATCTGGATTAGCGGTGCTAAATAGACGGTCATACAGGCGCACTTCGCACTCAACACTTTGCGCAGCTGGAACCCAGTGAATTACGCCTTTAACTTTACGGCCTTCCGGGTTTTTACCGAGCGTTTCTGGATCATAAGAGCAACGCAACTCGACAATATTACCCTCAGCATCACGAATAGCTTCATCCGCACGGATCACATAGCTACCACGCAAACGCACTTCCGTACCCGGCATTAAACGACGGTAACCCTTGGGTGGGTTTTCTTCGTAGTCACTGGCATCAATATAAATCTCGCGAGCAAACGGCAACTCACGCACCCCTTCATCACGCTTAGGGTGGCGCGGCAATTGCAGCATCAGCTCTTGGTCTTCGGGGTAATTGGTAATCACCACTTTAAGCGGTTTAAGCACGCACATCGCCCGCGTAGCGTTGTAATCCAGATCTTCACGAATACAGAACTCAAGCATGCTTAAATCGACAATACCACCCGCACGGTTGACCCCAATCATGTCGCAGAAATTACGAATGGATGCTGGGGTAAAACCGCGGCGACGGAAGCCGCTAATAGTCGACATGCGCGGATCATCCCAGCCACTGACGTGCTGATCATCCACTAACTGTTTGAGCTTACGCTTACTGGTGATGGTGTAGTTCAAGTTAAGGCGAGCAAACTCATACTGACGCGGCTTAGCCGGCACTGGCAGCTGCTCTAAAAACCACTCATACAAAGGACGGTGATCTTCAAACTCTAAGGTACAGATCGAGTGAGTAATTAACTCAATGGCATCGGACTGACCGTGGGTAAAGTCATAACTTGGATAGATACACCAAGCATCACCGGTTTGGTGGTGATGGGCGTGACGAATACGGTACAAAATAGGATCACGCAAATTCATATTGGGTGAAGCCATATCTATTTTGGCGCGCAAAGCACAGGTGCCATCAGGAAACTCACCGGCACGCATACGCGTCAGCAAATCTAAGTTCTCGCTGACACTGCGCTCACGAAACGGACTGTTTTTACCCGGCTCAGTCAAACTGCCACGGTATTCACGGGCTTGCTCGGGAGACAAATCACACACATAGGCTTTGCCTTGCTCAACCAAATACACCGCCCACTGGTACAGCTGCTCAAAATAATCAGAGGCATAACGCACCTCACCATCCCACTGAAAGCCCAGCCAGCGCACATCATCTTTAATCGCATCGATGTACTCTTGCTCTTCTTTGGCGGGGTTAGTGTCATCAAAACGCAAATGACACACTCCACCAAATTCTTTGGCTAAACCAAAGTTAAGGCAGATGGATTTGGCGTGACCAATGTGCAAATAGCCATTGGGTTCGGGGGGGAAGCGCGTAACAATGCTACTGTGCTTGCCTGACTGCAAATCAGCTTGAACAATAGGACGAAGAAAGTTCGCGGCGACATTTACGGACGATTCAGACATGCTCATGGGCTCTTTAATACTCATTACTGCCTATTATGGGTAGGCTGGCTCAAATAAAGTGCTTATCATACCCGAACCTGCCACCTCTCTGACAGGTCTATGACTTTTTAGCTT
>SMEQ01000353.1_pt1 | contig 14138 bp, 16 predicted proteins | sample 2456281 | NCBI WGS metagenome assembly SMEQ01 (sample SAMN10132596, study PRJNA489261) | soil metagenome | isolation source: day1 antibiotic-loamy sand soil ammended with raw manure from dairy cow... | place: USA | collected 2015-04-01
GTAGGTGTGCGCCAGCAATAAGGTGCGCTTAGGAATCAACAGCTGCGCAAAACGGCTGATTAAATGGGTTTTCCCCGACCCGGCATAACCTTGCACATTGAAAGATTCATTCGGTGCGACCAAGAACTCACGCAACATACGGTTTTGCGCATCAGTTACCGACAGTTCAGATTGGTAAGCGTCAAAATACACAGGCTGCAAAGGTTTAATCTCGGCTTGATACAACGCACTAAAGCCAAATATCCACTGACCCTCAGCATCAATATAACGCGACTCGGCAACAGGATGCTCATCATCGAGCAAGCCTACTTTGAGCTGCGCTAAACAGGATAAACCGGTAGCAAATAGCGCTGCTGAAAAGCGCTCACTGACCAGCGTTTGAAACGACTGCGCTGCCAATTGATTGGCTTGTTGACCTGCACTGATCATTTTCGCCAACTGGCGCTCAATTAAAGCGCAGGTCGCCTGCTCATCGAGCAGCTTAGGTGCGCTTTGAATACAGAGTACCGCCGCCAACTGAGGCACACTCGCCGTCGCAAAAAAATCAGACACATCGTCTTGTGATAACTGCTGAGCAAGGGTGCGATACAGGGGTAAAAAAAGCATGGGGATCTCGTTTAGACTCAATAACATGTATACATTTATGCAGCCAGCTCAGTTGAGTCGCTGCCTGCATAAGGTGCTTCTAGAAAAACAAGCACAAGCATAGAGCACCTGCAGGGCTAACGACTAGACAATGTTCTGTGCCATCGGGCGACAGCCGTACTGCTCTTTGCAGCACGGCAAAAATAAACTTTAAAAAAGTGCAGCAATACGACACAATTAACGTATAGTCATTGCATAGTATCTGTATAAGAATATTTTTTATCTTTGGAGTTCAAAATGATCAGTTATGTCACCTTAGGCGTCAGCGATTTAGCCGCGGCAAAAAAATTCTATAGCGAACTTCTTGCTGATCAGGGCGCTAAAGTCCTGATTGATATGGATCGCATCTGTTTTATCGGTAAAAACATGGCCGCACCTATGCTGGCCGTCTGCACACCTTTTAACGGTGAGCCGGCCTCCGCTGGTAATGGCACCATGGTTGCCTTTGCACCTGGCAGCCAAGAAGGCGTTGATGCGCTGTACAATAAAGCCATGGCACTCGGTGCCACTTGCGATGGTGCTCCAGGCGAGCGTATTGCTAATGTTTTTTACGGTGCTTACGTAAAAGATGCCGACGGCAATAAAATCTGCTTTAACCATTTTATTTAAGTCAGACACATGCAATTAAACAGCGATTTCAGCCAGCGTGTAGTTATTTTACCCAGTGAGTATCAATTTATTGACTCACCGCTGGCCGGTGTCAGCCGCATGATGCTTGAACGGGCTGGCAATGAAGTCGCGCGCGCCACCAGTATCGTGCGCTACGCTGCAGGCAGCGGCTATAGCGCACATACGCATAACGGCGGCGAAGAAATTTTAGTGCTTGAAGGGGTGTTTTCAGACGAGCATGGCGATTACCCTGCCGGTACTTATTTACGCAACCCGCCGGGCACCTCGCACCAGCCCTTCTCAACCGAGGGCTGCACGCTACTGGTCAAGCTATGGCAATTTGCCGAGCATGACAGCACACAACAGGTACTCAATACTCAACAAGCACAGTGGTTACCCGGTTTAGTTGATGGCTTATCAGTACTGCCATTGCACGAGCATGATGGCGTGAATACCGCTTTAGTACGCTGGGCGCCACATACACAATTTAATCGACACTCTCATCCTGGTGGTGAAGAAATCTTAGTGCTCGAGGGTTTATTTTGCGATGAGTTGGGCGCATACCCGGCTGGCAGTTGGTTACGTAACCCAAGATTCAGTAGCCATGCACCTTTCACGCTCGAACAAGGCGCGCTAATTTACGTAAAGGTTAATCATATTGGCGCACAGCTGATGGGCGATCAATTTATTAGCCAGCCTACTTAAGAACAGTCATTATGAATCAATTTGATCCGGCTCATTTATCTCGTATTATTGAAATGGCTTGGGAAGATCGCACACCTTTTGAAGCGATTGAACATCTGTACGGCTTAAATGAAAGTGCTTTAATTAAAGTCATGCAGCGCGAATTAAAACCCTCATCCTTTCGTTTATGGCGTGCACGTGTGAGTGGCCGTAAAACCAAACATCTAAAATTACGCCATCCTGATATCAGTCGCGGCTATTGTTCTACGCAATATAAAATGCGTTAAATTAAGCCTTAGTATTGAGATTATAAAAAGCCCTAACAGTGGATACCTCTGTTAGGGCTTTTTTGTTTAATACATGCACTGAGGCCTATGTATCAAACTCAGTCAACTTGCAGCTCGCTTTCAACTTTTTTGAGCTTACGACGTGCCAAAGCAAGGTTTGACTTAGCACTGTCTAATACATAATAAATAAACAGATCTTCTTCGCGCTCTAAAGGGCGAATCATATGATACTGAGTATTTAATGTAATAAGGATATCTTCAATCTTCTCATCCAAGCCCAACATCTGCATGGTCTTTAATTTTGCACGCACCACTTCCGTGTTACCGGCTGCAGCAATTTCAAGATCAATACCAGTGCCCGCTGAACCTAGCATCATACCTGTTTTATAATCAACAACAGCGGCGGCTGTTGCACCTTCGACTTCTAATAACTCATTCAGTGCCGCATTGATATTCATATACCACCCTTCTCATTTATTTATTTAAATACGAATTGCATCACTCATTTTTTTCGCTAGGTTTTTAATGCTCCATAGAGCATGCCCGATCACAACGGTATGATCAACAACAGCTAACACAACAAAGTTTTTACTCTTTAATTGTACGCTGCGACATAATACCAAACCCAATTCACACTCAAGAATTGCACCATCCAATGCCTGCAAATCAAACTCTTTGACAATAGTGCCGGCCAAACCATAGAGCGTCGACGCCATTGCCGAAGCTCTTTTACTTTTATCAGGCTCTATACCTGTATAGGCAACTGGAAATCCATCTTCAGAGGCTAAAATAACAAATTGCACACAATCTGTTTGCTGATGAAACGTTTCTAAATACTCTTGAAACATCATCCGTAACCCTGAAACTTCTGTAATCATAGCTGGCAACCTGCGGATAATTGATTAACTTCAATATTGACAATAAGCATTTCAATCAGCATTAACACATGCTGCTTATCTCGCACATCAACATGCATGATAGGTAACGCTAAGTTTCTTTTTTCTAATAAAACCTGATAGCGATCTACAATATTGTCTGCGGCAGCATCTGCACTCCACACACCAATCACCACAGTGCCTTGAGCGACTAAATCAGCAAACGCATCTAAGTAATTTATAAGATCCTGCTCGCTACTGAGCAGATCTGTATTCATTAATAAAATGGCGCCCAAGGCGCCCTGCCCCAGTATCGGCCACATAAAAGAGAAACGTTCTTGCCCTGGAATGCCGTACAACATCAGCGTGTCGCCGCCATCTACCACGATCTCACCATAATCCAGCGCGACGGTAGTGGTTGCTTTATTACTCTGCTGTTTATCACTATTGAGCGCTTCTGTTGAAACCGGTTCGATATCACTGATGGCGCTAATCGCTGTAGTCTTACCAGCGCCCATCGGACCAACAAATAAAATTTTCATACATTAACTTACCGACTAAAAGCGATACCGAGCTTGGTTCTCAGTCGAGCAACAAACCCGCTGACTTTATATTCCAAGACCTCACTGACTGCACTCACCTGAGCACCCTTATTTATTGCGCTCACACGCTCAGTCTCAAGTTGAATACCCGTTGTTTGGCAGGCTTGTAAAAATGCAATCACATCGATTTCAAGCACCTTAGCAAACTCAGCGGCTTGCTTCACAGTTGTATATTGGCGCGTAAAAATAGCGGCTAAACGCAGCATCCCAGGTGTACTCGAATAGTCCGCTGCAATTGGCCACGTTTTGAGTTTGAACTGACAATTGGGCAGCTCTAAATCAGTGTGTATGACCTTTTTATAAGCGGTTAGTAATGCCCATATTAATTTTTTCTTGGAAACCACTAAAGAGCATTGCTGTTTTATTTCAACAGCATCACTATCGTGGGTGTAAAAATACAATTGACTGATCGTATCCGCTGATAATAAGTGACTGACCAACTGATTAAAACAACCCGCATTGGAATACACGACAGCTGTATCAGCATCAAACAAAAATTTAAAACCATGCTCATTAAAATAACAACCAACCGTCGTCTGTGTAATATGCTTTAAAAACTGCATGAAACTAACGTTTTCTTTACAGGATACACTCTGCACAACGTCATGCTCTTCATATATTTTCAACGCATCAAGCAAACCAAACAAACGTACGGGCCATTCTAAATGTGTCTTAAAAGACTGATGATCTTTTTTATAAATAACGGCCTGCTTACTGTCCAGATCATGCTCAATCACATAATCACACTGACTGATATCAGCCTGATGACACCACATAATGCCTGTATGTTTTCGAACAGTTTTTAGTTGCTGTATGAAAAGTCCTTCTTCGTATTCTGCAAACCCTAACAGCGCTATATTAAATCGCATAAAAAAGGCCAACCTACAATTGCATTGAATGTATAAATCTTTATTTTCAATAAAATTTTTAAAGCTTAGATTAAAATGCAAGCCTATGCTCAAAGCAGAGTAACTCTACCAGTTGACCGATGAAAATCAACTCATTAAACCACGAGAAAGACTTTGTAAAAACGCGGGATTTACAAAAGCAATACCTCAACCCAGTCAAGTGACTGATCAGTCACAAAACACACTTAACACCCAGCCTAATTCAATGCACGTCACTGCAAAAACCAAGCATGAAAAACACTTAAGAAACACATAAAAGACCTGCTTAGACATATACATATATAAATGCGCACAACGATCCTACCTAATAGTCTGAGAGACTCTGCGCCACAACTGCATAACAATGGCTAATAATATTCTCCTGGATGCATAACATCTGTATCATTCACACAATACGACATATCGGCGCATAGCGAGCAATAGCGATCTATTTGACCCAAGGTCAGAACACCCTTTGCAAGCGCAGCGCACATTATTTATAGGATTCAAGTCATGCTTAAAGGTAAAAACGCAGTTGTAACAGGCTCAACATCAGGAATCGGCTTGGCCATTGCCCGCGGGCTCGCCGCTCAGGGCGTCAATGTGATGATTAATGGTTTAGGCAGCGCAGAAGACAATGAAGCCACGCGCCAAGCCATCGAAACCGACTTCGCTGTTAAAGCGCTGTTCTCACCGGCCAACATGCTCAAGCCTGAGCAAATTGTCGCGATGATCACTGAAGCCGAGCAAACCTTAGGCTCTGTGGATATTTTGGTTAACAATGCTGGCATCCAATTTGTTTCTCCGATTGAAGATTTCCCCAATGATAAATGGGACGCCATCATTGCCATCAACCTGACCTCCGCTTTCCACACTATTAAAGCGGTGACTCCCGGCATGAAACAACGCGGCTGGGGTCGCATTATCAACACCGCATCAGCGCATGCCTTGGTGGCCTCACCGTACAAATCAGCTTATGTTGCAGCTAAGCACGCCATTGCCGGCCTGACTAAAACAGCCGCACTTGAACTGGCTGAATTCGGCACTACAGTCAACGCCATTGCGCCGGGCTATGTATGGACACCGCTGGTCGAGCAACAAGTTGCCGACACCGCCAAAGCGCGTGGCATTACTGAAGAGCAAGTGATGCAAGATGTGCTGCTTAAAGCCCAGCCCACGAAAAAATTCGTCACCGTTGAAGAAGTTGCAGCTGTCGCTGTGTTCCTCTGCGGTAATCCTGCGGCATCCATTACCGGCATCACACTACCGGTTGATGGCGGCTGGACTGCACAATAAAGCGCGCTGACTTAGACCCTTTATAATTAAAAAACAAAGATGCTCACTCATTACAGTGAGCATACGGAGTAACGTTCTGATGAGTAAAAAATCAATCAACCTCGCCTTGCAAGGCGGCGGCTCCCATGGCGCATTTACTTGGGGCGTACTGGACTACTTACTCGAAGATGGTCGCCTCGATGTCCAAGGTATTTCAGGCACCAGTGCCGGTGCTATGAACGCCGTTGTGTTCACCCAAGGCTATATGGACGGCGGTGCAGAAGGTGCGCGTGAATCACTTGAGCAGTTTTGGCGCAAAGTGTCCGATTTAGCCATGTTCAGCCCGCTTAAACGCAGCCCGCTCAGTGTCTTAATGGGCAACTGGGATATGAGTGGCTCGCCTGCGTACTTAATGATGGACTTGCTCAGCCGCGTCGCCTCACCTTACGACACCAATCCGTTCAAATTTAATCCACTGCGCGAACTGATTGAAAGCACCGTTGATTTTGAAAAAGTCAGGAACTGTACTGATATTGAGCTGTTTATTGCTGCCACTAACGTACAGTCAGGCAAGATCAAGGTGTTTGAACGCGACGAACTCACGGCCGACATGATTTTGGCTTCTGCCTGCTTGCCTACGATTTACCAAGCTGTAGAAGTGGATGGCATTCCCTATTGGGATGGTGGCTTCAGTGGTAACCCACCTTTATTCCCGTTGTTCCAAGCGACAGAATCTAAAGACATTATTATCGTTCAGGTTAACCCCATTGAGCGCAATAAAGTCCCGAAAACAGCACGCGAGATCCAGAACCGTATCAATGAAATCTCCTTTAACTCATCTTTGCTAAGAGAGTTACGCAGTATTGAGTTTGTGCATCGCCTGCTTGAAGAGAACAAACTGGATACCGATCACTACGCGAATATTTTGGTGCACCGCATCGAAGCCACGGAAAAGATCAATCCACTATCATCGTCAAGTAAAATGAACTCGGAATGGGCGTTTTTAACTCACTTGCGTGATATTGGACGTGAATCGGCAAAAAACTTCCTCGACGAGCACTTTGACAGCATTGGTAACAAGTCGTCGCTCGATCTTGAGCGCGAAATCCACTGGTCTTAATAACTCATCCGCAATTTTAGTTGCCATAATCCTGCTTATGGCAACTAAAGCACTTTTTCTGCGCAAGACCCCCTACCCTTTATCAGTTTGCGTCCAACCGACTTGAACTCTTTTTAGCCACAGCCATCTCATCAAGGTGAGCTTAAGGCTTAGCTGTACTGGGCTGCAGACAAAACAAAAAAATTTTGTGCAGCGCAAAATAATAGTTGCATAATTGTTTTTTGCAGTGCATCATAATCGCAGATTTGAGATTAACCCATTTCGTTTCAAGCCGCTTTAGGCTTAACCATTCGTTAGGAGATACATTAAGATGTCTTTATTTAATTCTGAAAAAATCCAAGAAACTCAACAAGCTCAACTTGAGCTGTTACAGCAGATCAGCGGCAAAATCTTTGAAAGCGTTGAGCAACTGTCTCAGTTACAGTTCAAAAACTTACGTGCAACAAGTGCTGACCAAATGGAAAGCCTGCGCACTATGTTCTCAGCATCTAACCCACAAGATTTCGCAAAACTGCAGTCTTCTTTGACTCAGCCTGCAGCACAAGCAGAGCGCATGATGGAATTCAATCGTGAAGTTTACGATTTAGTATCTAGCACTCAAGCAGAAATCGCTAAGCTGGCAGAAAGCCAAGCGACAGCTACTTCTAAGCAAACTCAGGAAATGATCGAAACCCTGAGCAAGAATGCACCAGCAGGCGCTGAGCCAGCAGTTGCAATGTTGAAATCAGCTTTAGAAACAGCTGGCAGCACTTACGAAAGCGTACAGAAAGCAGCTAAGCAAGCCACACAAATGGCTGAAGAAGGTATCACTGCAGCAGCAAGCGCCGCTACAGAAGCAACACGTAACGCTACAACTGCAGCAACATCTGCAGCGACTGCATCTACTTCAGCTAAGACTAACAAGCCTGCTGGTAAGTAAGATCGTCTGAGCTAGACAGTCATGTCTAGCTCAATAAAAAACGCTGGAGCACCTCAATAGGGTCTCCAGCGTTTTTATGTGTACTGCAACTATAAACAATCATTCAGCAAACAATCATTCAGCGCTCAATCTACACCTGAGCCAACCCTGAGTACGCGATACACTCAATACAGCATCACTTTGTATCAGTATCCTTTTCAGCATTCGCTGCCTCTGATTTACTGGCCGGCGCCGCACCAAACAAACCAAACAAACTCTGCGTGCTTTGATACAGCTTCTTTGACTGCTCCATATAATCATTCATCAAGTCCCCTGTCACTGGCGACTGCTTGTGCATAAACTCGCTCCAAGCTTGCGATGACTGGACACTGGCCTTGGTTTGCAAGTCAACCACAGTTTGAATACTTTGCTCTAAATAGCTGCCCAGCATGCCTTGCAGTGGTCCGTAAAAACGAATAATACCTTTGAGCATATCGCTGGAAAAAATCGGCTCGCCGTCATTTTCTGCTTCTTGGATGATCTGTAAAAGAATGCTGCGCGTTAGATCCTCACCGCTCTTGGCATCCACGACTTGAAAGGGAATCTCATCAATCACAAACTCACGGATATCGTTCACATTCACATGGGTGCTGGTATGCGTGTCATACATGCGACGATTGGTGTACTTTCTGATTAAGCGTGGCTGGCTGTGATTATTGTCTTGCATGGGTAGGAAATCTCGCAAATAGCATACATAAGTCTAGTATCTTACCCTACTCACCTGTCTTTCGTCCTGTCTGCCCTGCAAACAGGCGCCTATTAGCTATTAATCTAATTGCTTATTACTGTCAATTTGCATATAAACATTGACACAAATATATTGCCGCCATTTAAAAATCTAATGGAGCACTGATTAACTCCGTGATTGCCAGGATCGAAGCAACGCAACAATCATCCGTTGATTGATACATAACACCAACGCAATTGCTTTGTCACACTTGTCATAACGGTTTTGCTTGATTCAGCACTCCCTAGTAATTTTTAAATAGGCAGGTAATACTTAAGCAGTAAATATAATGGAGATCGAGTAATGACTAATAAAAAACGTATTGCACTGGTTACAGGCGGCATGGGTGGTTTAGGGACAGCTATCAGCCGTCGTTTACATGATGATGGTTTTACCGTTGTAGTCGGCTGCAGCCCTGCATCGGCACGCAAAAATGATTGGCTTGCTCAGCAAGCAGCAGAAGGCTACAACTTCCAAGCACTGGAGTGTGACGTTGCTGACTGGGACTCAACCGTACAAGCATTTGAAAAGCTCCACGCTGAAGTCGGCGCAGTTGATGTGTTAATCAATAACGCTGGTATTACACGTGATGGTACTTTCCGCAAAATGACTCCAGAAAACTGGAATGCGGTGATCAGCACTAACCTAAACAGCCTGTTTAACACCAGCAAGCAAGTGGTTGATGGCATGTTGGGCAATGGCTGGGGTCGTATTATTAACATTTCCTCAATCAACGGTCAGCGCGGCCAGTTTGGCCAAGTCAACTACTCTGCCGCTAAAGCAGGTGTTCACGGTTTCACTATGGCTTTGGCTCGTGAAGTCAGCGCCAAAGGTGTGACTGTTAATACAATCTCACCGGGCTACATTAAAACTGATATGACTGATGCAATCCGTCCAGATATCTTGGAAGGTATGATTTCAGGTATCCCAGTGGGTCGTCTCGGTTTACCAACAGAAATCGCTTCAATGGTTGCTTGGTTGGCTTCAGATGATGCAGCGTATTCAACAGGTGCTGACTTCACGGTCAACGGCGGTATGAATATGCAGTAAGACAGTAAAGGCTCCGCGCTGTAGTGCGGACATTACTGATCACTGCAACACCTGCGACACACTTATGCACGGCCCAACGTTTAGGGCTGTGCATAAGATATAACCGTAGCTCTGCAAGAGAGTTCGGCATTCGTCATATTTAAATAGAACACGACTTAGATCAGCACTTAGTTGCTGATTATATGGTACCTTGGTCGCATTCAAACCCAATACAGATCATTCTGCTATCCAAGCAGTTTATCTAACCACAGCACCACGCCGACATGCGTAGGCTTTTAACACGCGAGGATCTTGCATATCTATGGATATCAATCAAAACTTTTTAAACACCTATTGGTCAGGTCAAACCCCTTTTATTGCTAACTTATGCCTACAACAGTTGCGTATGGGTATTACACAGCATGATTGGTTTAAAGACTGTGACCATAGCACCTGGTTTGATGTGCCCAGCACTGACCTTGAACAACTGCAAGCAGAGTTCAACAACGACTGGATGGCTCTAGGCCAACAAACACTCAGCCAGCAAGATTTTACTTTCAGCGATCGTCGCTTTTCGAGCGAAAACTGGAACAATCCATTATTTGGTTCTTTAGCAGCGTTTTACCTGCTTAACTCAAAGTTTCTATTGAAATTATTGGATTTACTGCCAATTAATGATGAAAAATCTAAGCAACGCTTGGATTATTTAATCGAGCAAATGATTGCTGCTAGCGCACCAAGCAACTTCCTCATGAGCAACCCTGACGCCATTGAGCGCGCGGTGGAAACCAAAGGCACTAGCCTTGCCAGTGGTTTCTTGCACTTAGCAAGCGACATGAAAGAAGGCAAAATGCGTCAATGTGATGCAGGCGAGTTTGAAGTTGGCAAAACTTTAGCAACAACGCCAGGCACCGTGGTATTTGAAAACGAACTCTTTCAGCTGATTCAGTACAAGCCGCTGACTGAAACTCAATTCCAAAAGCCAATGTTTATCGTGCCACCCATTATCAATAAGTACTATATTCTCGATTTACAACAAGAGAACTCTTTAGTACGCCACCTTCTTGAGCAAGGTCAGCAGGTCTTCCTGATCTCTTGGCGCAACTTTGGTCAAGAACAGGCCCACGTCAGCTGGGAACAAGTTGTTCAAGACGGCATCATCAATGCTATACGCACCACACGTGCTATCAGCGGTGAGCGTCAACTGAACTGCATGGGCTTCTGTATTGGTGGTACTTTGTTGAGCTGCGCCTTAGCTGTATTGGCTGCACGCGGTGACACTGACATCGCATCATTGAGCTTATTTGCCACCTTCCTTGACTACGTAGAAACCGGTCCAATCGACGTTTTCGTAGATGAAAAACTTGTGGCTTACCGTGAGCGCACCATCGGTGGTAAAGACGGTAGCAAGTTCGGTTTATTCCGTGGCGAAGACATGGGCAACTCATTCTCAATGCTGCGTCCAAATGAGTTGTGGTGGAACTACAACGTTGATAAGTACTTAAAAGGCGAAAAGCCACGTGCTTTCGACTTGTTATTCTGGAACAACGACAGCACCAACTTCCCTGGCAATATGTACTGCTGGTACTTGCGTCACACTTACCTGCAAAACGATTTGAAATCAGGCGAGCTGGACATGTGCGGCGTGAAGTTAGACTTCGCGACAATCAAAACACCCACTTACTTACTGGCCACTCAAGACGACCACATCGTACCTTGGCACAGTGCGTACGCCAGTACCACTTTACTGAAAGGTCCAACACGTTTTGTGCTGGGCAGCTCTGGCCATATTGCCGGTGTTATTAACCCACCTGCAAAGAAAAAGCGTAACTACTGGGTCAATGACAAAATTGTTAAGTCGCCTGAAGCATGGCTAAAAGCAGCTGAGCAGAAGCCTGGCAGCTGGTGGAATGACTGGTTTGACTGGTTAGAGAAGCACAGCGGCAAGAAAGTCCCTGCAGTCACTGAGATGGGTAGCGCAGAATACCCAGCGATCGAAGCTGCACCCGGCCGTTACGTCATGCAACAGGGTTAAACCCAGCGTAATGTCCACTCAATGGGGCTTAATTTAACGATTAAGCCCCATTTTTTATGCGCCTTATAATTCCTAGCCCCCATCATACCTTCGAGGTCTAACCTATCATCTCTACAAGCTCTATGACTTCGTCTCTGCGAGGAGCTTAGCAACACGGCAGTCCATACCCGAGCACCGCACAGCTGGTTCAGTGGATTGCTTCACTGCGTTCGCAAAGACTCTGCACCATTTCTGCAAAGCTACAACACCCATCCCCGTGAGGAATATAACGACGTGACAGTCCACTCAACGACATAGCTCGTCGCATCACTGTGCCATCATGCAGTTTCAGCCGTAATAGCAGATTCTGAGGTGAATGAAATGCTCACGCAAATAGAACACTTCAATGGCATTTTTATCGCATCAGCCAACTTAATGGACGGACTGAACCCAGCGGTTGTGCGCCGTTTTGACTTAAAAGCACAGTTTGATTTTCTAACCGACACTCAAGCCTGGGGATTATTTGTACGCCACTGCAAGCAACTGCAACTGCCCTATCGACAAAAAAATCTGCCACAACAACTCGCCAGCCTTGACTGCCTGACGCCAGGCGACTTTGCTGCGGTAACACGCATGGCACGTTTTCATCCTTTATCCAGCGCCAGCGCCTTTGTCCAAACGCTGAACAATGAAGTGATGCATAAAGAACAAGTTAAACATCGGCGCATTGGGTTTTAACCCGCCGCATTTGAATCCAACTCAATTTAAGGTGCACTTATGCCGCCATTTATCGCTTCATTCGACCCCATTAAGACCCGCGTGATGGATTTTCATGCACAACTTGAATCCCTACAAGTGCGCATGCACCAGCACCATAGTCACTCCTCTTTTGGTGAGAGTTTTATTGCGTTTGCCATTGATGCACCTAAGCGTTATCGCGCAGACAACAGTGATGCTGAATACATGTTCTTTATTGATCCAATCCCTATAACGCGCACACTGGACACTCATGGATATCAGATTGTTGCCGACCCACAACTGCCCTCGTTAATGTTTCATGCATGGGCCAAGCAGGTTATTGATTGCATTCAATTAACGATCTGCGGTGATTGGCCCGCACGTGACCTGTGTGTGTTTCGCAGCTTTTTGCAAGCCTGCACGACTCGGCAACTCAGCTTTATAGCAGTTGATTTTAACTGGGCTGAGCCGCTGCATGCGCTTAAACACTCGTTGGCTGACTTTAATACGTTGTATGTGGTGATTGCGGGGGCAGCGTTTCCAGATTTAAACAGCTGTGCAACGCTAGAAAATGCCATCCAAGCCGCCTACCCAAACATTAAGAACCTCTACTTTGGCAATGAAATACGCCCTAAAACAACTTGCCAAGCACTACTACTTGGCGAATTTCAACCAAGCACATCCAAATTGGATGCAACAACTCAGCTGACAATATAAGACTCAGCACTTGAGCTAAAAGGCTACAATCAAACCTCACAACGATACCCAAAAAGGATTGGCTCTATGACACGTTTTTTTGCACTGGCTGTACTCGTATTAAGTCTTGCAGCTTGTGATAAACCCAGTGACAACACAGCAGCAACGGCTCCAGCACTGAATCAATGCATGAAGGACACTGACTGTAAAGGTGAGCGGATTTGCGAAAGTGGGCAATGCGTCAACCCCGCTGCGCCACAAACGTTACCTGCCACACCCGCACCAGCAACTGCCGCCCCTGCTGCACCAACAGTCGCCTATGAAGCATTAATTGTGTCTGGTGATGAAGCGGGTCCCTTTACCGTGCAACATACTGAAATGGGTACTGCTCTCACCTACCTATCACGCGCAGGCGTTATGAACCTGATGGAGTCTGTCGTTGAATACCCTGACGAGACTGGCTATGTAGCGGTTGAAAAAGCCTATGCATTTGGCCCAAATAAATATGTACTGATTGTCTCAACCGGCGAGAACGGACGCAGTTGCCCAGCAACAACTTATGCCTTGAGTTTTGATATACAAGGCGAGTACGTGGACGGATCAACTGAAATTGACGGCTGCTCAGAACTTGTCGAAGCCTTTGCTGATGGCAATAAGCTCAGCATTAAAAAAGAAGGCGAAACGACTGTTATTTATAATGCTGAAATAAAATAAATTTAACAGCACAGTCTGCAGTGAACCGTAGTGGCTGATGCATACCCTCAGTTAATCATCAGCTACGCTAGGGCGGGAATCATAGATTTTTTTGCAATGCCGCCGATCAAGCTCAGCAGCGCCTTTAATACTCTATTTTACCGCCCTAGCCCTCAAGCTCAGATACAAGTACAGACACCAGCCCACGCAAAGATGATGACTAAAAACCCCATTGGTATATAATCGCGCGCTTTGCTCAATCTAAATCGAGCCCACTGTAAAAAAGGGCTCGATGCGAG
>SMEQ01000885.1_pt1 | contig 14124 bp, 14 predicted proteins | sample 2456281 | NCBI WGS metagenome assembly SMEQ01 (sample SAMN10132596, study PRJNA489261) | soil metagenome | isolation source: day1 antibiotic-loamy sand soil ammended with raw manure from dairy cow... | place: USA | collected 2015-04-01
GAATAGCTTTGTCCAGCATTAAGCAACGAGGCGATACTCGCACGCTATTTCAAATCAGGTTTACGGTAAGCGCCCTTAAATCAGCATCTTTTAACTCGAGCTATCCAGCTTCACACTAATACCTATCTTTTTGAAAGGGGTATTGGTTATGACTTCAGTAACCGTCCGGCTATCACACCTTGCTAACGACACACTGGCACCAAATTGTGCGGTAGCAACTTATCAATGGCGTTGTACCTGAGTCGACAGCCTCTCAGCATATTCTTGAGATAAGCATACGGATCATTTCTGCTGGACTGTCGTTAAATGAGTGAAATTTCTTCTCGGAATTGCTCAATATAATAGAGCCACCCGAGACACTCATGTGCTTGCACAGCAAGCGTTTTCTGGTTTGTTTGATGCAAATTGTAGAACTTTCGCCGAGCATGGCCGTGCAGTCGCTTTCGATGATGCTACTGTTAAATATTGCCTTGTAATCGGAGTAATCATCGCGTACTAACTAGCCTTGCCAGTCACCCCGAAAATCGCGTGCATGTTCACCGATTAGGGTAGGTTCGAAGTTGTAAACAACAGCCTTGATATCCGAGAGCGGCGCAGCGCAACAGGCCCAGGCCTGAGTTTAGTTAGCATTATTTTGATATTCATAAAACTTTACAATTAAACAGCCGGTTCACTCGGGCTCGCGTGTAAAGCGATAGAACAAGTTGGGTTCACTGACCACGTACAAATAGCCATCTTCGTCAATATTTACGCCTTCTGCCTGTGGAATGCTTTTTTGTAAACCTGCAAACCCTCTAGCAAGAGATCTGAAACTAATCACTTTACCTTCAGTGGTTATTTCGATCAGTAGCTTCGACTCATCACTCAACAAAACTAAATGGCCGCTCTTTTCATCGTAAGTGGCCGACGATACATCGGTTGCAAATACCTTATCTTTTATCCAGCCTGATAGATTGCGCACACTCACAGGAAGCCCTTCATCTAAGCTGGCACGCAGACCACTCACCTCAAGTAATTGGATAGGGTCACGCTCTTTAGCCACATACAGGCGATCATTTTTAAGGTCGTAGGTAAGACTTTCTAGGCCTTTATTATCCTCATTCCAGAATGCGAGTTTCAGTGATGGATATTTTTCCTGATTCAGCGATCCACTTGTAAGTAGCGTGCCATCAGCACTCTCTGGGATATCTATGATAACTAGGTTTTGTTTACGCTCTTCCGCAACGACCAATTGCCCATTACCAATATAAGTTACTGCCTCCACATCACTGAACCCCTCAAGACTATAACGTGCGAGCACATCTCCGTCTCGGCTTAAAGCAAGCAACTCGTTAGGGCCATTAATAACAGTCCATAGCATGCCCAAATCGCGGTCATAGGTCAGGCCAGAGAGGTTGTTGTTTATACCAATGACAGGCTTAGCGTCGATCTCTACACGATAGTTAGGCAACCATACTGCACGATCCTGCCAATCATCAGCGTGCATGTGAATTTTAAGCCAGTAATACAGGCGATAATCAAGACGCTGCGTATGCACCTGGAACGAAGCAACCCCCAGCAAGCACAGTATTGCCCACATCCAGATACGAGCTTGCATCGAACGCCAAGACAGCTTTTCAGCCTTTAAGTACATAAGTATCTCGTTTAGTTGTAGCAGGGGAGGTGTTCGAATTAATGAATGCTGACACAATCAATATATTTTAGCGTTTGCAAATCAAAATTCCATGTTTGGAAGGCCGATACTGCAGATCTAATGTATTGATTTTAATAGGGTTGTTCGCAAGTTGTATACGTAATGCTACGTGCTGCATAACTTCAAGTTGTTCATTGTTAACGAGCGTACCCATGGCGGTATTCTTTAAAAAGATTACTCGACCATGGGTAGTTACGTAGCTTTGTTTACAGATTTATTTAAGTGTTAATCATCCTGACGATTTTTCAAAATCTCGCCAGTAGCAGCATCCATTTCAACTTCCCATTTCTGGCCTTTATCGTCACGCAGGTCTACTTGGTAAATATAGCGGCCGTACGACTCATCAAGCTCTGTGTCCACTATGGTGGCCTTTGGATGTTGCGCTAAAGCTGTCTGGTCAAGTTTATCAAAGGCTAAAATTGCGCCTGAGGTGCTTAGTTCAACTGTTTTAGCTGGGCTGACATCAGCTTGAGCTAAACCTGCGCCCATCATTAAAGCAACGGACACACATAATGTAGTTAAAGTTTTCATGGTTATTTCCTTGTCTGGAAGCTGCAACACAACGAAGTTGTGTGTCTACGATGCCAAGGTTACAGACGCAGCCTTAATTTAAGCTTAAAAATATGCATTACTTCAGCCTGTGCTTAAAGTTTTCTCAAACGTTATTTGATGCTTTACAGTCCAACTCAAACGCTAATGTAAAGGTCAGATAAACCTAGCTGTATCACTTAAAATTATTCAGTATTTAGAACCAGTAAACTACTCTGCAGTAAGCGTCAGCGGCAAGGTCACCCTCAACGAGCTCATCCAATAGACTGGCTTGAAGAACATTCATCTTCTCGCTGCGCTGAGCGTACTTATGAGTTTTCAGAGTCGCCAGTTCATGGCTCAGTTTTTCGATGACCGCATCGCGGTATACGATCACTCGATCTTTAGATTCTAGTGAGGTCATTAACTGCGCAGCTAAAGCACGGATTTGTTCAGTAGAAAGCTGGCGTTGAGATCATTATCCAAAGCAATGCGTGCAGGGTGTTGTGGGAGCTGAGGGCTAGAAACCCTCGGCTACCCGATTATAGGGAACACACGATATGTTTGAGGCTAGTTATCGTAATAATGTGCCCAATAACGATTTTAAATACTTGCCGATTTCGTAGGCGAACGTGAGTCCAACGCCCCAGAAATACGCGTCAGAATAATAGCCAACGCAACAATCAGTGCACCAATCCAGGGGGTATCCATTAGCGACATATCTTCGACCACTAAACCTCCTATCAACGAGCCTAACGCGATACCGACGTTAAAGGCGGCAATATTCAAACCCGAGGCCACATCCACTGCATTAGGTGTGTACTTCTGAGCTAGCTGTACCACGTACACCTGCAGGCCGGGCACATTACCGAAGGCGAAAGCCCCCCAAACAAGTATCGTCAGCACAGCCAATATTGGATTGCTCGCCGTAAAGGTAAATGCCAATAACACCAGCGCAAGGGTACTAAAAATTATACTTAGAGCTTTTATCGGGCCTTGGGAGTCAGCAAGCTTGCCACCCCAGATATTGCCCACTGCAACAGAGGCACCATATACCAGCAGTACCAGCGCAATTGCATTAGAGCTAAAGCCGCTCACCTGCTCCAGAATCGGTGCAAGATAGGTAAAGGCCGTAAAGGTACCACCGTAGCCTAACGCAGTGATTAGGTAGACTAGCAACAGGCGCGGCTCCATCAATACCTGAAGTTGTTCACGCAGTTTTGCAGGTGCGGATTGCTTTAGGTTCTTCGGGACCAATAAGGCGCTGCCAATAAACGCGATTAAGCCCAGCAAGGAGACGACTAAAAAAGTCGCACGCCAGCCAAAATTCTGACCAATCAAGGTGCCTATGGGCACTCCGGTTACTAGGGCTACAGTAAGCCCGGTAAACATGATGGCTATAGCGCTGGCTTCCTTATCCTTGCTCACTAAGCTTGTAGCAATAGTTGAGCCGATGGCGAAGAAGACGCCGTGGGCTAAGCCGGTAAGGATTCTGGCGATTATCAAGCTTTCGTAACTAGGTGCCTGCCAAGCGAAGAGATTTCCGATCACAAAAAGCGCCATCAAACTCAGCAGCACCGCTTTACGCGGCCAGCGGCCGGTTAAGGCTGTGAGCACAGGGGCGCCAATAGCCACTCCCACGGCATAGAGGCTCACCAGCAGGCCAGCCGATGGTAGGGATACACCCAGATCCTGGGCGATAGTCGGCACTAATCCGACGATTACGAACTCGGTGGTACCTATTGCAAATGCACTCAGGGTGAGTGCCCATAAAGCTAATGGCATGACATAACTCCTATATTGATTTGCGGTGGAGTATGCGGGAAGATATTATTGCGAAAAACAACCTAATATAGAAAACACTATTACATTTATGACAAATATATCCAAAACAGATGACCTGGTCATTCTGCTGGCTGTCTTCGATCTCTGCGGCTTCTCAGCAGCAGCTAAAACCCTCAACCACCCGGTTGCCAAAGTCACCCGAGCCATTCAGCGACTCGAGCAACGGCTCGATACCAACCTATTCAATCGCACCACGCGAAAAGTGGAACCCACTGAGGAATGTGTAGATTTTGTGCGACAGGTGCGCGAGGGCCTGAAGCATTTGGAGCAGGCGGAGGAAACGCTGCAATTGCAAAAACGTGCGCCGTCTGGTTGGCTGCGAGTAGATGCCGCAAGCCCATTTATGCTGCACCAAATAGCCCCTTTAATGGCAGAGTTCCAACAGCTGTATCCTCTAGTTAAATTAGAACTGATATCGAACGATAGTTTTATCAACTTGATCGAGAAACGGACCGATGTAGCTATCCGGATTGGCAAGCTCGATGACTCCAACCTGCACGCCACCAAATTGGGCCGCAGCCCTATGCGCCTGATGGCTAGTCCCAATTACCTAAAGACCCACGGCACGCCTCAGTCCGCAAATGATCTGCCGCATCACCAGCTGATCGGTTTTTCTCGGGGTAGCTCCCTGAATTACTGGCCACTATCAGAACCACTGGGGATAAACCCATCGATCGCTGCCAGCAGCGGGGAAACGTTGTTACAGCTGTGCCTGGGTGGCCACGGTATAGCACTAATCTCAAACTTTATGATTAGTGCGCATTTAAAGAGCGGAGAACTGATTGAAGTACTGCCTGGTGTCATTGACCAGAGCAGTCCACGCCATGATGTGCATGCGGTGTTTTATCGCAACACAGCCCTGTCAAAACGCATTTCTGTATTTATTGAGTTTTTAAAAGCACGCTTGAGCCTATGAATTAGCAGGTAATAAATCATAGGTCAAAATAGACGATCAAGAACTTGGAAGGATTTCTTGATAAAACTTAGGGGGCTGAGTATGTTGGCGTCATATCACGAAACGGCCTAAAACAATTCGAACAACTAGTGTATTGCTTGCCCATTTTTATTAGTTTTTACAAAACAATAGTGTTTTATGGTCTTTTCTTGATGATAAATAACGATGTTGATCAGAAAACTAACGCCCGCATTTGGGGAGGTTGAAGCGTAGCGTAAGCCGTCCCAGCCCGCAGGGCGACAACATGCGCTTGTTAGCGCTCATGCCCAGCCAAGCCATTTAACCAAGCCAGCGGCGGCAACTACTGCCACTATGCCGCCAACCCAACTGACCACCTTTAAAGAAGGCGACCAACGATTAGCTTTGAATCCAGGCAGCACTTTTATAAATGAGTGAGTTACCTCTTCACCAGCTTCGGCTATATCTTCCGGATCATAGCCGCCACCAAGAGAACCATCAGGGTCAGGCCTTACATTTGACAAATTCCGCTTGTAAGGCCTGATCCTAGCATTTTGCTGGCTGAACTTCATCGGTGGTGACCAGCGAAAGAATATACGCGTATTTAGCTTTTGCGACACGCCATACATGCAGATTTGTAATGTCTGCTTTGATAGGGCTTGCTGCTATCACTTCACTGATTTCAGCGACGGCTGGCGAATCCCTCTCTTCATCGAGTAGTACACGGCCTGTCTCACGTAATAAGCCATAGGCCCATACCGACACCAATATCGCGCCAACAATCTCCATGATAGGGTCAAGCCAGCTAGCACCCCACAACTTTCCGCCAATCAATGCGATAATGGCCAATACTGAGGTTGCCGCATCTGTTAATACATGAATATACCGGTAAGGCCAACGACAAGAAAAATCTTGGCAATAAAAGGTGTGATGTAATTTCTGTTTAATGTCATGGTGCCCAATCGCCCACCATCTCTACATAACAATTACCCTTCACTTTTTCCCCATTTACCGTACCGCTTATGCTGCTCGCGCCTTCATAGCGTGCAGAGGTGCCGTTGACTTCTTGATTCTTAAGTTCGGCGGTAACGACTAGATCTATCTCAAGTTCCGGCACTTGTACTCGCCACTTTGTGGGATAGCTATAACCACTTTCATTACTGTGCCAGTAGTCACTCGCGTCTTGCTTCAGGGGCGTCAGCTTGGCAATTATATGCTTGCCGTTTTTATCGATTACCGTTACCCATGCGTCAGCCTTACCCTTTAGATTATCGGCATCCCATAAGCTAATTCGCATGTCATTACTGAGGTTGAGATCCATCCAAGTCCAGCGTCCATTAGGTGGGCCAAGTTTTTGATTTTGCCACTGCCGATCAAACCAGCTAACGCCTGAGATTGGAAATTGATGACCGTCGAGAGTTAGCGTGCCGGTCGTGGCTAAGGTTGGAATCGAATACTGAAATAGATCCATGCCCAACAAATCGAAATTCGCGGTGCCTTTGTTATACAGCGGATGTCCAACGGCTTTTAGTGTCAGATCAATACTTGCGTTTTCTAACTTTGATTGAATATGCATTTCATCCAGCGTGCCTGAAATAGAGCTCTTTGGCGTCTTTACAAACAGTTTTTCTTGGTCAGCACTCGCACGCAGGAATGTATGGAAGTTATGCTCCACCCGATACAAACCAGTAGTTTTATCGGTAATACTGGCAGTGCTGTCCACTGCTACCGTAAAACCTTTAATGCTCAACACAAATAAATGCACGAGATAATTGAGCTTGTGCCCTTCAGATTCAAAGTGTCCAACCGCAAACCACGAATTCAAGGTGTAATTGGGCTTATGTGCTAAATCGGCTTTGATATTTACCGCGGGAGTTGCCCCTTCAAGTGGCGTATTTAAATTCAGGCTCAAGTGTTCAGGCTCAGAATGCTGCGCAAGAGCGCAAAGTGGTAAAAACAGAAATGCCATAGCTAAAACGTAAAAAGGGTGGCGTTTTATTGACTTCATGATGATATTTTCTCCTGCTCACTTGGCGTGATCAGTTAATCGGCGGGGGGAATGAGTAATTGAATCAATGGATGGATGGTTAAGGCGTAAAAACCAATCTCTGACTTCCGGTATCGCTCTCCCATGCGCTAGTAACATCGCAAAGTGCAACCGTTTTAGTCTCAATTTTAAAACGGGCTTTACCCGCATAGGCGAGAAGATCACGCACCGAGGCGACCATTTTGTTGGGTGCAACACTGCCCAAACCACTGCCCATCAGCAGATTGGCGCGGCTGCGTAACATAGCTGCCGAAAGCACCATTTGATCGCCAGACATGGAGCCAATTTGTACGAAGCGTAAAGGCTGTGCGGCATCAGAAATCTTAGCGCTAGATTCAATAATCATTCGCGCCGAAAAGCCCCAAAGATAATCCAGCACCACATCCACACCGCTCGTGAAAGCAGCCTCAAATGCAGCGCGCTGCTCTGCCTCATCGGCCGCCAATGAGATCACCTCATCCGCTCCCAGCGCTGTTAAGTTTTGCAACATTTTTGGATTTCGCCCTGTCGCAATAATGCGTTTAGCGCCCAAATAACGTGCGATTTGCACCGCTAAAGAACCGGAGCTGCCCGTCGCGCCATTCACGAGTACCGTTTCCCCGGGTTGAAATACTGCACGCTCACACAACGCCATCCAACCAGACATACCAGGGTTAGCCAATGCTGCTGCGGTTACGTCATCAATATCATCGGGGAGTGGCACGTACTGTTTAGGCGATAACGCCACTTGCTCAGCCATAGCGCCATAAGGCGGCTGAGGATTAGCAAAATACACACGCTGGCCGTCCTCGGTAATACCCACACCGTCAACCCCAACAACAAACGGGTAACTACCACTTGCGCTGTAATGCTTGCCAGCGGCGCGAGCACGGGTCACATGGCTGAGCGCCGCCGCTTTTACCTGGATCAGGTGTTGGCCTTGTTGAGCTTTTGGCGCTTCAACGTTATCGTAAACAGGAATTTGACCTGCTGAATAAACAACTGCAGCTTTCATAACAATACCCCAAAAATGAATTTATGTGTAATATGCACGTATTAATCCGAACACCAACAGATTCAAGAAAAATATATGCAAAATACACACATATCTGAGAAACTCCGTTTATTGCATGGATCGCTTTTGGACATAGTGGGGGTCATGAACCGCCCGCAGCGTGATGAACAACTCCTTAAAGCTGCAGGTCTTTCGCTTGAGCGTGCGCTATTTTCATTGGTGGTTTCTATTGCAAAACGAGGCCCAATTGGCGTTGTAGAATTGGCTGAGGGCGTGGGGCGCGATTACACAACAGTGTCGCGACAAATTACTCGCTTAGAGGAATTGGGTTTAGTTGAGCGGCAACATAATGCCCAAGACCGCCGGATACGCGAAGCGGTTATCACCGATAAAGGGCGCGCAATTACCGATCGCATTGACCTTGCACGCGAGCAGATAGCACGGCGTTTTGCAGATGCCATAATCGATACACCCAATGCCAAATAACGGGGTGGAACGGTTCGTTCTAATGGCGGCAATTGATTGGTATTTTGATGATCCCTCACTTCATCTCACAACGGCCTAAAGCGAAACCAGCAGGGTCAGGTGACTTTATGAAAAGAGAAACCGAAGCCGCTGATTGGTTTATTTTGTTAATGGCAGTATACATTGCGTGGTTACCTACAGCTTTAGATATGCGAGAAACAACCCCAAAGCAGATAGAGCAAAACCCCAACACCATTTCCAATGTTGAAGGTAAAACTCAATGAGGTATCTAGCTAATGTTGCAGACCAATGCCGCTCATAATCGCCGAATACTTGTATATAACCTGAATTGTGAGAGTTATCAGGGGGGATTACCATGCTGATCAGTCAACCTCAACGCAACAAGCGCTTAAACAACATTACTCAATACCTGCAGGAACTCTAGGTGGAGTACTCAGCCAGTTTGCCAGCCAAGCCGATGTCACTTTATCTTTTGATGCTTCACTGACTGATGGAAAACATAGCAATGGACTTGACGGCAGCTACAGCACAGCCGCTGGCTTTGAGTTATTGCTTAAAAATACAGGCCTTCAATTTCATAAAGTTAGCGCTTCGCAATATCAAATCATCCCAAGCGATTCAAAGACTGCAAGCATTGTTCTCGCAGAACAAACTATCGTCGCAAACCAGCTGGGTACCATTACCGAGAACTCTGGTTCATATACGCCAGGAACCATTGCCACTGCCACACGTCTAGTGCTAACTCCAAGAGAAACGCCCCAATCGATTAGTGTTATTACTCGTCAAAAAATGGATGATTTTGCGCTAAACAGCATTGATGATGTTGTACGTCATACGCCGGGCGTCAGCGTCGTGACTTACGATAGCGAACGCACCGAGTACTATGCGCGAGGCTTTGCTATTCAAAACTTCCAGTATGACGGTATACCCATGAGTCGAAACTCGGCTTACTCTGCAGGTAATACTCTAAGCGACATGGCAATCTACGACCGTGTTGAAGTATTGAAAGGGGCCACCGGGCTACTCACCGGTACTGGCACCCCAGGTGCCACTTTAAATCTGATTCGAACAAAACCAACCCATGATTTTCAAGGTCATGTCTCACTCGGCGCAGGTTCTTGGGACACATACCGCACAGAGGTTGACTTATCTGGACCATTAAACACAGAAGGCGGTGTTCGCGGTCGAATAGTTACTGCTCAACAAGCACAGCATTCTTGGCAAGATCGTTACAAAAAAGATATTCATGTGTTTTATGGCATTCTAGAAGCAGACCTGAATGAAAACACCCTTCTCACTGTCGGTGCCGACTACCAAGATAACAAGCCAAAAGGCTCAACATGGGGCGGTAATCCCTATTGGGATGCACAAGGCAACGTCAACGAAACATCTAGAAGTTTTAGCAATGCGGCTGAATGGAGCAGATGGGAACAATACACTCGTACAGTTTTCTCTACTTTAGAACATAGTTTCAAAAACGGCTGGACAGGCAAAATCCAGCTCAATCATCAGATAAACGGTTATGACAGCGCCCTTGCAGCCCTGAGCGGTGGCAACCCAGACCCTAAAACAGGTTTAGGTGCTGGCTTATGGTCAGGTAAATATGTCGGAAAAACCACAAGCGATGCAGTGGATATGTACGTTAGTGGCTTTGGTGAGTTACTTGGCCGTGAACACGAGTTTGTCGTAGGTACCAGCTATTCAAAAAAACACTGGGAAAATGAAGGCCAAAGCGCTTATGGATACTATGCTAGCCATGCTTTTGATTACTACAATTGGAAAGGCGACATCGAAAAACCCATCTGGGAAAACCGTTATACAGATGACGAGAAAACCTACGAACAAGGTTACTACTTAACCGGAAGATTTAATCTAGCTGACGATCTTAAATTAATTCTGGGCGGCCGATTATCTAACTTCAAAGATGAATATATAAAAGAAACAGATGTGATAGTTCCTTTCGTTGGCATAACGTATGACTTGAATAAATACTTATCAGCTTATGCAAGTTACAGTGAAATATTTAAACCTCAAGATGTTAAAGATATAAATAATCGCTCACTGGAACCCATGACTGGAACCAACTATGAATTGGGCTTAAAAAGTGAGGCCTTGAATGGGCGTATCAATCTTCAAGCTGCATATTTTGAATTAAAGCAAGACAACTATGCTGAAGAATATACTGTAGACAACCCCATCCAGCCATGGGCATACCGTGCAGTAAAAGGCGTTGTAACCAAAGGCTATGAGCTTGAAGTTTCTGGAGCACTTACTGATAACTGGCAGTTACAAGCTGGCTTCAGTCATGCAGCACCTAAACGCAAAGGGCAATCCATCAATACTATCATGCCAAAAACTCAATTTAACCTGTACTCAAGCTATCGTTTTCAGGGTGACTTAGCTGCTCTTACTTTAGGTGCTGGTGCTCGTTGGCAGAGTAAGACTTGGCATGACAGTAAAGCCCCGACTGGACAATCAAATAGTAACGGTCAAGCTATCAAGCAAGACCAACGCTTCACTCAACGTGATTTCTGGCTAGTTGATGCAATGGCAAACTATCAATTAACTGACAATGTATCAGTGTCTTTAAATATTAATAATCTATTGGATGAAAAATACTACACTATGATGAGCCACTACAGTGTTTATTCATGGGGCGCCCCAAGAAGCTACATGCTTAGCACCCGCTTTGACTTCTAATTCTATAAATAACTCAACCCGCCTAGCTACTGACAATAGTTAGGCATCTTCACCTACGAGTTAGTTTGAAGCAGCTAACCAATTAAGTGTTTGTTTAGAGATATTTGTATATATCAAAAAACTTATACATTGCGGCAATTACCGGTAGGGATAACGACGAGCCGCATCATCAAGATCAGCCATGGAGTACTCCATTTCTTTAACACGAATACGGCAGTGCTTCATTGCGTTGACAATGTGTTTTTCTACCATATCTTTTGAGATCCCCATCTGAGTTGCAATCTCGTGATGCGCTAAGCCGTCCAGTTTGCGCAATAAAAATGCTTTACGACAGTTTTCAGGCAACTCGTTAAGAGCACGCTCTACTAAGTTTACACGCTGCCTTAGATACAGTGACTCTTGGGGACCGGATTGTTCAGCAGCCTGAGGCTCAAAATCATCAATCGACTCACAGTGCCGCACCACAGATCGTCGATGCGTATCAGTGGCAACATTTATCGCAGTGCGGTACAGGTAAGCTTGTGGATGCTTTACTACCCTTTCACAACCACCCTCCATAATTCTTAGGTAGGCATCATGAGTCACATCCGCCGCCAGATGAGGATCTCTCAAGCGCATAGTCAAATAACGAATTAATTTTGGGTAGTAGCGTAGCATCATTCTCTTCGCCTTAATGATCATGACCACTTATAGAAATAGGCAGCTATCAAGACGCTTTTCTATTAACTTGAGCCAGTACGTGTAGCACTCTATACTAAATACACTCAAATTATAATGATTCTCATCTACAAGGTATCGTAATGGGTATATACCTATGTTTTCCAATCCTCCTGAATCGGTAACCTGATGACCCTTCACGATTTAACCTCTATTGCGAGTGACGATGTAATTGATCAGGCGGCCTATTGGTGCATGCGCTTGCAAGCGGACGATTGCACCAATGAAGATAGAGCTACATTCGCGCGCTGGCTGAACACCGATCCAGCTCATGCCGACGAATACCAAGCCATGCTTGATATCTGGCATACCAGTGATCACTTACACAGACCTTACGCGCCAGAAACAACAAGAACCTATGCTGCTGGGATACATTCTCCACGCCGCTGGCTGCAGCCTTCGATAGCGGTAGCGGCCACCCTATTTCTTTCCCTTGGCACGCTTTTAGGTTGGTATCAAGGCTGGTTACCCAATGATATTCGGCGCTACCAAAGCGCAGAGCAGACTCAAAAAATCACCCTACCCGACGGCTCAATAACCCAACTTAATCTCGCTAGCACCCTATGGTTTAGCAACTTTCGCGATCGGCGTAGCATCCACCTCAGCAAAGGTGAAGCTTTCTTTGATGTCCAGCATGACAACAACCACCCTTTTGTAGTCCGCGCAAACAAGGGCAGCATCACCGTCACAGGCACTCAGTTCAACGTATGGAAAGATGAAAGCCAGGTGGTCGTCACCCTGCAAGAAGGTGCTGTTATAGTACACAGCAATATTAAAAAAACCGAGCAAATTGCCTATCTCTCCCCTGGGATGGAGGCCCGCTATAATACAACTGATACGTTACCAACAGTCGCTCCTGCACAAATAGAGTTTGGGGCTTGGCGTGATGGTAAACTGGTGCTGGATGACCTGACCTTGAGCCAAGCCATTCCCCTGATCAATCGCTATCTCGACACACCGGTTCTACTGGCTGATCAAGCCTCTCGCGAACTGCGCATTGGCGGTATTTACGACATTCATAATATTAATCAACTGGTACACACACTGCCCAAGGTACTCCCAGTTTATCTCACTCAAAATAGTAAGGGACAAACTGTAATCAGCACACGAGAGCAATCCCCCCCAAATCATTATTCTAATGAAGGGAGCTTACGCGCTGTACCCTCATCGGGCTCATTGAGCATAGCCATTCCCGCAACCTGTGCCAGCTAGTGCGTCCTTTTACATAATGTCACTAGCAGTAACCCTACGCAGACTAGCGTACAAGCAATCTTATAAAGCCTGTTTTCTTGCCAGAAGCCCTCCTCTTGTCTAGAAAAATCTATTTATTTTTAAAATAATTCTGGTTTTTCCAGCTTCACGCGTCTTACTAATCGATATGATAAGCATTATCAAATAGCAATCATTACGAATTACTAACACGAGAAATAACATGTCAATATATAATGAGCAGAAGCATCAAGCTCGTGCGCTACTAATAAACAAATTTTTCCGCAAGCCTCGCATTAGCGCAGCAATAAGTCTGGCTCTCGTCTTTTCCTCTATGCATCTACATGCACAGGAGTTTGATCTTAATATTCCCGCGCTACCCTTAGCGAGCGCTGTAAATGAGCTGGGCAAACAAACCCGCTTGCAAATTCTTTACAACCCAAACGATTTGCAAGGCTTGCGTAGTACTGCCTTAGATGGTCGTTTGGAGCCAGCTGACGCTATAGCATTACTCCTTCAAGACACCAACATCACCTACAGTATTGAGGGCAATAATATTACTTTGCGCTCACGTCACAGTGACGAAGCGAATACGAGCTCCGAAAAAGAAGCTGTGGAGCTTGCCTCCATGACCATTCAAGGTGGAATTCTTGGTGATTTATCGACCCCTTACAGCGGCGGTCAATTGGCAAGCGGTGGTAGTTTAGGGTTACTGGGCGCAGAAGATGTGATGGATACACCTTTTAGCACCACCAACTACACATCCGAACTTCTGTACGACCAACAAGCTCGAACACTGTCAGATGTTGTAGTTAACGATGCTTCAGTGCGCACAACAACATCAACTGGCGGCTTTGGAGAAGACTTTCAAATCCGAGGCTTTGCCGTTGGTAGCGGCGACGTAAGCGTCAACGGTTTATATGGATTGGTGTCCTCGAGTCGCGTCCCTATTCAAATTATGGACCGCGTGGAAGTTTTGAAAGGCCCGGGAA
>SMEQ01000354.1_pt1 | contig 14080 bp, 13 predicted proteins | sample 2456281 | NCBI WGS metagenome assembly SMEQ01 (sample SAMN10132596, study PRJNA489261) | soil metagenome | isolation source: day1 antibiotic-loamy sand soil ammended with raw manure from dairy cow... | place: USA | collected 2015-04-01
GCAGTACGTAAAAAATCCCGCAAGCTTTTTTCATTTTGCGCTAACGGGAGCTCGAGATAACGGCTATTAAATGTTATGCCGTTAGCTTCGCTTTGAAATGACACGGGCACACCAAACAAGCGTTGGTAAGCTGCCGGATTATCCGGCTTGCTCGATTGCAGCGCGACCGATTGTATCTCTATCGGGGTGGCAATAAGCCAACTGAAAAAGCGATGCCATAAGGCCAAGCCATAGGCCTCGCCCGCCTTAGCTTTCGTATCATTAGACTCTTGGTAGTGCGGGTAAGAAACGGTCACCCAGTCGCCATTTTTTTTCACTTGTAAATGCAATGGCTTATCATAAAACACTTCAAGAAAGTCCACTAGGCGTTTGATTACTTTAGATAATGTCTCGCAATGTATAATGGTGTAGCACATCATACGAAATGCGCCGGCAGTTATCCCGCGACCAGCATGCATGCCAAAGCTTTCATCTTGCAGTGAAGTTAGGATTTGCTGATACAGTCGGCTGTATTGAATGGCTGAAATTTGCTCGGGTGCACTTGCATCCAAAGGGTTAAAATCTAAACCGGCATTGCTCAATAGCTGACTAATATTAAAGTGCTGCTGCTCTGCTAATTTCAGTAAAGATTTAGCAAAGCGCGTGGGTACGTAAGTCGGCCTTTTCTCGCTGGCATTCATAGTTCTTTGCTTTCTGCATCCCAATAATTCCAAGCGCTTATGGAATAGTGACGCTTATCTACCCCGCTTGGCAATAAATACATTATACTCGTTTATCATAGCAATTTTTAAGAGTGAGCAGTACTAATGTCCACCCCACACTACGATATCTACTTTCGCGGTGAGTGCTTAGAAGGTTTTGACGCTGAGCACGTAAAGCGGCAATTAGCTTTGCTATTTAAAGCTTCACCCGAAAAGATGCAATTACTATTCTCCGGTAAGGTCGTTGCCCTACGAAAAGGCTTGGATAAAGCTGGCGCAATTAAGTTTAAGCAAATACTTGAGAAAGCCGGCGCAAAAATTTATATCAAGGCCATTGACGCTGCTAGTGCTGGCGAAGAAAAACCCAAACCCGCACAAAGTCCTAGCGTTGCCAAAGCTGATGCTAGCGTAAAACTAGACGTATTGCCCGTTGGTAGCGATGTGCTCAGCGAGGCGGAACGTACAGCTTTTATTGAGGCGGATATTGATATCTCACATATCAATCTCACCTCAACATTTGATGCTATAGAATCACAAGAGAAGCCTCAGCCACCGGCGCCCGATGTAAGCCACCTGAGCGCGGCTGATGTGGGTGCGGATATTTTAGAGGGCTTTCGTGGAGAAGCTATTTCCCTGCCTGAAACGGATATATCACATATCACCTTAGCCGAGGCAGGTGCAGATTTACTTTTAGCTGCTGAAGAACTTGATGCGAGTGTAGAGCCCCGTACAGAGCATCTTAGCCTAGCTGAAGTTGGCGCAGATATTGACCCAAACCCTAAAGCTGAGCCGCCACCTGCCCCAGACGTAAGCCATATTAAGCTAGATGATTAATACTTAGCGGTATTTTGATAGTGATTTGCAAGCCCGGTGTCAGATTACCGGGAAACAAAGCCAAACTATCGGACAAAACAACCTGACCACCATGCAAGGATGCGACAGCTTGTACCAAACTTAAACCCAAACCGTTACCAGGATGTATACCACGGCTCTCTTCGACGCGATAAAAGCGCTGAAAAACTTTCTTATAGCTTTCTTTGGGTATACCTAAACCGTTATCGGCAAATACGATATGTATCAAATCATCCTGCAGGTACAGCTGGGTAATGATTGCACCGCCTGCAGGCGTGTACTTGATGGCATTATCAATAAGATTGGCCAACATTTGAAAGAGCAGATCTTTGTCACCTTGAATGTGTACTGCGCCTTCGCAATCGATTCTTAAATCAATATCTTTTACGCTAGCTAATGGCTCGTAAAGCTCCACTACATCAACAAAGATCCGCGCGATATCGACCTGATTAAAATCGGCACGCTTTGCACAAGACTCTACTCTGGCGATACGTAACAGTGCGGCACAAATAGACAGAAGATGGTCTGCTTCCACCAACATTTCACGCACAATGCCTCGATTTTCAAATGAGGTATGCTTTTCTAAGGTGGAAAGCTTATTGCGCAAACGTGTTAATGGGGTGCGTAAATCATGGGCAATATTGTCGGACACTTGCCGTACATCATTCATTGAGTTTTCAATTCTATCGAGCATGATATTCAGCTGTGCTGCTAGCTGATCAATTTCACCACCACGCTGATCTACCGGTAGCCTTTCAGAGAGGTTACCTTGCATAATATTCGCGATACTGTGATTGAGTGAATCTAACAAGCGAATCATATTCGCGGATATCAATGCACCACCAATGATACCTAGCAAAATGGTAACGAAGGTGGACTGGATCAAGGTGCTAGCAACCAACTCTACGCGCTGGTTAACGTCCTCAGAATGGCGTGCTGCAATAATTCGTTGCCCATTAGCTAATGCTACTGATTGGCCAACAAATTGATCACTATTGTCTTGGCCCCAGTTAGAAAATGCGGCGCTGGGATTAAAGCTCGCTTTTGAATGCTGCATAAGATTGGGCAGTTTATTCAAATTTCCAGCAATCAAGGTTTCGCCATCGTCTGCCGTCAGTACAAAGTAATAACGCTCACCAACGGTATTGCTGGTACGGCTTAATAAGTAATGACTAAACCCTTGTTCACCGCCACGCTGAAAGCTCGTTAATGCGCTTTGCAGTTCTAACTGTATATTGGTATCGACTTGTTTAAAGTAGTCTCGCGCAATATACAGGTAAACAAAGGTAGAGATAGCGGAAGCTGAAACACTAATAATCAGCACATACAGTACGGTAAACCGAAATGTGTATGTGCGAAATATTCGACTAAGAATCACTCAGCATATACCCTTCGCCGCGGATGGTGCTAAGTAAGGCGGTGTCGAAATCTTTGTCGATTTTCTGACGGAGTCGGCTTACATGCACATCTATAACGTTGGTTTGCGGATCAAAATGATACTCCCACACGTTTTCCAGTAACATGGTGCGCGTCACTACCTGCCCTGCATGCTTCATTAAATATTCCAGTAAGCGGAATTCTCTTGGCTGTAGGTTTAAATTTTTGCCTTCGCGACTGACTTTTTGGGTGAGTAAATCTAGTTCTAATTCGCCCACTTTCAAGCGCGTTGTAGGTACTGCATCTTGCCTGCGTAAGAGCACCTCAATACGGGCTAATAACTCTTCGATAGCAAAAGGCTTCACTAAGTAATCATCACCGCCGGCTTTTAAGCCATCGATACGGTCGTTAACATCGGCCAAAGCGCTTAGAAATAAGACAGGAACTTTATTGCCGCCACTGCGAACCTGTTCAACAATACTTAAGCCATCACAAAAAGGTAGCATTCGATCAACGATCAATAAGTCAAAGTGCTTATCGATAGCTAATTGCTTACCTTTTTCGCCATCATAGGCGCAAGTCACAGAATAGCCTTGTTCTTGCAAACCAAGACTCACAAATTCCGATACTTGTTTGTCGTCTTCAATAAGAAGTATTTTTACTAGCTCCTGCATATGGCCTCAACTTTTTATTATCTTTTTATGGCCCAACATAATGATCAGGCCTTGTGTAAAAAATGATACTGCTTAATCATAGCTGATTAATAGTCAAACTGCCTAGCCTGTTTAATCGCTGTTGTACTTTATTATAGAAATAAAGCCATCAACCAACTTTTTATGACATTTTTACCAAGTAGTGTAAAGCTTTTTTAGCTATTATACTGAGCCATTCCCATTATGCCAGATTGTATTTATTTATGAAGAACACGAACCCACTCAACCGCCCTAGCCTTTTGCGCCTCTTAGTTACCATGCTCTATGATTTTTTTCTGGTGGTAGCAGTATGGTTTATTGTTATTGCTCTATTAATGCTTATTAAGTTTATTATTGTCGGCGCACCCGAGCAACATGAGCGCATGCTAGGCGGTGCTTGGCGCATGCCTACCTTTTTTGTCATGCTATTGAGTGCTTTGTATTTTTTTGGCTATTTCTGGGTAAAGAACCAACAAACTTTAGCCATGCAAACTTGGCGAATCCAAGTTGTTGATGAAGAAACGGGTGGAGTGATTAACTGGCAACAAGCCACTCTCCGTTTTTTTGCAGCCTGCATTTCCTTGGCTTGCTTTGGGTTAGGCTATTGGTGGATGTTAGTGGATAAAGAAGGGAAATCTTGGCACGATCATTTATCAGGTACACGCTTGGTGCTATTGCCAAAGCGACAATAAGCTTTAGCGTCGTGGATAAAGCCCTCTCCTATTATGTAGGCAATACCTAATAATAGGAGAGGATAGTCTCACTACTTGATATTACATAGCCTCGGTAAGGATGCGCATGTTCTGACGCGTAACTTCGTTACCAAAGGGGCTCACGCCTATCATCAACGTGGTGACTCGGGATTTTTTCCAATCTTGTAAACGTTCCTTAATACGATCTTCGGGCCCGCATAAAGAAATTTCATCGGCTAAACGATCAGGTACAGCCAACGCCGCCTCATGCTGGCCTTTCTCAAAATAGATATCTTGCACTTTCTGAACCGCATCGCCATAGCCCATGCGGGTCATGAGATTTTTATGGAAGTTCTCAGATTTCGCACCCATACCGCCCAAATACAAGGCTAGCATGTATTTTACTGGCAACAAGGCGTCGGCCAAGTTGTCGTTGACGTTCATATTCACCATGGCACAAACTTCAAAAGTGTCTTTATTGGGCACTTTATCAAGCACTTCATCGTACATGGTCATATTGTCTGGCGAGACAAAAATAGGCAGCCAACCATCAAACTGCGTGCAAGCCAACTCGACGTTTTTAGGGCCTTCAGCACCTAAAAACACAGGAATGTGTTTGCGTAATGGATGGGTAATGCTTTTTAGTGGCTTACCGAGATTCATGCCGCCCTGCAAAGGCAATTGGTACTGCTTACCATCAAGCTCTACAGGCCCTTCACGAGCAATCACTTGACGAAAAATATCCAGCCATTCGCGGGTACGCTCTAAAGGCCTTGGAAAGGGTTGACCATACCAGCCTTCCACAACCTGCGGGCCTGAAACACCGATACCTAAACATAGCCGACCATTGGAAATATGGTCTAGAGTTAAAGCCGTCATCGCCGCGCATACAGGGGTACGTGCAGAGATTTGCATAACACCGGTGCATAGTTTTATTTTACTGGTGTGGGTGGCGATAGCCGCCAAAGGGGTAAAGCAATCAGAGCCATAGGCTTCTGCGGTGAACAGTTTATCAAAGCCGAGATCTTCAGCGTCTTTAGCTAACTGGATAAATTCAGGTAGCGGGTCTTTTTGCCAGTAACCTTGGTGTAAGCCGAGCTTCATAGGGTCTCTCCCTTATCAATGATGATACTTATAATACGAAACGATGTGTCTATAAACTAGTGCATTAACGATCAATTGTAGCCTAGTGTGACGCAATGTTGTGATCGTTTCTAGCACTATGGCTGATTTAGCTTGATGCATCGCAAGCTTTGCAAAGGCGAGCGAATATCATCACTGCTATACGCTAAAAGGTGGATGCTATTAACACGAAAGTCTAACGGCGACTGGGGTTGCCGTGCAATGCGCTGAGCAATATCGACGGTTTCGAAAGCTTTTCTGTATAAGCCAAGCGTTATATGCGGAGTCAGTTTACCGTCACGGTCGTTGCCGAACGCTTCACTGAGACTTTGGTGCAAGCTTTCTAATGATCCTTGCTTATCATCCAAAACCTCAATAAAGGGTGCCGCTTGAAAGCTATTCACGGCATGCGTTTGTAACTGTAAACTCGATACAAGCAGTTCTCTAATACGCTGCTCTTGCTGTTCTAAAATTGCGGTAGTGACATCATCAGCTAAACGCTTTGTTTTCTGCAAAAAACCTGCTGCATACAAAGTGATGTGGCTGGCTTTTTGATAATCTTCTAATAAATAGTCACTGAGTGGCAGCTGCGCTCGTTGAATACTGCGCTCTAGCGGCTGATTTTCGGGTAGCAAAGCCCAGAAACAAAAGAGTTGTCGGCCTTTATGATGCCAATCAGGCCAACGATAATCACTAGTCGGGTAAACGGTTTTGGCAGCCAGAAACTGCTGCCAAACATCGGTATAAAACGGGATCAGAAGTCGACGCCTTTTCTTGCTTTAATGCCAGCTTTGAAAGCATGTTTGATTTCGTTAATCTCCGATACCGTATCGGCTATTTCACGAATGCCTCTACCGCCACCACGACCTGTTAACACAACCGTTTGCTCGCGTGGGCGATTACGCAAAGCGCTTAAGATGCGCTCTTCATCCAAGTATTTGAATGCCAGCATATAAGTAATTTCGTCTAAAACGACCAAATGATAACTGTCGTCCTGTAATAGCTTTTCTGCATGCGCCCAGGTTTCTTCTGCGGCTTTAATATCGCCACTTTTGTCTTGAGTATTCCAAGTAAACCCTGTGCCCATCTGGTAAAAATAAACTTCCGGTAGCTTTTCACGCAAATAGATCTCTTCACCGGATAACTGCTCACCCTTGATAAACTGGATAACGCCTACCTTATAGCCATAGCCAAGGCTACGCATAACCATACCAAATGCAGAGCTAGATTTACCCTTTCCATTACCTGTCAATAAAATAATGATACCGCGCTCTTCATCAGCTTTAGCAATGCTCTTATCAATGTTTTCTTTTTGTTTTTGCATGCTGGCTTTATGTTTATCATCTGCCTTGCTAGTCATAGTGCCTCCTTTAGGGCGTTTGTGTGGATGAACTGTAGAAGTTTACTTGCTCTTTAAACAATCGGATAGAAAGACGCGCAGTTGCGACTCATCAAAAGGCCAAGCCAGCTCGTACTGGCTTTCTTGGTGCAATAGAACAGGGATTTTCGTACCGTACTGCTCAATAAGCGCATCGTCGTTTGCAACATCCACATGACTAACAATCAACTCTAAAGGCTGTATATAGGGCGCAATCACCGCCTCGGCTAACTCGCATAAATGGCAAGCTTGGGTCTGGTACAAAGAAAAGCGTTTAATCATCAAAAAATTCCCATTGCCAAGCCGCTAGCCATGGCTTCAGCTAACTCGGCACATTGTGCTAGCTCTTGTTCAGTCGCATCGCCGTGAATAATAAAGGTGTCTTGTATTTTTTTAGCACGAATCCCTAATAACATGCTGTCGATTTGTTTCTCGGCACTTTGGCCCGCATTGCCGCAGTTGATCACTACAGCATAGGGTAAAGCTTGTTTGCCCGCGCGCTCTAAGGGGTAAAACACACGGTCAATAAACTCCTTCATGCCACCACTCACCATGGCATTCATTTCAGGTGTAAATAACAATAAGGCATCGGCCTGTATAACATCAGCACTGACCGCTTCAAATGCGCGTAATAAGCGCACATCCACCTCGTTGCTTTGCTTGGCTGCATGGTACGCGGTTAGGGCGAGCTGCATATTGCGTCCCGACTGGGAGTGCACCACCATCAATAATTGTTTTTTATTCGGCTTCAAGCTTTTTCCTCCGTGCGCCTTGTAGGGATAAAATGGTCGGCGTCAAAATCAAATCGGCCAGTAAAGCAAGGACAATCAAAATTGCACCTAGCATGCCCAGTTCGCGGTTCCAAGTGAAGGCAGAAAAGAAGAACACAAAGAAACCAGCGGTAAGAATCGTACTGGTTGATATGAGTGCGCCTTTTATCGCTTTTATGGTGTCGATTATAGCATCTTGGCTGTTTTTCCCTTTGGCTATTTCTTCGTTAAAGCGCGCAAACAAATGCACAGTATCATCGACGGCAATACCAATGCCGATACATAAGGCAATAGCCGGCAGCGGGTTCACCGACTCGCCCAACAAGGAGTAACAAGCCAAGCCAAATACAATCGGTAAGATATTAGGAAAAATACTGGCGATGGCAAAGCTGACACTGCGAAAAACAAGAAGGATAGTTAATACCACAAGCACCAAGGCAAACAACACACTACGAATAAGCTCGACCGTTATTTGATTCATGCCCTCATAGTATACTGGTAACTCTCCTGTCATCTCAGCCTTTATACCTGTGCCTTGCAAGGCCGTTTTAGCATACAGCTTGAAGTCATCGCGGATTTGCATCAATGTATCAGCGCCTATATCTTCTATACTGCCTTTAATCCGCGCATGGCTAAAATCCTCACTGACTAACTGATGGACAATATCATCGCTGCTACCTTCGGCAAGCAGTAATAATTGCTCTACAGCACCCACTTGCTGCGGAATAATGGCTTGGCCATCGATAGCTTCATTCAAGGAACTAACCAAGTTGGCTAAGCTCAACCAATGGCTACTCCCAGTCTGTTCGCTTAACCATGTCGATAATTGCTGCATAGCCAGCAAATTTTTGGCGTCTTTAAAGTCATTGATTTTACCCAATAGCGATATCTCTAAAGGCAATGCGCCGGATAATTCTTTATCCATAAGCCGTGAGGCGACAGATTGCGGGTGATTGTACGTGAGCATATCGCTTAAGAAGTAATCGTACTTCACTTGGCTGGCTGCATACGCACTGCCTAAGAGTAAAACAACACCCAGCGAACATATCCATTTACGCCAAGCCGGTGAAATAATCCTTGTTACAGCCCTATCGATGGCATCATCTTTATCACTGTTGTTGTCTGTAGAGCGACTATGTTTTGTATTCTCCTGAGGCGCAAACAGCAATAAGCTCGGCGGGACAATAAGCATCACGCCAAAAAAACTTAACATCACGCCTGTGCCAACATAAAAGCCAAAGCTAAATAGCGCCGGCATATCGGCCGTCATCAAGGTATAAAAACCTATCATTGTAGTAAAGCAGGATAATACCGAGGCAATGCCAATACGCTGCGTGGTGATAAAAACCGCCTGCTCAAGGGTTTTCCCCTGCTTTAGCTCATTAAAATAACGATGATAAAAGTGCACATTATTGGCCACAACAATAACCATAATGAGTATCGGGAAGGTCAGCGTTAATTGGTTAATATTGTCATTGTTTAAACCAATCAATGCGACAGTCGCGCCCACACCAAATACACTGGAGGCTAGGGATAAAGCCACCACCAAGTGATTACGGAATAAGCCGTACATAAATAGCATCACCACCAAGGTAGTAATGGGTACCAGCATTATAAGGTCTTGCAGCATTAGGCCAAGAATGCCCACGCGGGTAAATGCCATGCCGGCATAGTGTTGCTGCACCGATTGATCATTGAGATGCGCAGCGACAATGTGCTTAAAGTCTTCCGCCGGTGCTTTGACTTTTTCATAGCCATCATAATTATTGGGCATTTGTACAACAATGGCAAAGGTATTGGATTGCGAAGAAACTAAGCGCCCTGCAGTAAACGGTGACTCACGCATCAAGCTGAGCATTTTTTCGATACTTAATGGCCAATCTTTATCGTATAGCGGGTCTACATAAATAGCTTCTTCATCCGACCAAACAATAGAGCTGGTCAGTGGCGAGTAAACTTTAATAAAATGCGGATTCTTTTCCAGTTGCTCACTGATGGCAACCATGGATTGGAAAAAATCTTTATCAACGATTTCTGGCTGTAGGATGGCAATTAAAACCGCATCATCGGCATCAAACTGCTGCCGGTAAAATTTACGGTAATCATTGGCTTCGTTGTTAATGGAAAATAAGGAAGAGAAATTATTATCAAGACGAACGTCTTTGCCAAGATAAGCAAAAGACACAATTAAACATAGAGCTATAAAAAGGCAGGTTTTTGGCTTGGCCAATACGAAACGCGCGTAAAAACTAAAGAACTTGAGCATAGTTTATGCAACAAAAAAAGCGAGCCGTAGCTCGCTTTAACTTAATTATGCAACTTCAAATAAACCCGCTGCACCCATGCCACCACCAATACACATGGTGACAACCACGTATTTAACGCCACGACGCTTACCTTCAAGCAATGCATGGCCAACCATACGTGCACCGGACATACCAAAAGGATGGCCAATAGACACTGCACCGCCGTTGACGTTCATTTTTTCGATATCAATGCCTAGCTGCTGCTGGCAGTAGATAACCTGACAAGCAAACGCCTCGTTCAGCTCCCATAAGCCGATGTCACTGACTTTTAAACCATGACGCTTTAAGAGCTTAGGAATAGCATAAACAGGACCAATGCCCATTTCATCTGCTTTACAACCTGCAACGGCTAAACCACGGTAGTAACCTAAAGGTGATAGGCCTAACTGTGATGCCATTTTCGCTTCCATAACTAAAGATGCAGAAGCACCATCGGATAATTGTGAAGCGTTCCCAGCAGTAATGAACTTACCTTCTTTTACCCACTGGCCATCTTTAAACACAGGGTTTAAACCGGCTAAGCTTTCTAGTGTGGTAGATGGACGGTTACACTCGTCTTTATCAACAATCACATCTTCGTAAGTGGTTTCTTTGGTCTCACGATTGAAAACGGCCATTCTTGCTTTCATTGGCACGATTTCGCTATCGAAAATACCCGACTCTTGTGCTGCTGCCGTGCGCTGCTGGCTTAACAGGGCGTATTCGTCTTGCGCTTCACGCGAAATATTATAACGTGCGGAAACGATTTCGGCGGTTTCTATCATCGGAATATAAGCGGTAGGATCAATCGCCTTAACCACTTCAGACTGCGCACGATAGGTGTTTTTATATTTATTTTGCGTTAATGAAATCGACTCAACACCACCGGCTACGGCAACGTCGTACTCATTACACATAATGCTTTTAGCTGCAGTCGCGATGGTCATTAAACCGGATGCACACTGACGCTCCATAGCCATACCCGCTGTCGTATCTGGCAAGCCACCAGCGATCGCACATAAACGACCCAGGTTATAGGATTGCGTACCCTGCTGCGCTGCTGCACCAAATAAACAGTCATCGACTAATTTAGGATCGATGCCGGCTTTTTCGATAACAGCTCTAACAACGTGGCCACCCATAGCTGGCGCTTCAGTATCGTTAAAAGAACCGCGAAAAGATTTCGCTAACCCTGTACGGGCTGTACTGACAATAACGGCTTCTCTCATGTGTTTATCCTCTGGTTGATGCGGCAATTGCCGTCCGTTTTAAATAATATTTCTACTATTAAGCACGTTGTGATGAGGTGGAAATCACTTCACCGGTTAAATAGGATGAATAGTCGGATGCTAAAAAGAGCATGACATTGGCGACTTCCCAAACTTCCGCAGCACGACCGAACGCTTCTTTGCTTTCAAGCTCGGCCAACAATTCTGCCGGCGCTGATTTACGTAACATTGGGTGCATGGCAATGGAAGGTGCTACCGCATTAATACGGATATTGTATTCTGCCGCTTCTACGGCAGCACAACGTGTTAAAGCCATCACACCAGCTTTCGCTGCGGCATAATGCGCTTGTTCTTTTTGTGCGCGCCAGCCTAAAACGGATGCGTTGTTAACAATAACGCCGCCTTTGTTGCGCGCTTTCATGGTTTTCATCATATGACGCGTCATACGCATGGTGCCGTATAAGGTCACTTGAATCACTTTATCCCACTCGGCATCGTCCATGTCGATTAATAACTTCGATGTACCTAAACCGGCGTTATTGATTAAAATATCGGTGCCATCGAGCTTTTCTTCAGCGAAAGCGATCAAGGCTTGTACATCGTCTTCGTCAGTGACATTACATAACTTGCCCCAAACGTTGTCTTTACCGGTGAGTTCTTTTAGCTCGGCAACAGACTTTTCTAAACGGCCTTCGTGCACATCGGAGACGACAATAGCGCGGCAACCTTCTTCGATGGCACGCTTGGCAGCAGCGCCACCAATACCGGCACCAGCAGCGGCAGTAATTAAAACTGACTTGCCTTTGATTAAGTCGCGACCTTGTACGTATTCTGGATTTTTTAAATCAATCATGGGGTTTCCTTAGTTGGCTTTAATCGCAACTTTAGGCTCTTTAGGCATGCCTAAGCCACGTTCTGCAATAATATTGCGTTGTATTTCGTTAGTCCCACCATAAATGGTATCGGAGCGTACAAATAAGTACATCGATTGTAAACGGCTCAACTCATACGGCGCATTGGGTATGATTTCAGCTTCAGCGCCTAACACATCCATTGCCAGTTCGCCCAAATCGCGGTGCCAGTTCGACCAGTACAACTTATACATCAAGGCTTCTTTTTGCAGGCTACCGTCATTGCTGCCCGATAAAGTACGCATGCTGTTATAACGCATGATTTTTAAGCCTTCATGCGCCTTAGCAATACGCTGGCGAATCATCGGATCGTTTGCTGCGCCGTTTTCTTTGGCGATAGCAATGATCTCGTTTAGCTCGTTTTGGAACAGCATTTGCTGGCCAAGTGTTGAAACACCACGTTCAAAGCCCAGCAAACCCATAGCAACTTTCCAGCCATCACCGGGCTCACCCACAATGTCGGTAGCATCGCACTCGGCATCATCAAAGAACACTTCGTTAAATTCGGATGTGCCCGTCAACTGCTCAATAGGACGAACATCCACACCCGGCTGGTGCATGCTAACTAAGAAGAAGCCTAAACCACGGTGTGCAGTGGATTCCGGATCGGTACGAGCGATCACAAAACAATAATCCGACTCGTGCGCCAAAGAAGTCCAAACCTTCTGGCCGTTGATAATCCACTTGCCTTTGGCCTCATCAAAACGCGCTTTGGTTTTTACATTGGCAAGGTCTGAACCTGCACCAGGCTCCGAATAGCCTTGGCACCAAAGCTCAGTACCGGCGACAATCCCAGGTAAGTATTTTTTCTTTTGCTCTTCGCTACCAAAGGCAATAATTGTAGGCCCAGCTAAGCCTTCACCGATATGACCGACACGGCCGGGCGCGCCAGCACGCGCATACTCTTCAAAAAAGATCACTTGTTGTTCGATAGAACAGCCACGGCCACCGGCTTCTTTCGGCCAGCCGACACAAGTCCAACCGCCTTTGGCTAAGGTTTGCTCCCACTTTTTGCGCTCTTCGGGGAACATATGCTCATCGCCTGGGCCACCACGAAACTTAAGCTGTTCAAATTCGCCGACCAAGTGGGTTTTTAACCAACTCGATACTTCTTTACGAAACAGTTCGTCTTCTGCACTAAAACTTAACTTCATGCGTATTCTCCATCCAGCAAAATAGCGGCTAAACGTTCACGATGATAAGCAGCATTGCCTAAATACAGCTCGCTAGCTTTGGCACGCTTGAAATACAGATGCACATCGTATTCCCAAGTAAATCCGACACCGCCATGCAACTGGATGGCATCGCCCGCATTTTTAAAATAGGCATCTGAGCTATTGGCTTTAGCAATCGCTGCAGCTTCTGCTAGTTCAGCAGCTAAGGGACCGCTTTCTAATTTTTCTTGAGCGATACAAGCGGCATAATAAACGCCCGAACGTGCAGCTTCAACGCGTGTCATCATGTCAGCCGCTTGGTGTTTTACTGCCTGAAAGCTGGCTACAGGGCGCTGAAACTGCACACGCTCTTTGGTGTAAGCGACGGTTTTATCTAACACTTCTTGTGCACCACCGACTTGCTCTGCGGCAAGCGCAATAGCAGCTAAATCCAAGATATCCGCCAATATTTGTGCAGCGTTTACGTGTAATAAAGCGGTTGTTGGCACGCTGACATTATCCAGTGTTAGCTGCGCTTGTTTTCGTGTTTGATCAACCGTAGGCAGCCATTGACTGTGAAGCCCTACTGCTTCTCTAGGCAGTATAAATAGTGCTATGCCTTGTTCGCCATTCGCAGCGACAATAATATAATCCGCACTATGGCCGTCAATCACATAACGGTAATCGCCATTTAATAGAAATTGTTCGCCTTCTTTAATGTAACTTGCCGTAACGCCCGATGCGTCCCATTTACCATTGGCAGTGAAGGCTAACGTGGCCGTTTTGCCCGCAAGTATTTCAGAAAAGTACGCTTCTTGTTGCTCAGGATTAGCTGCCAGCAGTAAAGCCGTAGACGCTAAACACACGGTGGAAAAGTATGGCGCACAGACTAAGAAGCGCCCCATCTGTTCCATCAC
>SMEQ01000357.1_pt1 | contig 14016 bp, 10 predicted proteins | sample 2456281 | NCBI WGS metagenome assembly SMEQ01 (sample SAMN10132596, study PRJNA489261) | soil metagenome | isolation source: day1 antibiotic-loamy sand soil ammended with raw manure from dairy cow... | place: USA | collected 2015-04-01
CTAAAAACACGAAATTATTTTTAGTGGTTTCTGTGGGTTTCGTGGCCAAATCCGTGGGAGTCGATCTTATCGACGATGTCATCGTCAGGTGACTGTGAACTCAACATAAGGTGATTGCACATAATCACCATCGCGAAAAAGTTTCGCTCCCACAAAAGAAAAGACCAGCACAACCTGCAGCAGCAACCTCCGTGGGAGTCGATCTTATCGACGATGTCACCGGCAGGTGACTGTGAACTCAACATAAGGTGATTGCACATAATCACCATCGCGAAAAAGTTTCGCTCCCTCAATTTCAGCCCAACAGCTGTTCTCCAACACTAATTCCACACTAACAATATGTCTTTTGCCTTACTTGTATCTGCCTTTACTATGCGGCTATAATTCTTGACAGATTTACTAGGTTATTAACTTTTAAGGCCGGCTTATGCAGCTTCAGAACAATAGATCCTCACAGGCTTTACAAATCCCTGCTTTTTTCCGCTTGGGCTTCCGGCCTTTTTTCCTGTTCGGTGCCTTGCTGGCTTTTATAGCTATTCCCCTGTGGATTGCTGGCCTGGCCGGTAAGCTGGGTGCATGGCAGCCTTTAGGTGGCTGGCTAGCTTGGCATATGCATGAGATGGTTTTTGGCTTTGGTGCGGTGATTATTGCGGGCTTTTTGCTGACTGCCGTACAAACGTGGACTGGCGTGCCTAGCATATCCGGTAATCGTTTAGCGGCTCTCACCTTACTTTGGCTGGCTGCACGTATTGCTTGGCTTTTGAACGCCCCAGCCTTATTGGTTTTAGTTCTTGATGGCGCTTTTATCCCCTTAGTCGCCTTACAAATGGCCTATTGTGTAGGCAAGGTAAAACAGACGCGTAACTACCCTATCGTCGTTGTGCTTAGCGTATTGGCTGGGCTTAATTTTTTATCCCTTTACGGCACGCTCAGCAATAACTTTGCTTTATCACGCCAAGCAGCAATAGGTGCTGTTTGGGCGGTTGCCGCCTTAATGAGTTTGATCGGCGGCCGCGTGATTCCGTTTTTTACACAAAAAGGCCTTTCTTTACCGCAAGGTACGCTTGCTTGGCCTTGGCTTGATAACTTTTTATTAGCTGCCAGTTTGTTAATCGCAATCAGCTATGGCTTTGCTCTCGCTTTACCCGCCAGCCCTTATTTTGGCGTTGTGTTTTTAGCGGTAGGCTTAGGCCATGCGATACGCTTTACTCGCTGGTATAAAAACGCTGTGTGGCGGGTGTCTTTATTATGGTCTTTATACTTAGCCTACGCCTGGCTAGCTTGTGCATTTATCGCCATGGGCTTATGGCATTTTGGCCTACTGCAAAACGCAAGCACCGCTTTACACGCCTTAACCGTAGGTGCAATGGCCGGCTTAATTCTCGCGATGATAGCCCGCGTTACCTTAGGCCACACAGGCCGCCCTCTAGTACCGCCAACCGCCATGGCATGGGGCTTTGCACTATTTAATCTCGGTGCCTTTGTGCGCGTATTTGCCGTGCAGTTCCAGTATATGCATTCACTCTGGTTGGCTAGCGCATTATGGGCAATCAGCTTTGGAATCTTTCTCGCCTATTACGGTCCTATGCTATGCAAGGCGCGTATAGACGGTAGACCCGGCTAGCCCGCTCCTCCCCCTTTTCGGTGTTGTTCATAGCTCAGGGATGAACCTTTACCCAGCATAAGCCTTAGGCGTATGCTGGGTTTTTTTATATACTCCCCGCTATGTTACCCATCTGCTCTGTTTATCCTGATGTAATCGAACAATTACAACAGCACAATACCGTTTTGCTGCAAGCGCCACCGGGTGCCGGTAAATCCACCTGGCTGCCATTACAGCTGATGCGTGATGGGCATTTCAAGCGCATTATCATGCTAGAACCACGACGTTTAGCCGCGCGCAATATCGCCCACTATCTCGCCCACTGCCAAAATGAACCCTTAGGCCAAAGCATAGGCCTACGTATACGCCAAGAGCATTACCACAGCGCAAACACGCAGCTAGAAATCGTCACCGAAGGCATCTTAACGCGCATGCTACAAAACGATGCCGAACTCAAAGGTGTGGATTGTCTGATTTTTGATGAGTTTCACGAGCGCTCCTTAGCCGCCGATACTGCCCTCGCCTTTGCCCTAGAAAGCCAAAGCATTTTGCGTGAGGATTTACGCATACTGATTATGTCAGCCACCTTAGACAGCAGCGCGATAGCAGAAAAACTCCAATGCCCGGTTATTAGCTCCACGGGTAAAAGTTTTGCCGTAGAAGAAATCTACCAACCTCTACAAGATGACAAAGCCTGGCTTGCCGCCATGCCGAATGTAGTTAAAAAAGCCCTCAACGAACAAAGCGGTAACTGCTTGGTGTTTTTACCCGGGCAAAGAGAAATCCGCTATCTGCAACAAAACCTAAGTGATCTAGAGAACCATATCGAAGTATTCGCCCTCTATGGCGAGCAGAGTAAAGCCCAGCAACAAGCCGCCATTGCACCAACCGCAGCAGGCCAGCGCAAAGTGGTACTTGCCACCAATGTGGCAGAAACCAGTTTAACCATCGAAGGCATACGCATTGTAGTAGATAGCGCAAAGCGTCGCCAAGCACGCCTAAACATGCACACAGGCGTTAATCTATTAAGCACGGTGGATATCTCCATGGCCTCAGCAATCCAACGTGCAGGGCGTGCTGGGCGCTTAGAGCCGGGCGTCGTTTATCGCTTAGGCAGTAAAGAGCGCTTTCGCCGACGCGAACAGCACGATAAGCCCGATATATTGACCAGTGACATCAGCACCTTAGTGTTAGAAAGCGCACAATGGGGTACGGCGATTGCGGATTTACCATTGCTGGATTTCCCCACCAAAGCACAAGTCGATTATGCTCATCAGCTACTAAGCATGTTAGAAGCCATTGATGAAGAAGGGAAAATTACCGCTCTTGGTGAAAAGCTACTCAAAGCTGGCACCGAATACCGCTGGGCTTATATGCTGCACAAGGCAGAAAGTTTAAAAAGCACGCATCCTCACATCACACAAACTGCCGTCCATCTGCTCGCCTTATTGGAAAGCCGTAGTAAGGAGCCTGAACTCACCCGCGCACTACAAAGGCAATTACACGAAAATAACCACATATTTAAACAACAACTGCAGTTTTGGAAACAGCGCTTTAACATCAGCGGCAAACTCACACCCAATAACGATGATATCGCTTTACTGGTCGCACTCGCCTACCCAGACCGCATCGCCAAACGCCGTGGCAATAGCTATTTAATAGCTAATGGCTCAGGTATTCAAGCGCGTGACGATACTTGGCCCAATAGCGAATACCTCGCCATTGCAGAATTAGGCGGGCAAAAAGGCGATGTGATTTTCTCCGCAACACAGTTAGATATAACAAACTTAGAAGAAGCGCTACCGCATCTGTTTGAAGAACACATCGTCACGGAATTTGATTCACGCAGCGGCCGCTTTATTCACGAACAACGCCGGCAATTAGGCGCTATCACCATTAGCAGCAAACCCGCGCAAAGCCCGCTGGATACACACAGCCGCAGCCAAGCGTGGTTAAAGCTAGTACAAGACCAAGGTTTTAAGCTATTGAACGATTGGACAGACAAAGCCAGCGATCAAGCGCGTAATCCTTGCGTGCAATATCATACGCGCTTACAAATCGCGCACGAACTATTCCCCGAGCAATACCCGCCAGCGGATGAATCATATTTACTAGAAAACGCCGGAAACTGGCTACTACCGTATTTAGCCGATATCAGCAGCCTAGAACAGCTAAAAAAGCTGGATTTACACAGCGCTCTGCAATCTTTGCTTAATTGGCAGCAACAGCAGCAATTAAACGAGCTGCTGCCTGAGCGCATTACCGTACCCAGCGGCTCAGCCATTCGCGTTATTTACCAAAGCGCCGGCCCAGCAAGGTTAGCCGTGCGCATGCAGGAAGTGTTCGGCATGGCCACAACACCAAGCCTAGCCCAAGGCAAATTAGCCCTGCAGATGGACTTACTCTCCCCAGCGCAACGCTCGCTACAACTCACCCAAGACTTAGCCAGCTTTTGGGCAAACGGCTATCTAGAAGTACAAAAAGAAATGAAGGGCCGCTACCCAAAACACCATTGGCCGGATAAACCCGCAGAAGCGCAAGCAAGCAGCCGGATTAAAAGACGATAGCTAGACACACCACCCTGCAATAGCTAACCTTAGATTACTCAAACTCAACATTTAAAAGGATATTTTATGTTTGAAATCCTACACCATGGTGCGGTTACTGGCGTTACCGGCTCTTGTCACCAACTCAAGCTTAGCCACGACTGCTCAGTACTTATCGATTGCGGCCTATTTCAAGGTGCAGAAATTGACGATGCAATAAGCGCCGACAACAACCCCATGCTGATCAACTTCCCCTTAGATGGCATTCAGGCATTAGTCGTCAGCCACTGTCATATAGACCATGTGGGTCGGATTCCCTACCTGCTCGCAGCAGGCTTTCAAGGGCCAATTTACGCCAGCGAAGCCACCGCACATTTATTACCGTTAGTTATCGAAGATGCCATTAAAGTTGGCATTACACGGGAAGAAAGCGTTATCAACGCCACCTTAAAACTACTCGAACAACGCCTAGTCGCAGTACCGTATAAGCAATGGTTCAATATCGAAGGCACAGAACAACACCAACTACGTGCCAAATTCCATCCAGCAGGCCATATTTTAGGCTCGGCCTATATAGAATTTGATATCGATAAAGAGCGTGTGATTTTCTCAGGCGACCTAGGCGCGCCTTACTCGCCCTTATTGCCCGCACCGAAATCACCTTACCGATGCGACACCTTAGTTATAGAAAGCACATACGGTGACAAACTACACGGCTCACGTGCCAACCGCCGATTACAATTACAGACAATCATAGAAAAATGCTTTGAAAACAAAGGCGCAGTATTGATACCGGCATTCTCCATAGGCCGCACGCAAGAGCTACTTTACGAGCTAGAAGAAATCATTCATAGCGTCAGTAAAAAAGGCTTTAAAGGCAAACAAAGCGTATGGGAATATTTAGATATTATTGTCGATTCCCCATTAGCGGCAGAATTTACCCACAGCTATCGCGCGCTAAAAGCACTCTGGGACGCCGAAGCAAAAAGAAAAGTCAAAGCTGGGAGACATCCGCTATCGTTTGAGCAAGTGCTAACTATCAACAGCCATCAAGAGCATTTAAACACCATCGAATATTTACAAAAAACCGCAAGACCCGCCATCGTTATAGCAGCCAGCGGCATGTGCAGCGGCGGGCGTATCGTCAACTACTTAAAAGCGCTACTAGGCGACCAACGCACCGATGTTCTCTTCGTTGGTTATCAAGCCGCAGGCACGCCAGGGCGAGATATACAAACTTACGGCCCTAAAGGCGGTTACGTAAATCTCGATGGCCAAAGAATAGACATCAAAGCCGGCGTCTACACCCTCAGCGGTTACAGCGCCCACGCCGACCAAAAAGATCTGCTTAACTTCGTCAAGCGCATGCGCTATAAGCCCAAGCAAATACGTATCGTGCACGGTGACGAAGAAGCGAAACAGGCACTGCAAAAGCGCTACCAAGAACTATTACCAGAAGCCGAAGTAACTATCGCCCAAGCACCGCAAGTGGCTGATCCAGCAAGGGTGTGAAGGTGAACTGTGGGAGCGAAACTTTTTCGCGATGGGCTTGATTACAGTCACCTAGCGGTGACATCGTCGATAAGATCGACTCCCACATATAAATAAACAGATAAAAATCTTAGCCCTCTAGCAACACCTGATAAGTCACACCATCACATTCAATCACATCACCGTCTACAATCTGCTTACGCCTGCGGGTTTCAATTTCACCGTTTAGCTTTACCAAGCCCTCGGCAATGGTATTTTTCGCCTCAGCACCGCTGGATCTTATACCCTCAAATTTTAAAATTTTATACAACTCGACAGGCTGTTTATTGATAAATACTTGGTTCATAAAAGGATTGGCTAGTTAGAGGAAGGAGAGCTCAATAATGAGCTACGCGGGTAGAATCTAATTGTTTACAACGCTATCAAAAAGCGAAATTAGCTTATTAATTTGAAACGTCCGTTCATATTTGTACCTATTGCTAAGATTTCTATATTGTTTAGCATCAAAATTTAAAAGAAAATTCAACAGGTCCTCCGGCGTATTCGATGCAATGCCAAACTGATTCGAAGTGACTATTTTTGATGCATCATCCTCTATTGCACCGATCGAAAGAATAGCCTTGCCAGAGCCTATATACTCAAAAAGCTTACCCGTTAAGATGCCCTTTTCTCTTTCATCGTTCCAAGTCAACAAAAGAAGAATATCTGCAGCCCGCTGGATCTTTAAAGACTCTGCACGGGTCACAGGATCGTGTACAAAAACACAATCCTCTAGCTTATATTTATTTGTTAAGTATGAAATATACGAAAGTTTTTGGCCATAAAAGTCAACGCTTACCTTACTTTTAAGTGTTTCGTTGGAAGCTAAAGCTAAGAGTAGTGGTGTCGGATCTTGCCTGTCTTCATATACGGTCCCAGTGTATACAATTTTTATTGTATCGCTATCTCGGCCAATACTATCATTCTCCGCACCGGAAAAATCGGCTTTGTCATACGCATTATAAATAACAGATACAGGGCATGTGTATTTTTTTGCCAAGCGATTGGCTAACGGTTCAGAAACAGTTACTAATGAGTTTGCAGTAGTTAAGGTTCTTTTTTCGATGAGCTGATCAATCCAGTTGCTTTTTATATAATGGTTGTCAGCCCACAGGTCTCTAAGTTCCGCCACCCAAGGGATGGAGTATTTACCTGAAACACTCTTCGCCACTAATAAAGACGTGTAAGGCGTTGCTGAAGCGTATATTAGATCGGGCACCCAACCATTATTTATTAGTTTTGCTGCTTGCTTTCTTGCAGGTAAAAACCAACCAATTAAGTCGTCCGGATAGGAAAACAAGCTCGTATAGATTTTGTTTAGTAGCATCCGTATACTTTTTAGCTTTTTCCCATCACTCGTATAGTTGACGCTTTTATTTAAAGCCTTTTTGGGAACAAACTTTGAAGGGTTAAACCATTTAGTACGATATGTACTTTCTTGAGGGAATGAAGTTGAAAGGTTATCTGGCAGGTTCTGTTTGTTAGCCGAAATAACTTTAACATCGTATCCCAACTCGATAAGCTTCTCGGCAGTTCTCGTTGTTCTAACAGCACCAATCGTATTATAGGGTGCAAAGTAGTATGTAATAAAAAGTACTTTCAAAGTTCACCTTGATTTCATAGTTATAAATTTGACTATCGAGTATGGACAACTTATTAATGGTGAGAGTGTTATTCGATTAATAAATCAACGATGCGCTTTGCAGCTTTGCCGCCACCATAAAGATTATGTTTATCCTCTATGGTATGCCCTAGGCTCTGTGCGACTGTTTCCATAATACGAGATTTATTGGCGCCGACTAGGATATTAGCGCCCACCTCTACTAATTCCACCCACTCCGTTTCATCACGCAAAGTTATACACGGCTTGGCAAAGAAATAGGCTTCTTTTTGTAGGCCGCCACTATCGGTCATCACTAAAGCACAGTTTTTTAACAGCCACACCATACTCAGATAACCCACAGGCTCGATAATGGTTAGCATTGATGTATCAAAACCCTGCTCGGCCAAAATGTTTTTGGTTCGAGGGTGCAAGGGTAAAATAACCTGCCTATCTTTGGCGATTTCATTTAGCGATACAATAATTGCTTCTAAACGCTGCGGGTCATCGGTGTTTTCGGCACGGTGTATGGTGCTTAGTACAAAGCCCTCGGATATGTCCAAGTTTGCAGGCTTTTCTGCCAAATCTTTGTAAAAAATAGCCCCATCCTGCATTACATCGCCTACTAATAAAGCCTTAGCATCAGTGCTCCATGCTGCAATGTTTTCATTGAGTAGGTTATCCATGGCAGCTTGTGTAGGGCAAAACAATAAAGTGCTGATTCTATCGGTTAATATGCGATTAACCTCTTCCGGCATAGCCATATTAAAAGAGCGCAAACCCGCTTCTACATGGGCTATTTTTATATGCAATTTAGAGGCTGCAAGAGCACCCGCCAGCGTGGAGTTAGTATCGCCGTATACCATTACCCAATCGGGCTTTTCTTTTAACAACACGGCTTCGATTTTCTCTATCATTTGGCCTGTCATCGCACCGTGGGATTTACCGCCAACACCTAAAAAGTAATCCGGTTTTGGAATCTGCATTTCTTCAAAGAAAATATCGCTCATATTGGCATCATAATGCTGGCCGGTATGCACAATAACTTCTTGAATATCTGCACCAGCCTGCTGCTGACGAATAATTTCACGGCTAACCGTACCGGCTTTTACAAACTGCGGACGGGCACCGATGATGGTTAAAACTTTCATAGAACTCACTCTCGCTTAAAGCTCAGAAATTCTGTTATAAATTTGGCTATTATGAATAACGTTTACCCAGTCTAAATCAGAGACATCAGGCGTAACAAAATTAAAACTCTCAATATCGCTAGCGTTATTAATATCTTCTAAAGACATGAATTTAGCATTTCTTGCCCTTTCGAACGTATCAACCCACTGGTAACGGTTCGTTATTACACCTATTTTTGCCGCGCAATACTCAATAACTTTTGTGGAGTCTTGGATATTTAGAGGGAAAACATCGGGGGTATAATTAAGGCCGTATCTAGCTTGAGAAATTATTTTTCGGGCTTCTTTAGGTGTTTTACGATCAAAGTATGAAATATTGTTATGCACTATGGGTTGCTCAGGGCCAACCAATGCTATTGATAAACCCATATCTGCAAGCTTTGTCAATTTAGCGGATAAGCCAGAACGATAGCTGCCACAGTAAACAATATCAAATAGCTTTTCTTGCCCTTTAAATTCCTCAAAGTCAGCCGCGCTAAAACCCATGCTGCGCGTTATATAGTTCGTTTTATTTGAAAACCACATTTTTTTTCGCACATCTTCATTTAAAAAGCTGTAAAGATCCGCACGCACATTGATCAGACGTTTAATGAAATCTTTAATTCGAGTATAACGGCCCCTGCTCAATGAATGATATTCACCAATAATATACTTAGGGTATTTACGCCAAAAAGGATGTAAGCCATGAAAAAGCATGATGGCATCATAATGAAGAATAGAAGGCTCACCTTTATGCACCAAATCGCACTTAAACCCTTTCTGCCTAAAGTAATCACGGTAAGCATACGCTTCGGGTAAAAAAGCTTTATCAGTGACTTCAATCACTAGACTGTTAATGTTCAATATTCTGCCTTTTACAAAATTCATATTGCGAAAGAAAAAGTGTTATCTATCGAGTATGGCTGAGAGAATGATCCATAAGGCTAACTAACTTAATAGCTTGGCTTTCTTTTGAATAAACCGCAATCTTCTCTGCACTTGTAACAAAGGCAGAGCCTTCATCTAGTACTTGTTTTAAAAAGCGTTCAACTTCTTCAACGCTAGACGCTAAAACTCCTTTTCCTGCTTCAATTAAAACATCGCCTATCTCAGAATCGTTTCTGGCGATGGTTAATATAGGTGGGTTATACGTTAGAAGCTGCATTAACTTACCCGTAAGCACGCCTTTTTTTGAGTCGTAGGTTTTATCCAAATCTTCAACAATCAAATTAATTTTGGCCTTAGACTGTTCCTTATCTATCACGCTAGCCTTTGCCGATGACAAAATTTTTATTTGACCAGGCACGCCTTTAGAATCTGCATAATCAAGAATCTGCCTCTCTAACTCAACTGGGCCTAAGGACCGAATAACTACCACTAAATCCTTATCTTTTATGGCATCAATCAATAAATAAATGGCCTGCATCCGGTGCTGATAAAACCTACCTGCGTAATAAATATAAGGCTTTTCGTATGTGTCTGCTTTGAGCTCAGGTGATAAGGGAAGAAAGCTTTCAGATGCCCAACCGTTATAGATTACCTCGGTTTTTTTCTTATAAGCACTCGCTAGCTCATATGCGAGCGCTTTGCTAACTGTTGTTAAAAAGGAAGCGCTGCGAATGTTCATTTTTTCATGCAGTCTATCAAGGTAGCTAACAATAAAGTTGCTTTTAACAAACACATCTTGATGCAGTGCGCCTAAATCGCGAAAATCAGCAAGCCATGGTACATTGAGTTTTTTAGAAATTTTAGAGCCTAAAAACAAGCTAGCCGATGGGCTATAACTCGCTATGATGAAGTCCAGCTCTAAAGCCTCCAGTTTTTCTATTACATCACTAGAAATAACTGGCCTATACCAACTCTTGTATGTGCTATCAATACTTCTAAAGCTAAGCCCCCACCTTTGCCTCAACTTAGCAATAAAACTGTTAGAGCGTTTATTATCTTGAATGGCAACTGAACGCTGCGGATGTTTAGTAACTCTGAAAACATGCTCTTCAGGTATAGCGCTAATTAAATCACCATCAGACTGTGTGGTAAGTATATAAGGCTCCCAACCTAGCTGATAGAAAAAGGGAGCCAGTTCAGAAAACCTTCTTGATGCTATGTTGTTAAGCGGTGGAAAATTATAAGTAATAATTAAAACTTTTTTCATCAAATCTAGGCCTTCGTTTTCTAAGCAAGGTAAAAAAGAATTATGGCACACGCTAGTGTCTATACTCACCTAACAACTAGCTTTCGCACCTCGGCAAAAGCCAAAAAACATGTTGAGCGAAATATATAAAGCCCCATAAGTGCCAGCATAAACCAGACCATCAATGGAGCGACACTTCCCTCTAAAAACACCGCATTTGCAATTACAGTGAACACCAAAAGTGTTGTGATTATGTATGCTTTTGTATTTGGAATACTTCTCCATACCCTACGTGAAAACTCTGTACGTAGCATAAAGAAAATCCAAAAAGAAAAAGCTGTGGAAATCGCCGCACCCGTTGCACCCATCTTAGGCACCAATAAATAATTGCCAATGCCATTTATTAACATTGCACCAACTGATGCAAGCATTGCAAAGGCAGTTTTCCTCGAAATAGCTATACCTATTGCGGTTGTCTCCGAAAGCGTATAAAAAAGTGGTGCCAATAAACACAGTGTTATCAAATACTCTATAGCTGCATATTCTTTAGGTAAAAAATAGGGCAGCACCCAAGCAAATAAACCCGTAAAAACAACAATGAAATAAACAGCCGCTAAAACGTGCTCAGATATCTCATCTACTTTTTTTAAATCTACCCCTTCTTTAACCCACTTAAATACCAAAGGCCCCCAAATCGTATTAAAAACACCCGCGAAAATAGTGGCCACACTCGCGATACTCATGGTGACAGAATAAACCCCTAGTTCTGCAAAGGTAGACATGCTTCGTAGGAATAGTTTATCCATTACATTCAGTCCCCAAGAAGCAAGCCCCCCTACCACTAAGGGCAATCCAAAAATCAATAAGAGCTTTAATTGCGGCCACTTAATTTTGTATTTAAGTGAGGCTAACCACTCTTTACGAGTGTTCCATGCAAAGATGAAAAACACAGCTGCGATAGAAAAGGCATGTGTTGTTATCAGGCTGTAAGCATCCTTTTTAAAACCAAGCCACACAACGCCAATAATAAATAGTAAGAAAAGAATTTTAGGCAGTAGTTGGCTCATGGAATAAGCCACAGCTCGCTCTTCCATTCGTAAGATTAAGGATAAAAAACGCGAGATAAAGGCAAGAATAAAGCAAAGAATACTTACAGCGCTTAAGTATGAATCCGGAATTTCATATAAAGACTGGGCGATCAATGTCGGCTGTATTAGATAAATAACGCCATAAATACCAACGATTAGAATAAGCCCTGGCAATAAGCTATGTTTCAATAATTTTGGCTTGTTCTCGGCCTCATGGTATTCACGTACATAGGCTATGTCTAAACCCAAGCAGAACAACAACACAGAAAAGCTAGTTACCACTTGTAACATCGATACTCTGCCAACATCTTCAACAGAAAAAAACCATGTTATTAGTGGCAGTGTAATAAAGCCGAATGCCGCAGCACCGATAGGCCCAATCGCATACCCTAAGATTTTGTTTTTAGTCATCGAGATTTGTGACTGCTTGTACTTAAAAAGGGGTTGATAGTCATGGACTCACTTTATATCTATTCAAGTGCTATTTTGCTAAAAGTATCAAGTTATCTCTAAGCATTGATTTACGTTTAATTACCCATCGTTTAAAAAAATAGCGCCTTGAAAGGCTTTTTGAATGTTCCGCGAATAAAAGATCTTCAATTGTATAGCCGGAATCATTCAGCACTTTAGCTATGGTGTAAGGGGTAAACCAAAATCTGTGGTCGGAATTTATACACTCTATGTTTTTGATGCTGTTTTTTATATTGTCATAGCGAAAAGCATTTGGGGTTGTAATTACCAGTTGATTTATATTCGTAAACTTCTGCTTTAAATGCTTTAAAAATAAAACAGGGTCACCTATATGTTCTATAACATCAGGTAATAATAAGTAATCAAAGTTTTCTTTTAGAATCTCATCAGGTAGCTCATCATTTAAAATATCTACACAGTATATGTCTTTAATATTATGGTGCTCTTTGAGGTAATTAATACCTTCTTCATTAATATCAATGCCAACACATTTAGCGGCCACATCGATTAGTTGTTTATGCAGCCAATTATTTTTCTTAATTTTATTTTCAAGCAAAGGTAAGTGATCAACAAAACCAATGTGCAGTACCTTTTTGTTTTTTATTAAATTTAAGAGGTATTCGTTTCTATACTCTATTTCGTTATGTTTACATTCAACTTTTAAGCCGTTATGAAAACTGACGCCACTTAAGTAATCGCTATGCTTTTCAAACATTATCTTTTCTGCCTATTTAATTATTTTTTTAGCTATTCTTTCTAACTCATCAATAAATTCCGGATAATTTATATCGGAGTTAAAGTTTTTTTTGACCCATTGATAAGCGTTTTCTTTATAGTTTATTTTTTCTTTATTCTGATGGATGGCATCTATTCCTTTTTTAATATCATCCGTAGTGCACACCGCCGGCATTAGATAACCATTTGAACGATTTACCAAGTCAGCAATACCCCCTACATCAGGTGCTATAGCAGGTATTTTATAGCTCATCGCCTCCATGATAGATACGGGGATACCTTCAGATGCACTTGAGTTAATAAACACATCAAAACACTCAGCCGCCAATTTTTTCTTAACTTCAGTATTGGCTAACTGACCAATAAAGCTGATTTTTAAATTACTCTGAGTAGACATAACCTTTTCGGAAGCCATTTTTAGCGTTTCGTAGAGTGGCCCGCCACCAATATGCTTCCACACAATCGTAATATCTTTATTTTCTGTAGCATATTCAGATAAAGCCTTTTGTATAAGATGAATTTGTTTAACTGGAACACAGTAAGAAATGGATAGTATTCGCAGCTCACCTTGTACAGTTTTGCAGTCCAGTATTTGGGCTGGCAACTTAACACCTAGCCGTGCAATGCTTAGCTTTTCCGGCTTCGTATTATATTGTTCGCGATAATACTGAACGGCACTTTCTGATAAGAAATAAATATAGCTATCCGAGTTAGAAAATTGCCTTTTGAGTGGCATGTAATGATTTTTTTTGCTTGTTTCATACAGGTCAAATCTATGTGCTCTAGAAGCGATATGGGTGACAACCCCTTCTTTTTTTAGCAAACAAGACGCATAAAACGTAGCATCATTCCAATAGTTGTAGATTGTATTGTTATCTCTCTTCAAAGGCTTCAAAGCGTAACTTATATTGTCTTTTTCCATAGCAAGTCTGGCTGCCGCTTTTAAAGCCGTTAGTATATTGCCTAACCAATGTTTTCTATTTGTACTTTTGACTATGTATGCTAGCTCTTTATAAAAATACTTATCCAATATTGCACGTAAAACATAAATAGATTTATTCTTTTTTTTCTTGCCCGCAAGTACTTTTATTTCAGGTGGATAGTCGCGCAAACTGCCATTGCTTGTACTCGGTAAAATAT
>SMEQ01000944.1_pt1 | contig 14013 bp, 10 predicted proteins | sample 2456281 | NCBI WGS metagenome assembly SMEQ01 (sample SAMN10132596, study PRJNA489261) | soil metagenome | isolation source: day1 antibiotic-loamy sand soil ammended with raw manure from dairy cow... | place: USA | collected 2015-04-01
GTCTTAGTGCACTCGGATGGCGATGACCTGCAGGTACTACAGCACACTGATGTCTACAGCACCTTGGCACAACTGAAGCAAGAAGGAAAAATCGGTCAGTTTGGTTTTTCCGGCAAAACCATTGCCGGCGGCTTGCTCGCGCTAGAACTCGGTGACTGCGCCATGGTGACTTTCAACCTGAACGAGCAGGATGAGAAGCCAGTCCTAGACTACGCCGCCGAGCACGGCAAAGCCATTTTGATTAAAAAAGCCCTCGCCAGTGGACATATCTGCCTAGACCCCAGCATCAACCCCATCCGCGCCAGCTTTGACTTGGTACTCGGTCACCCCGGCACCACCAGCGCCGTCGTCGGCACCATCACCCCGAAACACCTACACGAAAACGTGACACAGGCGATAGCTGCTCTAACCGCAGCCAAACGATAACCAAAAGACACAATGCGAGCTATCTGTTCTGTAGGAACGCAACTTTAGGGGACATTACCCCGCCCAGCCTCGCGCAAGAGTTTAACCCCTTACAAGAGCCGTACCGCCGCAACCAGCAGCGCCCCGACCGCTCTACTGTAGGAGCGCAACTTTTGCGCGATTGGGCTTAAGCCAAGCTCGACTGTTTTTAAGACTTACTCGTTTGCTGAATTTTTTCGACGATGGCGGTGGTGGAGCTGTTTTCGACCAAGCCCAGCACGCGCACTTCGCCACCGTAGCCATATACGATATCCGCGCCTACTACCTGCTCAACTCCATAATCACCGCCCTTGACCAGCACATCAGGCTGCAGCACGCGCAGCAAGTCTTCCGGCGTATCTTCCGCAAAGCTCACCACCCAGTCCACTGCGCCCAAACCAGCCAGTACCGCCATACGGCGCTCGACTGTATTAATCGGGCGTCCCGGACCTTTTAAGCGCGTTACCGAGGCATCGCCATTGACGGCAACAATCAAACGATCGCCTTGCTCGCGGGCTTGCTCCAAATAACTCACGTGTCCAGCATGCAAAATATCAAAGCAACCGTTAGTAAAGACCACTCGTTCACCTTGAGCTTTAGCTTCGGCGACTGCAGCCTGCAATTGTTGTAAGCCCAGCACGCCACGTCCCGACGCCAGTTCACCCTGCAACACGCGTCTCAGCTCAGGCGCACTAATCGCCGCCGTACCTAGCTTGCCAACCACGACTCCAGCCGCCAAGTTGGCCAAGTGCATAGCTTCTGGCAGGCCTTCGCCAGCCGCCAGCGCCGTAGCTAATGTGGAAATAACCGTATCGCCTGCACCTGTTACATCAAACACTTCACGGGCTTGGGCAGGTAAGTGGATAACCGGCTGCTCAGCACGAATCAACGTCATGCCCTGCTCACCCCGGGTAATCAGCAAGGCTTCAAGCTGTAAATCTTTCAGCATCTGCACGCCACGCTCGATAAGCGCCTGCTCATCAGCACACTCACCCGCCACGGCTTCAAACTCAGCCAAATTAGGCGTAAGTAACGTTGCGCCACGGTAGATAGAAAAATCCTGCCCTTTAGGATCAGCCAACACCGCGACACCCTTGGCTTTAGCCGCTTGAATCAACTGCTGATGATTTTGCAAACTGCCTTTGCCGTAATCCGACAACACCAATACTTTGACTTTATCTAACAAACCTTCGACGGTGGCCAATAAGGCGGCAGTATCCGTGTTAAAGCACTCTTCAAAGTCCATACGCAACAACTGCTGCTGGCGGCTCATCGCACGCAATTTAACAATGGTAGGCTGTTCAGCGACCTGCTGAAACTCCGTATAGACGCCAACCGAATGCAGCTGCTCAGCCAGTGCAGCAGCGGCCTCATCCGCTCCGGTGACACCGACTAAATACGCCGGTGCGCCCAAAGCGGCGATGTTCAACGCTACGTTGGCCGCCCCACCTGGGCGATCTTCCGTGCGCGTCACTTTGATAATAGGTACAGGCGCTTCAGGCGAAATACGCGAAGTGCTGCCGTACCAATAACGGTCCAGCATCACATCCCCCACCACTAACACTGGGGCTCGATCAAAGGGTGGAAAGGATTGCATAGGAACTCCGGACAACGAAAAATTTGGATTTTAGCATAACTGTCTAAACGGCTCTGCTTTCTGTGCGCTACGACTCAGCTCGACAGGCTGGCAGGACTTAATGCCCCAAGACGGCAAAGGCTATGCTTTTTTATCACGGCTGCTTTAAGCTCTTTAACTAAGCATCGCCACCACCAACGGCAGCGCCACCGCGGTAATCACACCCATCATGCTCATGGCTAATGCAGCAAAAGCGCCTTCTTCCTCGCCCTCTTGCAAACTGCGTGCAGTACCAATGGCATGCGCAACCATGCCCAGCGCCATACCTACAGCAGCTGGATGCACAATACGAAACAAACGCAGCAACTCCACCCCCAGTATCGCCCCCAGCATGCCGGTAATCATGACAAACACTGCAGCTAAGGAGGCGGAACCACCAATTTCATCGGCAACCAGCATCGCAATGGGTGTCGTCACTGACTTAGGTGCCAGCGCCATGACAATCATGTGCTCAGCCCCCATCAGCCAAGCAATGCCCACGCCCAAAACTGTCGCAAAAGTACCTGCCACAACCAATGTAATCAGTGTCGGCAGCAGCACTTGGCGCACGCGTTTAATGTTTTGGTACAACGGCACCGCTAATGCAACGGTTGCCGGTCCTAACAATAGGGTTAACAACTGAGTATTATTTTTGTACAGCTGATAGTCCATCTTTAGCACCACCAAGGTGCCAACCAACAGCAACACCGCGACAAGCAGGGGTTGGAATAACATCAGCTTGGTTTTGGCATAGAGTGCTTGCGCCAGCTGATATACCGCCAAAGTTAATCCTACTGAAAATAACGGATGCTCTAACACCACGGTCAAGGCACCCTGCCAATCCAAGTTCATGCCTGCTCCTTACGCTTTTGTTGGCGCTGAATCAGCTTTTGCATTAACCAGCCAGCAAATACGATAGAAACCGTTGTTGATAGCACCAGAGCCAAACTGATCGGCCAAATATCGGCGACAATGTCGTCAAAATGCACCAACACACCAGCTACGGGCGGCAACAATAAAACCGGCAAGTAACGCAGCAGCCCCGTAGCGGCTTCATTGATGGGTTCATTAACCCTGCCAACCACGAGCAAATAGATAAACAGCGCCACCAAACCAATAATTGGACCTGGCAACACCGGCAAAATCAAAACGTTCAGGGCACTGCCCAGCAATTGAAACAGCACCAATACAGTTAATCCGCGTAACAGCATGCGTCACCTTTATAACAAGCAAAACTCAAATTTAACTCCTGCATAGCTCCAGCTAAAACCCTTACACAGCTAGACAGCAGCAGACTTAGACAAGCCTGCCTGCACGAGCAATTGCGGCGGGGTTAAGGGCTGTTCGTTCCAGCTCATCGCATAGGGCCATAGGTTTTGGTGATTCTGCATTTGCTGCCACAGCTGAGCAAAACATTGCTGCTGCTCGGGATGCACACCTTGTGGCGCCAATAACGCCAACGGCCAGAGCACAAACGCATTGTGCAGTATTTCCTCGCGCGGCAAGCTCACACCCTCACAGCAGCCCACCTGCTGCCCATAGAGCAACAAATCAATATCTAACGGTAAGCTGATTCGATTGGTTGCATCACGGCCATGACAGCGCTCAATTTGTTTTAGACAGCTGACCAACTCTGCCACTGACATGTTCGTTTTTAAGCCCACCACCATATTCAAAAAACAATCGCTGCAAATACCCACCGCTTCGCTTTCAAAAACCGGCGAGCAGCTTAGCTCACCAAACACTTGCTTCAGGCTATCCAGTGCTGCACGCAAATGAGCTTCACGTTCAATGTTGCTGCCTAGGCCTAAATAAACTTGGGTTAGCGACATCCGCGCTCAATCTCCACGCCTACACCTGCAGCTTGGGGTATCGCCGCTGGCTTGGTTATTTTCAATCTTAACCAAGGCATGGCGAACTCTTTGAGCAGCAGCTCAGCCAAGCGTTCAGCAAAGGTTTCCACCAACTCAAAAGCATGCTGTGCAGCAAATTGCTCAACCCGCTGGCAGACGGCAGAATAGTCCAATGCCAAACTAAGCTGATCGTCTACAGCAGCAGGTTGGTTATCCCAAGCCATGGTTAAATCTATAAGCAGTTTTTGTGTGCCCGTGCGCTCCCAGTCATAAACGCCAATGACGGTATCCACCTGCAGCTGCTCAATAAAAACTCTATCCACTGTGCTGTTACCCCGCTAGAATCAAACTATCATCGCTTGGATTCTGGTTAATGTTCATTGTCCTTTTCCTTTGCGCCTACCTGTTAGGCTCCGTCTCATTCGCTGTTTTGCTTAGCCGGCATTACGGCACGGCTGACCCGCGCCAACTGGGCTCGGGCAATCCCGGTGCCAGTAACATGTTTCGTGTCGCTGGCAAACGCTTGGCGATTCTGACTTTTCTCGGTGATTTAAGCAAAGGCTTGCTGCCTATTTTACTGGCGCGCTGGCTGGGTTTAACCCAGCACGAGCAAGCTTGGATTGGCTTGGCTGCTGTGGTTGGCCATCAGTACCCTGTATTTTATAAACTCAAAGGCGGCAAAGGCGTATCTACTACCGCTGGCATGCTGCTGGGTTTATATCCGCCGGCAGCATTGCTGGCTTTGTCGGTGTGGCTACTCACGTTTTACCTGACTCGTACTAGCTCACTCGCGGCATTAAGCGCCTTACCTCTAACCTTGCCGCTGCTAGCATGGCAGCAACCACAGGCCTTGCTGCCCGCCAGCTTCTTAACGCTATTATTGGTCTGGCGACATCGCTCTAACTTAAAAAACTTACTGGCCGGAACCGAACGGCGCTTTTAAAGCGGTGCCAGCTCAGTCATCGGCCAACGGGCACGCACATTAATCTCTAATCCTTCACGCTGTCCCGCCAATAAACGCTGGCAGCCGGCATAAGCAATCATGGCGCCGTTATCGGTACAAAAACGTGGTCGGGCATAAAAAACATTGCCGCCTAACTGTTTGAGCATGCTTTCTAAAGACTCGCGCAACGCCTGATTTGCACTGACTCCACCGGCAATCACCAAGGTGTTTAACCCTGTTTGTTCCAGCGCACGGCGGCACTTTATGGTGAGTGTATCCACTACCGCTGCCTGGAACGCATGAGCCAGATCAGCCTTGGTTTGCTCGCTATCATCGCCTTGTGCCACGGATTTTTGCCACGCATTCAGCGTTGAGGTTTTTAATCCACTAAAACTAAAATCCAAACCGGGACGGTCAGTCATCGGTCGAGGCAATTTAAATCGCTTAGCCACGCCCTGTTCAGCCATGCGCGCAATTTCTGGTCCACCCGGATAGTTTAATCCGAGCATCTTGGCGGTTTTATCAAAGGCTTCACCGGCAGCATCATCAATGGATTCGCCAAGTAACTGATAACGTCCAATGCCATCCACCCGCACCAGCTGGGTGTGGCCACCAGAAACCAACAACGCGACAAAAGGAAATTTAGGCGGCTGCTCTTCCAGCATCGGCGCGAGTAAATGTCCTTCCATATGGTGCACACCAATGGACGGCACATCCCAAGCAAAAGCCAACGCCTGCGCGCAGGATGCGCCCACCAATAAAGCACCGACCAAACCCGGACCTGCTGTATACGCAATACCGCCTATGTCTTTTGCCTCACGGCCTGCATCCGCCAGCACCTGTTTTATCAGCGGCAACATGCGCTTAACATGATCACGTGAAGCCAACTCTGGCACGACACCGCCAAATACGCGGTGCAAATCAATTTGGCTAAATAAAGCATCCGCCAACAAACCGCGCTCACTGTCATACAGCGCCACGCCCGTCTCATCACAGGATGTTTCCAGCCCTAACACCAACATTTTAGCAACCCAGTCAAATCAAAAGAGGCATAATAACCCCATATTTCTGTTACAGCCATGTTTTCAGCCAGAATTAAACACAGATAACTCATCAAGACCGATGCCCAGCTGGGTAATGCTTCTGCGCCCTATAGGAATCCACATGAGCGGACAATTTAAACTGCTAAAGCAAAAACGCTTTGCGCCATTGTTTATCACCCAGTTTTTGGGCGCGTTTAATGACAACCTGTATAAAAATGCGCTCGTTGTTTTACTCACCTTTCAATCGGCACAGTGGACTTCTTTAGCGCCGGAAATCATGGTCAACATTGCCGCAGGAGTTTTTATTCTGCCGTTCTTTCTCTTCTCAGCGACGGCAGGGCAACTGGCTGACAAGTACGACAAAGCCGCATTAGCACGCCTGACCAAACTACTGGAAATCTTGATCATGCTGGTTGCTGCGGCTGGCTTCTGTTTTTCCAGCCTGTCGACTTTAATGAGCGCGTTATTTTTACTGGGCTTGCAGTCCACCCTGTTTGGTCCGGTTAAATACTCCATCTTGCCGCAACATCTCAAGCGCAACGAGCTGCTCGGCGGCAATGCACTGGTCGAGGCTGGCACCTTTGTGGCTATCTTAATCGGTACTCTCACCGGTGGATTACTGGCAGGCACGGGCAATGCACCCATTTGGATTGTCGTTGGCGGACTGCTAGTAGCTATTGTTGGCTATTTGAGCAGCCGCAAAATCCCACCGGCACCAGCGCCCGCCCCTGAATTACGCATCAGCCTCAATCCCATTACTGAAACGCTACGCAATATTGGTTTTGCGCGACAAAACCGCACTGTATTTTTATCTATTCTCGGCATTTCTTGGTTCTGGCTGTACGGTGCACTGTTTCTGACGCAGCTGCCGGGCTTAACTAAAAACGTCTTGGGTGGTGACGAGATTTTGGTCACTACATTGCTGGCCACTTTCACTCTAGGCATTGGCTTAGGGTCGCTGTTGTGCGAGCGTTTGTCTAACAACCAAGTGGAGATTGGCTTAGTACCCTTCGGCTCCATCGGCCTGACCTTATTTGGTTTGGATTTATTTTTTGCCGCGCCTATAGGCCTTGCCGGCGAGACCGTACACAGCCTTGGTTTTTTGCTCGGCCATGGGGCCGTGTGGCGGGTTTTCTTTGACCTTTTTATGCTGGGCTTGTTTGGTGGTTTTTTTATCGTGCCATTGTATGCGCTCGTGCAAATGCGCAGCGCAGAACAGAGTCGTGCGCGCATTATTGCGGCCAATAACATCCTTAACGCCCTGTTTATGGTGCTAGGCGCCATCGCCGCGGTTATCTTGCTAACGGCTGGCGTCTCTATCCCCACTCTTTTTGCGATAGCCGCGCTCATCAATGCCGCGGTAGCCATCTACATTTACAGCTTAGTGCCAGAGTTTTTTATTCGTTTTATCGCTTGGCTGCTTATTAAAGCCATCTACCGCCTACGCATCAGCGGCAAGCAGCACATTCCCGAGTCAGGCCCAGCCATCTTAGTCGCCAATCACGTCAGCTTTGCCGATGCGGTTATTCTGATGGGTTCATCGCCACGCCCGATACGCTTTATCATGGATCACCGTATATTTAAGACACCGATACTGGGTTTTATTTTCCGCCATAGCGGTGCTATTCCAATTGCCCCAGCCAAAGAAAACGCGCAGCTCATGGAACAAGCCTTCCAACACGCCAGCGCAGCATTGGATAACGGTGAGCTGGTAGGTATTTTTCCCGAGGGCGCCATCACCCGCGATGGTGAGATGCAGCCCTTTAGGCCTGGTATTAGCCGCATCCTGCAAGCCAACCCTGTACCCGTAGTCCCCATGGCTCTGGCGGGGCTATGGGGTAGCTTTTTTTCACGTATTGACGGCTCAGCGATGAAAAACCCATTTCGCCGCGGCGCTTTCTCGCGTATCGACCTACATATCGGCCCAGCTATTGCAGCGGTAAACGCCACACCCGAAACGCTGCACACGAAAGTATTGGCTTTAAGGGGCGAACGGCAATAGAATGTCGCTTTTAGCTGCCAACGTTTCTTTGTCAGCTCTTAAAAACCCCCATGTCTAGCCAAATTATTTAAAGCGTTCCTTTGCTTTTTGTAAAGAAACTAGGTACTATCTGCAACCCTTAAAACGCGGTGTGCGTTAACTCCAGTTAATTGCGGAGCAAGCACATCAACCACCGGACACAGATGAAGGTACGAATTGAATGCCAGCTGTCAAACTAAAAGACAACGAACCATTTGACGTTGCCCTGCGTCGGCCCTGCGTCGCTTCAAACGCGCCTGCGAAAAAGCCGGTGTACTTGCTGAAGTGCGTAGTCGCGAATTTTATGAAAAGCCAACTGCAGAGCGTAAGCGCAAAGCGGCCGCTGCCGTAAAGCGTCATGCCAAAAAAGTACAACGCGAACAACGTCGCCGCGAGCGTCTATACTGAGTTATAGATATTCGCAGCCAAAAAACCCGGACTTGTCCGGGTTTTTGCGCTCTAGCACCAAACAACCTATATTAGCCACTGCCTAACTGGCTCTCTTGTTCTGCCAAGCTCTCGCGTTCCGACTAACGCCTCGCTAAGCACATTCAGAGTGTCCAAATCCTTCGCAAGCCTCAACAAACCCAAAGAAGCACACAAAAAAGTAGCCTATGGCCGGTTTAATACCACAAGACTTTATTGACGATTTGCTACACCGCACTGATATTATCGATGTGGTAAGCGAGCGTGTGCAATTAAAAAAATCCGGGCGCAATTACATGGCTTGCTGCCCTTTTCATCAAGAAAAAACACCGTCCTTTAGTGTTAGCCCAGACAAGCAGTTTTACTATTGCTTTGGTTGCGGCGCTGGAGGCAATGCGCTAGGTTTTGTGATGGATCACGACCACCTGGATTTTCCGCAAGCAATTGAAACTCTAGCTGGCCGTATTGGTGTTGACGTACCGCGCGAACAGAACAGCAGAGATAACAGACCACGCCAATCTGCACAATCGCCTCTTTACGCTATTTTGCAGGAAGCCAGTCAGTACTATCAGCAAGCACTTAAAAGCCACCCAACCAGACAAACAGCCGTCGATTACTTAAAAAATCGCGGTCTGAGCGGCGCTATCGCCAGAGATTTTAAATTAGGCTTTGCCCCACCCGGCTGGGACAACCTGCGCAAACATTTTAGTGCCGACGAACTCCTTGAAAAACACTTGCTTGAAGCCGGCCTGCTGGCCGAAAACGAAGAAAGTAAAAGACGCTATGATAGATTTCGTGACCGCATCATCTTCCCTATTCGCGACTCACGCGGACGGGTAGTAGGCTTTGGCGGGCGCGTACTGGGGGACGATAAGCCCAAATATCTAAACTCTCCCGAAACACCCGTATTCCACAAAAGCCAAGAGTTATACGGATTATTCGAAGCGCGCAACTTCAATCGCCAACTAGCAGAAATCATTGTTGTCGAAGGCTATATGGATGTGATCGCTCTGGCGCAACAAGGTTTGCGTAATGCTGTAGCCACACTCGGCACATCAACCAGCGGCGAGCACATCAAGCGCTTATTTCGAGTCGTGCCGCGCATTATCTTTTGCTTTGATGGTGACAATGCTGGGCGTAAAGCAGCATGGCGCGCGCTTGAGTCAGCGCTTGAGCATATGAAAGATGGTTTACAAGCGCAGTTTATGTTTTTACCTGAAGGCTCCGATCCTGACGACTTAATCCGCCAAGAAGGCGTGGATGCCTTTCAAGCAAGACTAAGCCAACAGGCCTACTCGCTCTCAGATTATTTCTTCAACCAACTGAGTGAGGAAATCAACCTACAAAGCTTAGAAGGCAAGGCTCATTTAGCCAGTTTGGCAATACCGCTGATTGAACGTATTCCAAGCACTCACCTGCGCCAACTGATGCAGCAGAAACTGAGTCACCTCACTGAAATATCCACCCAGCATTTGCACCATCAGAGTCAAACTGCTGTCAAACAATCTCCAGATTACCCCTCGCTAGACGCTTATGCCGCACAGCCTAGCGATAGTTTCACCGATAACCGCCAAGGCAGTTATCCATTACCCATTAGACAACAACCCCGGCGAAAGCCCTTGCGTGACGCACAGAAAAGCGTAGAAAGCCCAAATCTAACGGCCTTGCGCACTCTCCTGCATCACCCTGAGCTTGCCCAAAAAGTAACTCGCAGCAAGGATTTTGCTGCGGAAGATGACCTTTATGCACAATTGCTCGTCTCAATACTCGAGGCACTACAAAAAGCACCAGATATCGGCTACCCCCAAATAATTGCTCGCTGGCATGGTACAGAACAAGGGCGTCTATTACGCTCCTTAGCCGAAAAAGAATGGTTAATTAGTGCCGACAACCTTGAACAGCAGTTTTTCGACACCATTGATCGCTTAGCACAACGTCAAAGGGAACGCACTATCCAACAACTGATAGCTAAATCCCGCACCCAAGAGCTAAGTGACGAAGAAAAACAGCTTTTACGAGATCTACTTGCGCAAAAGAAACAGTAATCTGCTGGTAATTGGCAATTAGGCTCCTGCATCGTCTATAATGCACGACTTAATTTTCCTCCGCCCAGCTCTAGTATGGATAGGTAATATGTCCGCACAAGCACAAAAGCAATCCCGTTTAAAAGAATTGATCGCCCGCGGTCGTGAGCAGGGTTATCTCACCTACGCAGAGGTGAACGATCATCTTCCAGAAGATATCTCCGATCCTGAACAGGTCGAAGATATTATCAGCATGATCAACGATGTTGGCATCAACGTCTTTGAAGTTGCACCTGATGCTGACGCCTTATTAATGGCCGAGTCCGATGACACGGACGAAGCCGCTGCCGAAGAAGCTGCCGCCGCACTCGCTGCAGTAGAAACTGATATTGGTCGCACCACCGATCCAGTGCGCATGTATATGCGCGAGATGGGTACGGTTGAGCTGCTGACTCGTGAAGGCGAGATTGAAATCGCCAAACGTATCGAAGAAGGCATTCGTGAAGTCATACATGCTGTTGCCCACTACCCGGGAACAGTGGCATCCATCGCTACAGACTTCAACCGCATCATCGAAGAAGGCGGTCGCATCAGTGATATTTTCACCGGTTACATCGATCCAGACGACAGCATTCCTGAGCCCGCAACACCTGTTGTAGCTCAACCCGCCGTCAGCAAGAAAGCAGCCGCCGACAAAGAAGATGACGACGAAGAGGAAAGCGACGACACTGCTGAGGAAGAAGAGACCACTGAAAACGGTCCAGATCCAGAAGAAGCCAAGCAGCGTATTGCCGCTCTGGAAGCCCAGCTTGCAGTAGTCAACAAAACACTCAGTAAAAACAAGCGTAGCAGCAAAGCAGCCGTAACCGCGCTCAGCGACCTCGGTGAGCTGTTTATGCCGTTTAAGTTTACGCCAAAGGTGTATGACGCACTGATCGAGCAAATTCGCGAAACATTACAGCAAATTCGCCATCAAGAACGCGCCATCATGCAGCTGTGTGTCCGTGATGCAAAAATGCCCCGCGCTGACTTCCTCAAGCACTTCCCAGGCAATGAAACCAATCTTGAGTGGGCGCTCAAGCTTAGCCAAGGGAAATCACGTTACGCAGAAAACCTAGCCGGCTTCGTTGCTGATATTCAGCGCCATCAAAATATATTGGCGGAACTAGAAGCCAACAGCCAGTTGACGGTAGCGGAAATTAAAGACATTAACCGCCGCATGTCTATCGGTGAAGCAAAAGCACGTCGTGCGAAAAAAGACATGGTCGAAGCCAACCTGCGCTTGGTAATTTCTATCGCTAAAAAATACACCAACCGCGGTTTGCAGTTCCTTGACCTAATCCAGGAAGGCAATATTGGCCTGATGAAAGCGGTCGACAAGTTTGAATATCGTCGTGGTTATAAGTTTTCAACCTATGCAACCTGGTGGATTCGTCAAGCCATTACCCGCTCCATCGCTGACCAAGCGCGCACCATTCGCATCCCGGTGCATATGATTGAAACCATTAACAAACTCAATCGCATCTCCCGCCAGATGCTACAGGAAATGGGTCGTGAACCTACTCCTGAAGAGTTAGGCATTCGTATGGAGTTGCCGGAAGATCGTATCCGCAAAGTCCTTAAAATTGCTAAAGAACCCATTTCAATGGAGACTCCGATTGGGGACGATGAGGACTCACACTTAGGCGATTTCATCGAAGACGTCACCATGCAATCTCCGGTGGACATTGCGACCACTTCCAACCTAAAAGAAGCCACGCAAGATGTATTGTCCGGCTTAACCGAGCGCGAAGCCAAGGTGTTGCGTATGCGTTTTGGTATCGATATGAACACCGACCATACTCTGGAAGAGGTGGGCCGTCAGTTCGATGTTACCCGCGAGCGTATTCGTCAAATTGAAGCCAAGGCACTACGCAAGCTTCGACACCCATCTCGCAGCGAGCATCTACGCTCCTTCCTTGATGAGTAACACTCAATACCCCGCCTAGGCGGGGTATTTTTTTGTCTGCCAAATACTCCCACCTACGACTAAAGTAACCCTGCTAATTATTGACTTGCTAAGCATACAAATAGAGTATTGCTACGCTTTTTCTGCGTACTTCAAATTACGCACTTCTCGTTACGCTCAGCGTATCCATAACAAAAACAATAATCCACAACAAACCTAACCGGCCATTCTCGTCATCAAAGACTAGGATGCGCTTTTTTTGTGCCTGTCCAACTCAGTTAAGAATTTTACAAAATGAAAGAAGACGAAACTTACAACTATAAAGAGCTACATAAACCCAGCTCTGAGTTTGTTAACCGCGCGGATTATTTAGAACACGAACTTAGCATTATGAGCCCGCGTCGCTGGCGACCTAACCTACCAGGGCATGACTATCGCTTTGAGTACGAAGACTGGGTGCCTGCGGTCGCTGCAACCATAGGTAAGATTGTTATGGTAGCGGCAGTGGTCTCAACCTTTGCCGCACCACTGGGCTTATCTAACGCCTTTGTCATTGAAAACGTTCGCTTTGAAATGATTATTGCCGCAGTACTATTCGTTATCCTTTTTTCTGGCTTTTTACTGCCCAGCGCCAACCTTGCCGGAACGCATGGTCCTCTTATTCCGCTTATTCCTTTGATTGTTGCCTCGGGTGGTCATCCCATGGCCTTGGGCATTTTGATTGGTGTATTCGGCTTTGCCTTGACGCTATTTAAAGGCGGCAGTCTGCTTGCACGCCTGACCGGAGATGGTGTAGCCGGCGGTCTACTGTTGTATCTGGGCTTTGTCGGTGTCACTACGCAAATCGGTAAGCTATTTAGCTGGGCTGACGGCTTTGACAAAGGCTACATTGCATTTATTGTGGTTCTGTTTGCGGTGATCATGTACGCCTACCTTGAGCATATTGGTAAGCGCTGGCTGTCTATTCCAATCGGCTCTGCGTGTGCCGCCATTATCGCATTTGTCTTAGGCGCGCCTTTCGAGTTTACTACTGAACCAAGCCTACCCAATATGAACCCAGCTTATTGGTGGGGTGAAACTACCGGCTGGCAGCTGGGCCTGCCAAGCATTGAGCAGTTTATTGCTGTAGCACCCTTCGCTGTGCTGGCAGTAGCTATGTGGTCGCCAGATTTCTTAGGGCATCGTATTTTCCAGCAGATTAACTACCCACAAAGCGCGCGCAAGGTCATTATGGATATTGATGACACCATGGGCGTAGCTTCTGCACGGCAAGTGGTAGGCACACTGCTTGGTGGCGGCAATATCGCATCGTCTTGGGGTACGTACCTAGTACCCGCAGCCATCGCTAAGAGGCCCATTGTCGGCGGCGCCGTGCTGACAGGTATTCTTTGTGTCGCTGTTGCAGTAATCGGCTACCCAATTGACATAGCGATCTGGCCACCTGTATTGAGCATTGCTTTAATTGTGGGTGTGTATTTGCCTTTGCTTGAGGCCGGCATGCAAATGACTCGCGAAGGTAAAACCTCACAGTCAGCCGCCATTGTGGTATTTAGCTCAGCCTTGGTTAACCCGGTCTTTGGCTGGTCACTGACAATGTTGCTGGATAATATAGGCATAATTGGCGATAAAGAGCGTTGCAGCCAACTCAGCCGCACAGACCGCTGGATTATCCCCGCCATTACCTTTGCAGTACTGGT
>SMEQ01000611.1_pt1 | contig 13978 bp, 11 predicted proteins | sample 2456281 | NCBI WGS metagenome assembly SMEQ01 (sample SAMN10132596, study PRJNA489261) | soil metagenome | isolation source: day1 antibiotic-loamy sand soil ammended with raw manure from dairy cow... | place: USA | collected 2015-04-01
CTCATGGAAACAGGATGGATCTGAAAAAACACTTGTTGTGTCAGATTTGCACGGTCGCCTTGATGTTTTTGTTGCCATACTTAAAGGCAATGGTGTTGTAGATGATAGTCTCAACTGGATATATGGCAAGAATCAATTAGTTTTGATTGGCGATATTTTCGACAGGGGGCGCGATGATAATGGTATTGCTTGGTTGGTCTATAAACTGGAAAAAGAAGCTGATGATGCCGGAGGCCGATTAGATTTTATTTTAGGAAATCACGAAGATTTAGTTTTGAAAGACGATCTTCGCTATGTGCACGAAGATCATTTTGTTTTTTCCTCTAAAGCAGGTATTCCTTACGCCGATCTTTATGCAACAAACACCGAGTTAGGTCGTTGGTTGCGCGATAGTTACTTGATTGTGACCGTGGGAAAAGACTTATTTGTTCATGCCGGTCTAAGCACCGAATTGGTTGATAAAAGCTATAAAATAGGAGAGATAAACGAATTAGGCTGGCGCTTTGTTGGTTTTCCAACTAAGATTAAGAATGAACTGCACACAAGAAACGAAAGATTGTTTGGCAGCAATGGCGCAATCTGGTATCGAGGCTTGGTTAGAGACTCCGAAAGTCGTCCAGGAATTACGTCAGAAGATTTAGATAAGGTCTTGAAATATTACAGAGCAGACAGAATCATTGTCGGCCATTCAGAAGTAGATGAAATAGATTGGCGATTCGATGGGCGTGTTATTGCTGTGAATGTTCGTCATTATAGGAATTTAAAAGAAAATAGAACTGCAGCTCTTTTAATTGAGAATGGTCAGTATTATTCTGTCAACTATACGGGGGATAGAGTGGTGTTGAGCAAATAGCAGTGCAATTAATTGACAGTGGACCCTATGAAATGAAAACTCAAATTTCATAGGGCAGGCAGTTGACAATTGACAATGATTTGGCGCGAATGGTCGATTGTAGCACGGTCCCTGAGCTTGTTGAAGGGCGGTAGATAAATGGACAATAGTTAATTGACAATAATACAATGAGCGTCGTGGTTGAACAACCCTTGTCATACTGAACGTAGTGAAGTATCTGTTCAATATTTGCGCACTATTCATACAGATTTCTCACTACCTATCCCGTGAAATCTGAGTTATTATTTCATAGGGACGTGTCGAAATGACAGAGCTGTTCTGGGTTTTAATATCCTAATTTTGTATTACACCTTCGCAAAATCAATCCACTTACTATTCTCCTCATAATCTTCAATAACCGAGGTTTTGTTGATGAAAGCGAAGCTGCTCATTAACTTCGTTATATCTTGCTGCAAAATCGTTATTGCCCCTTCTATTAAATCTTTGCGGAAACCTTTCTGTGCCAAGTCCAGCACTTGATTCATAGATATGGTTCGAGCAATCACTTTGCCCATCTCCACAGTGTTGCGTTGAGACATCTCCATGTCGATGTTGAAATTCATCAACCCCTTCACATAGTCAGCTGCACGTTGCGTTAAATCATATCCTTTCAAAAATTGGAAAAGATTGTTCTCTTTAGCTCGCTTCATCAGTTTCATCAATCCCTCGGTTATCTGTGCATACAAGATATCATTTGAACCTTCAAATATTTGAAACGGACGACTGTCCATTGTGCCACGACCCACAATATGATTCAGTTTATATGCCTTTGCACCTATTAACTGCATGGCAGATTGTGACGCTTCTTGCATAAGATCGGTAATCACACTTTTCACTGCGTTTGCCTCCAAACCATGAGGAGCCATATCATTCTCAGCATTTACTTTATCGCTGCTGTTCACACACATGGCTGTGCAAATGGTATAGTATGCCTGTAGTTTCGACAATCGGTGTTGCACTTGATCGTAACCGAGCAGGCTCTTACCTCCCACAAATCGCTGTTTGCAATGCGCAATGGCCTCGTCAAGCATTCGCTTAATAAAGCCCAAACCCATGCCAGGAAATTGCATCCTGCTACTATGCAGCAAATCGAGCATCATCTTTATGCCAGTGGTGTGAGGTTGCAATTTGTGAGTAGCAGGAACTTCTATGTCTATTCGGTTTCTACCATATGGAATGGCGTACAAGCCTAAGTTTTCGAACACTTCATCCACTACAATACACTGTTTGGGTGCATTTATATCCACTAAGAAAAAATCGATGTCGCGCTGCAAACTGCCAGCATCTGTTTTTCTCCTTGCAGTCATCAGCCAATATTCGGCCCAGCCAGTCAACCCTGCCCAATGTTTAGTCCCTTTTATCTGATATTTACCCTCTTTTTCAGTGTATGATGTTTGCATGTTCAAAGCATCGCTACCAAAGTCGGGTTCGGTAATCATGAGCCCACCCATGGTTTTTTCTTCTAAAAACCTTTTGAATACAGGAGCTTTCACCTCTTCCTGTCCATACTTTGCAAAGGGCTGCAAAAACAAAGCAGAGTTTATACCAAAAGTAAGACACAAGGCCAACGATTCGTAGGAGGCTGTCGATAATAGTTCCAGCACTTCGTGCGTGTAAGCGCCACGTCCACCATATTCTTTTTTGATACAGACAGATAGCGGGTTCACCGACATTATTTCGCGTAACACAAATGGAGGCAAACCTCGCCGAGTAGCCATTTTATCAATATTGGCACGGTCGTGAAAAACTAATTGCATTTTGGCTTTCAAATCACTCATTAAGTCTTCAATAGGCTTGATATTGCTATTGGGGTTGTGAGAATTTGGGTGTATATTGGATTGAGAGTAAGACATAATAAAAAAATCAATTAAATAATAAATGTGATGAGTTGGATACTACCAACGCTAGGTCATCATAACAATTTGTGGGGCTTTAAGTTGAAAGAAAAAGATGTATTAGAAACGAAAGTTTATGTTGATTGGTTTGTGAATAGGCGTCACCTAGTTTATTTAATAATGACCGTCACTCAAAGTTGGCCACTACAAATGTGCCTGCTGGCTCTCAATGGGTCAAATGTGAATAGCATGTATGAAATGAGGGATATGTCAATACCTCCACAGATTTGCATCCGTGGCTATTCATGTTTAATCACTTTGTGGTTGAGATTGTATTATATGACCCTATTTTTAACTCAATTGTAAAAATATTTTCTTGTAATCATATCATTTAGCTATAGTATTGCAACTCAAAAAGCTCCAACACAACATCGTTTGCTACTTTTTTCTATCGCACAAAGCTCCAACACAACATCGTTTGCTGCTTTTGTCTATCGTACAAAGCCCCAACACAACATTGATCACTGTTTCTAAGTATCACTAAACCTATAACACAATGTAGGTAACTGTTTTGTAGCATCACAAAAGCTTAAACACAACCCACGTTACTACTTCTGTCGAGATGAAATGATTTTGCTGGTTTTACAGTAGGAGGGTTTCTACTAAGATGAGCCCTTTCTGTAAAATCAGCAGGTATATTTCTGTACCGAAAGAATATTGCTGTAATGGCAGAGAGGTAATTCCCGAGTTGATGGCCACCTTCTACTATCACAGCAAAGGTGTTTCTGCTCAGAAGAGCTCTTGCTGTAAAGACAGCAAGTTGCAATCAAGACTACAGAAGTAGTTAGTAACATGACATAGTGAGGAGCTTTCATATATCGTAAGAAAGAGTTATTACATTGCAATAATAGCTTTCGTGTTTTACAATTATAGTAACTTGATATCGTTTGTAGCTTTCGCGTTTTAATTTTATAGCAATTGCATCGTGCTTTCTACTTTTGTAGAACTACAATTTAGACAATTTATTAGAAGAAATTCAAAAAGAACGAGCGCACTTAAGTTATGTTGGATTAGAGTAACTTTTCATCCTTCGCCCCATTGCCTCTGTTTTATCCTGTTTTTGATATGTTTGAACCACAACAAAACAAAGAAAACACTGCAAAACAGTCTTTTATCATCTCAAACGACTTATTTTAGTGATCAAATAGTCAATTCTTTGAGGTGGTATCAACTTTTATAGTTATTTTTGTAAAATGGTTAACACCAAATCTTTTTTCACATAAAAACAGATACAGAATATGAGAAAATTACACGTTGGATTTATGAAGGATCTTTGCAATTACGATTTTGATCGCCTCTACAAACTAGTTACCCAACTAGTGGAAGATGAGCAAATAGAGGATCTTGATATTCAAGCCAATCTAAAGAGAGCTAAATCTCACCAAAAGAAGTTTCATAAAGCCTTCGCAAATAGAGAAAGAAGCCAATACACTACTGCCAATGAGGAACTAATACAGCAGCGCACGCAATGCTTAATTATGCTGCGCAATAGAATGAAATCATATCTTCCATCTTTTATACCCCAAGAGCGAACTGCAGCAAAACGTATAAACTTTGTGATGCGCGAGTATGGCAAAAAATACTATGTTCGCTCCATAACAAGACAGGCCGATTTGATAGACGATCTTAACGATCATATAAATAAAAAAGCGGTTTATAAAGAAGCCTTTACAACATTGGGGCTCAATGGATTGATGAATCAAATAAATGAATTGACTTGCGAGATTGATCAAAACCAAAAGCGCTATACTTCCGAATGCACCCAAATCAAAATAGACAAAGAAGGAGTCAGAAAAGCAGCCTATGCAGACTTTAAAATAATGATACAGGGCGTTATGTATAAGTTTCATATTTGCCAAGAAGACCAAGATAAAAGAGAGAAACTTGAGGTGCTTATAAATAAGATTTATTTTACCTTACAGCCATTTAGCACCCTCCTAAAATCGCGCAGAACCAAACGAGCAAATGAGCGAGCAGCTGCTAAACGAGCAAAAGAGACTGCTTTAGAAACGCCACCAACAGAAGTGCAGGAGGCTTTGCCAATGGGCGACGGCACTTCGGCTTCGCTCAGTGAACCGCCTATGAGTCAGCGGATGGGTTATGCTTCTACAAATTCAGAAAGTATAGAAAGTGCAGGAGTCTCCCTTCAACTTGAATTAGAAACCCAACATGCTGCAGATTCTGTTGATAGTATATGTACTGTAAAGGGGGTATCAACAAGTTTAAATGCGAGACATATAAAAGATAGAATACCAAGTGTGGAAAACAATTATGATGATACATGCAAAAAAGAGTGCAATGGAGGTGCTAAGACTTCTTTTTTTTTGGGGGGGTGTGTGGGTGGGTGTGATAAATGATTTGATAAAATCGATATAATAATACCAAACAGAGGTATTATATTTATACAATGCTAGATACACCGCTCGGATTAAACTATGGCCTACACTCATGTCGACCACTACATTCCCACCATTTATTATTTCACATAACCCCATTCCCAATCAAAAAAAATGTTTATATTTGAACTCTTAACTAAAAAACAACCGTCTCCATGATTCTAAAGCAACTAAAACCGCGAAAAGCACTCAACAAAGCCTACCTGAAGCTAAAGCCAGATAGGGAGAAGATAGATATTTTTAAGGCCAACCTTATAAAGTTGCTCGATACAATAAATGACAGTGAGTCGGAAGAGTATCACAAGAACCTGATTAGCGATTTTCTGAAAGATACGTATTACAAAGACGATCACTTTATCAACACCAAAGAGCGGGCCGATCTGGTTATTCACAATGGCAAAAACAGGGCCAGCACAGTGGGGGTGATTATAGAGACAAAGCGCCCCAGCAACAGGTGGGAGATGATTACGCCAGGGGAACTGAACGCCAAAGCGATGCACGAACTGCTGCTCTACTACTTGCGCGAACGCATTACCAACGGCAACTTGGAGGTTCGCAACCTCATAGTAACCAACATTCACGAGTGGTTTATATTTGATAGCGCTGTGTTTGAACGCAACTTTGCACAAAACAAGGCACTCATTCGCCAATTCGAGGCGTTTGAGAAGAGCAAACAGCGCACAGAGGTGTTCTACACCGAAATTGCGCACCCATTTATAGAGAGCCTCAAAAACGAAATAGAGTTTGCTTATTTCGATATTCGCGATTACAATCATCCGCTGCGCAACGATAATCCGGACGATGATAACAAACTGATAGCGCTCTACAAACTGCTATCGGCAGAGCATCTGCTCAAACTGCCCTTTGCCAATGATAGCAACACGCTCGACAAAAGTTTCTATGGCGAACTGCTACACATAATGGGCTTGAGCGAGAGCAAAGAGGGTGGCAAAAAGGTGATTGGACGTGACACAGAGGGCAAGCGCAATACGGGGTCGCTCATAGAAAATGCCATCAACGAACTGGACAGCCTCGACAAAATGAGCCGACTGGACAATCCGAGTCAGTATGGCGATACGATGCAGGAACGCCTCTTCAGTGTTGCCCTGGAGCTTTCCATCACTTGGATGAACCGCATTCTGTTTATGAAACTGCTCGAAGCGCAATTGATTAAATATCACAAGGGCGACAGGCAGTATGAGTTTCTCAATATAGACAAGATACAAAACTACGACGACCTTAATAGCCTTTTCTTTAAGGTGTTGGCGCGCAAGCTATCCGATAGGGGAGTGACAACCAAAGAGGCTTTCGAGCGGGTGCCCTATTTGAATAGTTCGCTCTTCGAACCCACCGAGTTGGAACACACCACCTTGTTTGTGAGCAACTTGGGCGACAGTCGCCAACTGCCCATCTATAGCGCAACGGTGCTAAAAGACGACAATGGCAAGCGCCGAACGGGCAAGATGAACCCACTGGAATACCTGTTTGAGTTTCTCGACTCTTATGATTTCACCAGCGAAGGCTCCGAAGCCATTCAAGAGGACAATAAAACCCTCATCAATGCATCCGTTTTGGGGCTTATCTTTGAGAAGATAAATGGCTACAAAGATGGTTCGTTTTTCACGCCAGGTTTCATCACCATGTATATGTGCCGCGAAACCATTCGCAAGGCTGTGTTGCAAAAGTTCAACGAGACCAAACAGTGGAACTGCCAAGATATGACACAGCTCTACAACAAGATTAATGATATAGACGAAGCCAACCAAATTGTGAATAGCCTCAAGATATGCGATCCCGCAGTGGGGTCGGGCCATTTCTTAGTGTCGGCGCTCAACGAGATTATTGCCATCAAAAACGATTTGAGCATATTGGTGGATAGAAAAGGTAGGAGGTTGAGAGGGTATCATGTGGTGGTGGAAAACGACGAGTTGATTGTGACCGACGAGGAGGGCGCCATATTTGAATACAACCCCACCAGTCATGAGAGTCAGCGCGTGCAAGAGGCCCTGTTTCACGAGAAGCAGACCATTATAGAGAGCTGCTTGTTTGGCGTGGATATCAATCCCAACTCGGTGAAAATATGCCGCCTGCGCTTGTGGATAGAGTTGCTGAAGAATGCTTACTACAAAAACGAAACCGAGCTGGAAACATTGCCCAATATTGATATCAACATCAAGTGTGGCAACTCGTTGGTGAGTCGCTTTGCCTTGGATGCCAATCTGGGGCAGGCCCTCAAAAAGAGCAAATGGACCATCGATAGCTATCGTGTGGCTGTGGCCACCTATCGCAATGCGCACAACAAGGAGGAGAAGCGCGCAATGGAGCGACTGATGGTGAGCATCAAAAATGATTTCCGCAGCGAAATAGCGGGCAACGACCCCAAAGTGAAACGCCTGGCTAAGATAAAGGGCGAATTGCTGTTTCTCACCACACAAACATCGCTCTTTGAGCAATCGAGGAAAGAGAAAAAGGAGTGGAACGATAAGGTGGATAAACTCTCGAAAGAAATTAAAAAGCTTGAAACCGAAATAGGGGAGATAAAGGCCAACAAGATTTATGAGAATGCCTTTGAATGGCGATTCGAGTTTCCGGAAGTGCTGAATGATGAGGGTGATTTTGTGGGGTTTGATGTGGTGATTGGGAATCCGCCGTATATAAGAGTTCAGGAATTAAGTTATGAGGAAATTGATTATTATAAAGAGAATTTTAAAGTTGCACTAAAGAGGGTTGACATTTCAATATTATTTATAGAGCTTTCTAGAAATATTTTAAAAGAAGATTATTACTCTGTTTTTATTACATCAAATCAGTTTTTGACCACTGAATATGGAGAAACAGCTAGAAGCTTTTTACTTAGTGATTACAGTATATCTAAAATTGTTGATTTTGGTGACGCTCCTGTTTTTGAAGAAGCACAAACTTATGTCAGTATATTTATTTTTAATAAATCAAAAGCTAAAGATTTTCTGTATTCACCAGTTAAGAAGGAGAGCCTTCTTAAATTTCAAGATGAATTAAATTTTTATGTAATTGAAATTTCCAATCTAGACAATAAAAGTTGGGTATTGAAGAATAAAGAAGAAACCAACTTAATAAACAAGCTAGATCAGTTCAACAAGTTAATTTCAATAGGGAATTGTTGGGCAGGTTTGTTTACAGGAATGGATAAAGTGTTAATGTGTGATAGCGAAAATGGATATAAGTTTGATATAGAGCCTGATTTACTCTTACCAGTTCTTCGAGCACAAGACTGTGAAAAGTATAAGTGCAGTCCAGCGTCGAAATTAGTTATATACCCTTATAAAGTAAAAGATGGTAAGACAACACTTTTAAAAGAAAAAGAATTACAAGCAAAGTATCCTAAAGCCTTTGATTATTTATCAGAAAACAAACAACAGCTTTCTAAACTTAAAGATAGTCGAAAAAACATAGATAAAGATGGCTCTTGGTATAAGCTTACGAGATTTGGACGGAAGGAAATATTTGAGATGTCTAAGATTATAAGTCCAGGTGAGGTTAAAAACCATAAATTCTGTATAGATGATTCAAGTGCTGGTTTTAGCTGTGCACGTGTTATTGCAATTACTGTGCATGATGATAGGATTAATTTAAATCAGCTTGTAGCTATTCTAAACTCACAGTTGATAAAATATTATTTGCAATCTAAAGCTTCATTAAAAGCAGGTGGTTATTATTCATATTCTTCTAAAGTTTTAAATGATGCACCTATTCCTAATATTGAAAGATTGAATTCCTCTGATTTAGAAGCTAAATCAGTTAAAATACAAAGTTTGAAAAAATCTGAAATACAACATGACACCACCGCCCTCGAATCCGAAATCGACCAATTGGTTTATGAGCTGTATGGTTTGACGGAAGAGGAAATTGGGATTGTGGAGGGGTCGTAAAACGAAAATAAATATACACCTTCAATTATTCTATTAACCCCCACATCAAAATAAAAAATGGAATCAACATTAAGTAATTATACTAAAGTACTGCAGGCCAAAAAGGAAAACTTACAGCAGTCAAATAAGAGCATTGTGGATGATTGGAACTATATATTGCAAAGTAAAAATAATACTTTTGTGCCCTTACTAAATGGTTTGATAACTTCCTATGCTGACAGCATTGAAGAAAAAACAAACCGTTTAGATAGTTTTCCCTTTAAAGAATTAACTGATTGGTATCAAGAAGTGTTACATGATAATGAAAAACACGCTAAAGAAGGACACAATTTTAATATTTTCAGTCTGTTAAGCGATAAGTTTAACTTTAATATTAAAGAAACAATGCATAGTCAACTTATTAAATTTCTACTTGATAATAAAGAATCGCATGGACAGGGTAACTTGTTTTTGATGGAAGTTTTAAAAATGCTAGAAGTAGAGTCACCTGAAGTTAATTTATGGAATGTTACAGCAGAAATTGGAAGAATTGATGTATTAATAGAAAGGAAGTACCCTAAATGTATTATTATAATTGAGAATAAATCAAATTGGGCAATTGATCAACAAAATCAACTATATAGATATTGGTATCAAGCAATTTTCCAAAAAACAAATGAATATTGCAAACAGTTTTATGAAAACAATTCCAAGAATTATCAAATTCTTTATTTAGCACCCAATAGAGATAAGGTGTTAGAAGAACAGAGTATTTCAAAGCCAAAAGAGTATGTTGGGGGCATATTCGAAAATCTTCCTGATAAAGTGCCCATGCAAATTAAAACAGTAACTTTTGATGAGCATGTTCAAATGTGGTTAGATAGATGTTTAAAAGTTTTACCTGAAAGTAATCACAGAATAAGAGAATACATTATACAGTATCAAGCTTTATGTAATAACCTATAATTTTAGAAAATAATGAATGAAGAATTAACTTTAGCAGCAATGAATCTATTTGATTCGGCAGATAAGTGGACATCGTTTTGTGAGCTGATGAATAAGAGCGATCATATCCAAAATAAATGGTGGAAAAAACTACAAACAGAGGTGTATCAAAGAGAACTGAAAAATCCAACACCCGATTGGGAAGTTTATATTTGGAATGAATGGGATATAATGTGGTATATACAGGGAGAAAGCAACAAAAGCCTTGCTGTCCACTTTTGGGGTGATGCTTTTAGACTTGTTTCTGGCTTTGGAGACTTAGACATATTTAAAGTAAACGATCTAATAAAAGATCCAAAATTTGATATATTAAGAAACGCCTTTGATAGAATTGATGAAATTGATTTAGCTACAATTGGTTTGGAGCGTAGGAACTTTCACTTTCAAACTATTTATGATGGCATGTTTCCTGACTATAGAACACTGTCATGGTATGCTGGAAATAGAACAGAAGAATTTGCAGACCAATTAATTACAAAAGTTAGAAAGTTTCAAACACCTGAGATTACAGAGCTTTTTAAGGAGATTAATATGTTGTGTAAGAAAGTTTAAAGAGTATAACCACCCTCAAATCCGAAATCGACCAATTAGTTTATGAGCTGTATGGGTTGACGGAAGAGGAGATTGGGATTGTGGAGGGGACGTAAATATGCGTGGTGGAATGACAGAGACGGTAACCAACGTAGAGATTTACACCAACGTAGGGACGATAGGCCAACGTAGAGACGCGATAAATCGCGTCTCTACTGCAGTTACAGCCACCGTGGTTGCAAATTTCGTTTCATCTACAGCAGCACAATATTTACAAATTGCAGAAATGCATGTTGCAAAAATGTATAATTGAAACAAAAGCAGCATAGCCAAGGGATAATAAATGAACCGTTATGATAGAGAAATTCGATAGAAGATATAGAATAGGATCTACCCGTTTGAGCAAATGGGATTATGGATGGAATGCATCCTATTTTATGACTATTTGCGCCGAGGAGAAGTTACCTTATTTTGGATATATCCAAAACCAAAAGTTCATTGCCAACTCGTTGGGCGAAATTGCATTACAACGGTGGTTAGAAATGCCTTATCATTATCCATTTGTACAATTGTGCAGTTTTGTTGTTATGCCTAATCATGTGCATGGAATAGTGCGGATAAAACAGGGAATTGATAAAAACGGGGATAATGTTCAATGTGATGACATTGGCCAAGGTAGAGATTTATACCAACGTAGAGACGCGATTTATCGCGTCTCTTCATCAACCCCACAAACCCCATCAACCCCACAAACCCCATCAACCCCACAAACCCCATCAACCCCACAAACCCCCATCCCACAAGAAGAAACCAATACAAATAAACAGGGTGGTATCACTGGCCATCACAACCCCATGTTGCACAACAATCTTTCTCGTGTTATACGGTGGTATAAAGGTGGTGTAACTTATGAATGCAGAAAGATAAACCCTGAGTTTTGTTGGCAAGAACGTTTTCATGAACACATTATCAGAAATAAAGAGGCATATCAGAAAATAAAAACATATATTATCAACAACCCAGCAAACTGGGAAGATGATAGATTTAATATTATTGATAGATGAATATATGATTGTGTGGCAAATGATCTTGGATAATTATCCTTGTTATCGATAACTTGACATCACAATATGTGAATTCAAAACTTCCTATCGAATCCCAAATCGACCAATTGCTTTACAAGCTGTATGGGTTGACAGAAGAATAGATTGGGATTGTGGAGGGAATATTCAAAGAGATGGTTATAACATTGGTTACAAAATAATGAGAGAATATGAGTAAAAAAAATAAAGCCTTAGTCCGCTCGTCTGCTGCCGAATATCTAACTTTTATAGCGGCACAAGGCGAAGGGGGAGTAGAGGCTATATATGCAGACGAAAATATTTGGTTGACACAAAAAATGATGGGTACGCTATATCATGTTGCAACACACACCATAAATTATCATCTGAAAAAAATATTTTCAGATAGTGAATTACAGGAAAATTCAGTTATTCGAAATTTTCGAGTAACTGCTGCCGACAGTAAAAAATATAACACCAAACACTATAATCTTTCTGCTATTATTGCGGTGGGTTATAAAGTGAATTCTGAGCGTGCAGTTCAGTTTCGTAAATGGGCAACCAACATTATTCAGGAATTTACCATTAAGGGTTTCTCAATGGATGATGAACGTTTGAAAAATGAAGGGAGCATTCTTGGCAAAAAATATTTTGAAGAGCAGTTGCAACGTATTCGGGAAATCCGTTTGAGCGAGCGAAAATTTTACCAGAAAATTACTGATATTTATGCAACTGCTATGGACTACGATGTGAGTGCAAAAGCAACAAAGCGTTTTTTTGCAACGGTTCAAAACAAATTGCATTGGGCTATTCATAGTCATACTGCCGCCGAGGTGATTGTTAATAGAGCAAGCCATCAAAAAGATAATATGGGGCTTACCACATGGAAAGATGCTCCAAGTGGTAAAATTCAGAAATTTGATGTGGCTGTTGCAAAAAACTATTTGACAGAAAACGAAATGCAACAACTACAAAGATTGGTTTCTGCTTATCTTGATATAGCCGAAGACATGGCTTTAAGACATATTCCTATGACGATGGAAGATTGGGAAACGCGCTTAAACCGATTTATTGAAGCCACAGACAGAAAGGTTTTGCAGAATACGGGAAAGGTAACAGCAGAAATTGCAAGGGTTCATGCCGAAAGTGAATTTGAAAAGTATCGTATTATTCAAGACCGCATGTTTGAAAGCGATTTTGACCGTGAGATGAAGCAGTTAGAGAATAAAACAAAGAAAGAGTAGTATACAAAGGATCAAAAATGAAGGTGTCATTATTGCTATTGGTAAGAAATGGCAAATGTATAAACATGAATAAGTTTAGACGTCTTCTGCTGTGTTTAGACATTTGTCAAAAAAGTAAATGCCTTGTAATGCTCTCAATATTAACGATTTGCTAATGTCTAAATGCTGTGTAATAAAATTTAATTAGGCATTTTATTCAGAGATTAAATAAGAAGCAAGGTACAGAACCTATCACTTGTCCAAAAATAAATGAATTGAAAATGAATTTGAAAACAAAACCTGTTATTGAGTATATAATGAGTTGTTTGGGTTGTTTTCAATTGTTTCTTAGATGAATATAAGTTTGTCTAAAAATCAAGAAGATGGACAAGTGTGGATGAATCAGAAGCAACTGGCAGAACTTTTTGAGACCTCAATACCCAACATCAGTATGCATGTCAAGAACACGCTGCAAGATAAAGAGTTAAGTGAGGATTCAGTTGTTAAGGATTACTTAACAACTGCCTCGGATGGTAGGAGCAGATGTCTGAACCATGATGGAAGGATTGCATGATGCCCATGATGTGTAGTGTAGTTGAGCATTATCAAGGGATTCAAGGGAATCGGGCGCATCAGGGTTCAGACTGTGATTTTGATGAAAATGTTGATGGTTCAGTATTCAAAATGGACTTTAGCAATAAGACTCTAAAAACTGAAAAGTATGGACCATTCGACACTAAAAAATCAGGTGTGTTTTATTCTAAAGGGCTTTCAGCAAGGGTAATAAACCAAAGAGGGTATGCACATTACCCCATAAACCCAAAAGGAGCTTGGGAGAATTGCTACCTGAATATGAATTTGTAAAAATAAATAGTAAAGGAGAAACAAAGAAATTTAAACACAATGAAACGAGTAATAATTGTTAGGCACGCAAAGTCCGTTCCTTACGGCTACGAAAATGATTTTAACCGCAATCTCACTGAACGCGGGGAAAAGGATGCAACAAAAATAAGTTCGGAACTTAAACAGCGCGGAATAAAAGTGGATATAATGGTTTCGAGTCCAGCAAAACGTGCTTTGAAGACGGC
>SMEQ01000360.1_pt1 | contig 13974 bp, 10 predicted proteins | sample 2456281 | NCBI WGS metagenome assembly SMEQ01 (sample SAMN10132596, study PRJNA489261) | soil metagenome | isolation source: day1 antibiotic-loamy sand soil ammended with raw manure from dairy cow... | place: USA | collected 2015-04-01
CCATACCCCACAACCACCAATTCATCCAGCGTCTTAGTATCTTCCATCAAAGTAACTTCAATACTATTTTTTCCCTGAGTAGCCACCTCCTGCTCCAAATACCCAATATAAGATATCCGTAAAACAGCGCCTTCACTAACTTGAAGTGTGAATTTACCATCAAAGTCAGTTATTGTCCCATTGCTAGTTCCTTTTTCTATAATATTAGCACCAATTATTGTTTCGCCTTTTGCATCAACAATAGTACCAGTAATAGTTCTGCTTTGCTGTTGTGCTGTTTCAATATTCTCTTCATTCTTCTCATTGAGTTGTTTTTCAATATAAGAGAGAATAATATGGTTGCCTTCCATCGAAAAGTCTATATTTGAATCTCTTAAAACATGATTTAAGACTTCTCTAACAGTTCTGTTTTTGCTGTTCACAGAAACTGTTTTGTTGGTATTTACTTCGTTGTTGTAAATAAAGAGATAATCGGTTTGATTTTCAATTTCATTTAAAACCTCTTTTAGGTTGACGTTGTTTTTGTTGAGCGAAACTTTGGCATTTTGAGAATGGCCTGTTTCTGCTACAGAGATAAAAACACACGTAAAGAGAAGAATAATTGCTGTTCTCATAATCAGTAGAAAATGATTAAGGGATGTTTTTTTCTTTAAAACATCACACGATAAATTGTTTTTATTCATACATTTGTAAGTGTTTTAGAATTAATACGTTTGATTGGTTTTGACTGTATTGATTTAAACTTAAACCGGCAGATGTTCCAGCATTTGTCGGTTTCTTTATTATTGTAATTTTCTATCACATCATTGGCATTTTATTTTTAAGTGTTTTTTATAAGTATAGTTTGTTCTTCATTATCTCTTTCGTACGTAAAGTTGATGCTTTTTTGGAGTACTCTCAATGCATAGTCTATACCATCTGATTGGCGAAACTTACCAGTATAGGTATTATCAGGTAAGCAGTCGTCTTCTATTCGGATAGTAATATCAAAATATTGTTCTAGCACTGATAGTATTTCGTCTAGTTGTTTGTTTTTAAATGCTATCAAGCCTCTTCTCCATAAAAATTCGTCGTAGTCTACGATGTTATTTATTTCAAGTTTACCATCTTTGAAAATAGCTTTTTGTGTGGGATTTATATTTATAATTTCCTCCTTTGTATTTTTCAAATAAACACCAACTTTCCCTTCAAAAAGACTTGTCTCAAACTTTCCGTATTTTGAGTAAGCTGATACATTAAACGTTGTTCCTGTAACCTTCACCCCTCCTTGGTGCGTGTTTACAATAAATGGCTGTTTTTCATTTGCGCTTACTTCAAAATAAGCTTCACCATCTAAATATACTTCTCGTTGTTTTTTAGAAAACTGGCTAGGATATTTGAATGTAGTGTTCGAGTTTAACCATATTGAAGAGTTGTCGGCTAAAACTAAATTGATTCTTTGTCCCGGAGGAACAGTAACGGTGTGCAATGGGTAGGTAGCGTTTATGTCTTTATTATATTTATTAATAAGTAACCCTACAGTTGTTATGAGTAAGAAAATCGCCGCTACTCGTATAAATGAGTTCCAGAAAACCATTCTTTTAGGTTTGTTGCTATTGGGTATATTTTCTAAAGTGCCTTTGTTTAGAAGGGTAGCATCATACAATAGTCGCTCTTGGTAGAAAGTGGCTTCATTTCTTTTGCTCTCTTCCATCCATTGTTTTATTTCCACCTCTTCTTGTTGGGAAGTTTCGCCTTTAAAAAATTTATATAGTAGTACTTTGTTTGTCATTTGTTATAGATTAAAGCAATGTTTTGTCTTTGCTTTGTACTAATATAACAATTGAGTGAGGGGTATCCCTAAACAAAATTTTAATTTCTTTTTAAAAAGTGAGAAAGAATAGCACCAATGCTGTTAAAAAGTCTTTTAAATTGATGCGTAACACACTCAAAGCCTTTGTAATATGATATTCAACAGATTTAGTGGAAACGCCAATTATTTTTGCTATCTGGCGGTGTGGTAAGTTTTCAAATCGACTCATTCTGAAAATTTCTGCAGTTCTTTTTGGAAGATCGCTGATTGTGCTTTCTATAATTTCATTAATTTCTTGTGAGAAAATATTATCGGGATTGCATGCTTCAAGGGTATTTATTTGAGTGTCTATTAGCCATTGTGCATGTTCAGTTAACTCCTGTGCGGCTCTTTGTTTTATCTTTCTGTGTTGTAAGTAGTTGAGACAATTGTTTTTTACAATAGTAAGTATATATCCTGGTGCATTAGTATCTGTGGTTAAGTTTTCTTTCCTCTCCCAATAGCTAGCAAATGCATCCGAAACAAAGTCTTGTGCTTTAGCTTTATCCCTAATATAGCCCATAGCAAATAGGACAAACTGTCGATAATGTTCGTTGAACAGTTTGTTGAAAATAGCTATGTCATTAGATGTGGACATTGTTTGGATATTTAAGAATTTACTGCAAATATAGTGTTTTTATTACATCATAGAGCTCTCACTCCTTTTTTAACACCTAATTTATTTACAAAGGCTTTCTACTTGAAGCGTCTGTTATATTCCTCCATAACCCCTTTCCTAAACTTAAGATGTACCAGTTCAATCAGCATATAAGCTCTTTGTATCAAGGTTCCGCTTCGCGAGTGCACATTGCCATGTTAAATATTGATATAGTGATATCTTCACAAAAAGTTGTTTTGTATGCAGCCTTTTTTCATTTCATTTGCTTGATAATTATAATAATCTTCTTTTTTATACCCTTCAATGCAATATCATCCTTTTAATTCAATGTTAGACAGAGTTCAAAGTGTCATATAGTAAGCTTAATATAGCGAAAAAAGGTTTCTATTTTAAAACAAATATGACAAGATAAGATTAAGCTCTAATTGTGTTTTTATGAATTAATAAACTAGTGTAATTATTATGTCAACTATATTTCATCAGGCCAAGGACAAACTTCTCCTGTTGCTTTAAATGATGGCCGCTGCGCATCTACTTCGCGCAGGTAATTACCTAATTCTTGTGACAGCTTCTTTGTAATGCTTGGGTTTTGCATTGCTATGTTTTTGCTTTCTCCAATATCCTCAGCAATGTTGAAAAGCTCCTTCTCACCTGTTTCGTAATAGTAAATAAGTTTCCAATTTTGGCTTCTAATGGTGCATGTTGGTCCAATGCCAGGACCTGTATTGCCCCATAAGTTAGGGAAGTTCCAGTAAAGATTTCTCGGCGAAGCTTTTGCTCCATCTTCGGTGAGTAGCTTGACGAAGCTTTTACCATCGATTGGTTGCAGGGTTGTGTAGTTTTCCACTTGAGCCATCTCAATGATAGATGGGAAAAAGTCTTCTATAATTACAAATTCATCACTCTTTGTTTGAGGGCCAATTCTGCCCGGCCATTTCACAATCATTGGTTCTCTCACACCACCTTCATAAGCCGATCCCTTTCCGCTATTAAGAGGGGCGTTTTGTGTGTTCAGTGGTTTGTCTCGCCAATTTTCTGATGATGAGAAGCCTCCATTATCTGACATGAAAATTATAATTGTATTATCATCTAGTTTGTTTGTCTCTAACCAATCCATTAAATCTCCTAAGCTTTTATCCATACCTTCTATTAGTGATGCATAGGCAGCTTCGTTATCAGATAAACCATTATCAATGTATTTTTGGTAATAGCGCATATCTTTGTCCAATGGTATATGCACAGCATAATGAGACATATAAAGGAAAAAAGGTTGACCTAAATGGCTCGCTTTGTCAAGCGCTTTTATAGATTCGATAGTGAGCGCTTCGGTTACAAAAGTATCAGTGCCCCAATAATCCTTAAGACCTGGCACTGCAAATGGGGAATTAGGATTGCCATCAATACTATTACCATAATTATCTTCTCCTAAATAACTTGCAAGACCCCCTGCAGCATGGCCCGCAATATTTACTTCAAAACCAAAGTGATGAGGATTTTCTCCTGGTGTGTCAATAGCCCCATAATGTGCCTTGCCACAATGTATTGTGTGGTAGCCATTGTTTTTCAGGATTTGTGGAAGAGATGTAACTTGGTATGTTTTTGGGATATTTGGAACTTGACAAATTCCGTTTACATTCCACTCAGGGAAGTCTAATACTTCACTTTTCCTATCCGTTGAGGTGTTTTTCTGTAAAGTCCAGTTTGTTACTCTATGGCGCGATGCATTCATCCCTGTCATAAGACTGACACGGGTAGGTGAGCTAACGCTACTAGCATAGGCTTGGGTAAACATCTTACCTTGTTCGGCCAATCTCTCCATATTTGGGGTGTGATATCGTTCGTTCAGAGGGGTTTTCTCTGTCCAAAAGGGGATAGATGTGTCTTGCCATCCCATGTCGTCGACCATGAACAGGATAATATTTGGCCTGTTATCGGGTTTTATTGTGTCTTGTGCCATAATAGCCAAAGGTGTTAGGGCAAGCATTGCTAGGTGTCTTTTCTTTATCATTTCATTTATCTACTATTTGAGCTATGTATGCCTTCGCATCAAAACTTTTTTTCTTAAAGCCACTATCCATCCAATATGTCAGTTTCTATCGGATAAGCATAGTATGTTACAATGCAACAGATTGTGCTGTGTTGTTCATTCTGATTATGTTAGTACCCAATCGCAGGTTGCAAAAAACAGCGATGTAAGCTTTAATAAGATTTAGAAGGATACAATTTGACGCTTAATCTACTTGAAGCGTCTTGCAAACTCCTCCATCAATTCGTCTCTAAATTTTGGATGCGCAATATTAATCAACATCTTAGCTCTTTGTCTCAATGTTGCACCACGCAAGTGAGCAATGCCATATTCTGTAATAATATAATCTACATCGTTGCGCGAAGTAGTAACTGCCGCGCCATGCGACAGAAAAGGCACAATGCGCGACACTTTGCCACTACATGCAGTAGACGCAATGGCAATTATTGATTTTCCTCCTTTTGAGAGGCGCACACCTTGCACATAATCTACCTGTCCGCCGGGACCACTGTATTGGTTTAAGCCAATGGATTCGGAATTTACTTGCCCCATTAAATCCACCTCAATGGATGAGTTAATAGAGACCATGTTGTCGTTTTGACCAATCACATTAGGATCGTTTACGTAGTCAACAGGGTGTAGTTCTAACATTGGGTTGTTGTGCACAAAGTCGAACACCCGCTTGGTACCCATTATAAAGGTGGCAATAATTTTGTTGGGATGTAGCGTTTTTCTTTTTCCTGTAATTACTCCTTCGTTCACCAAATCAATAATTCCTTCGGTAAACAGTTCTGTATGAATGCCTAAGTCTTTTCTGTCTTTCAGCGAAGCAAGTACTGCATTGGGTAGGCCACCAATACCAAGTTGCAACGTGTCGCCATCTTTTATAAGCGATGCACAGTGTTTGGCAATAGCAAATTCCACTTCAGTGGCTTCGGGAGAAGGTGTTTCAACCAACGGGTACGAGCATTCTATTATATAGTCTAGGTCGGTAACATGAATAAAGTTGTCGCCCCAAGTGCAAGGCGTTTGATCATTTATTTCGCCTATTACAATTCTAGCATTGTCTGCAGCAGGCTTTGTGTAATCGTTTGCTACTCCGTATGAGCAATATCCCTCATCGTTGGGTGGAGCTAATTGCACTACAGCCACATCTACTGGAAACAAACCATCACTAAAAAGCAACGGAACTTGGCGCAGGTAGCAGGGAATGAACTCTATGAGCCCTTCTTGCATTCCTTTAAGAGATGGCCTGCTAATAAAGCTTGTAATGGTTTGAAAATGGCCTTTCATTTCAACATCTATATGCCACGGAGTGCCGGTTATGAGCATGTTATAGATTTGCACATTGGTGAGTCGGTCTTTTTGTTCGGCTAAAGCTTTACAAAATACTTGGGGAAAACCAGTAGCATTTCCATAGACTAGCTTGTAGTTGTCCTTTATTGCATTTGCCGCTTCATGAGCTGTGCATGTGTGTAATTTGTAATAATCTTTCCACTCCATAATATATAGATTTGATTAGATAGTTTTATAGGTTTTAACAATGCAAAAATAGATAAAATTATCAATATATCAATAAGATAGACTATGTTTTTTTGATAAATTGATATTGTGAACGGTATAGAGATAGTTTGTTACTCTTAGTGTAGTTCTCAATGGAATGACTCATATTTTTTGTATCTTTACTGCATAAATACACCATTTTTAAGCATCAGTAATCGAATAAAAACTGAAGAAATCATGACTGAAATACTATTAGTACTATCTGTTCTTTTTTTATTGATGAGCGTTTTACCTTCTTTCAGGATAACTCATTGGTCGGTGAAAATATTTGATTATATAAGAATTCAATTGTTATTTATTCAACTAATTGTTTTAATTGGCAGCTTCTTTCTATTTAGAGATAGGAGTACATTAATCTATCTTTCACAATTAGTTCTGTTCATCTCAGTTACCTATCAGCTCTATATTCTTTTACCGTATTTGCCCATGAGTTCTATTTTTAAGGTAAAAGAGTCAGTAAATAGTGATGATATGGGTAAAGAGATTTCAATTATTAGCGCCAATGTGTTGCAAAAGAACAAAGAGTATCATAAATTGATTGAGTTGGTGATAAACATTGAACCCGACATCTTGTTAACAACAGAGACCAATGAACAATGGGAAGAAGCACTTGAAGAGCTTGAAGATGATTTTTCTTTTAATCATAAAGTTGCATTGGAAAACAGATATGGCATGCACTTCTACACTAAATTGAAAGCGATAGAGATAAAAGAGCATTTTCTATTGTCCGACGAAACACCTTCGATAGAAGCACACTTGGAAGATGATAATGGCAACCGATTTGTTTTTTGGGGTATTCATCCACCACCGCCAAGCCCTACCGAGAAACCTACTTCTAAACAAAATGATGCTGAGTTGATGAAGGTTGCAAAAATGATTACCAATACGGGGTATCCTTCTATAGTAGTAGGCGACTTTAATGATGTATGTTGGTCGAGAAGCACAAAACTGTTTGCAAAGATTTCAAAGTTGAAAGATGTTAGACTTGGGAGAGGCGTTTTTGGGACCTTTCCTGTAAAGCCAGGCATATTTAGATTTCCTCTTGATCTTATATTTTCTTCGAATGGAATTAAGGTTATAGAAATAGAAAAGCTTTCTAAGATAGGGTCGGATCATTTACCCATTTTCTCGAAGTTCTCGATATTGTCATCAAGCCATGCTACAGCAAAAAAGATAGACCCTGAGAAGAAAGAAGAAATAGATGAAATAATAAAAGAAGGACACAAAGCTGTAGAGAATGAATAAATAGGGCTAATTAAACCTTCCCACTATAAATATGAACAAACTATCAACCCTACTGTTTAGTTAAATTGAATTATTGAAAACCGACTTATTCAAATAGTCACAATAAATATTATTTATGAAAACAGTTACAAGGTTGCTTGTTTATATTAGCGCATTCTTATTTACGACAGCACTAATGGCACAAAGCTCTACATCTGAAGGGAAACCTTCTAGACCAATTCCAGTGGAAGTGTTTTTTGGGAACGACAGAATTGTTACCGAAGTTAAGTTGAATAAAAAATTCACAGGTATTCCTAAGTTAGGAGTTATAGCCAGTGCGTATTATGCTGCTGATTACGATAATGAGTTGCGCAACAATGAATCAATGAATGTTTTGCTACTCACCTATGATATATACAAAGGTTTGGGTGTTGTGTCGGGAGCTGCTTTAAATTCTAAATGGGGTTTCAGACCATTTGCAGGCGGAATGTATGTTTATGGTAATAAGGTTTTTACTACAGCAATCTCTTCTGGTTTTTATTTAACTGAATCGAACAACTCAGAAAGTAAAGCTATGGTTCAGTATAGACATCCGTTAAAAGCTGACTGGTCGCTTAACGCGCGCCTTCAGGGGCTGTTTAATTTGGATATGGATACCAAAAAACATGATAGAGGGCAACTATACAGTCGCTTGGGTGTGGGCTACAAAGTAGTTGAATTTGGTTTTGCTACTAATTTAGATTGGTACGGACCAAATAAAGTTTTCAAAGAGAATTATGGTATTTATATAAGCTATGCGTTTAGATAGCTTGGTTTTATAATAGTTGTAGTAGAGAAAATTCATGAATTTTCTCTACTCATGAATTCTCTCTCTAAACAACAATACAGTTGGGAAAAGTCTAGTTCTTAAATACTACCTTTCCGTCTTTTGTTAGTTCAACTTCTTCTCCTTTTCCTCTTAGTTCGTATTGGTCGTTTTTATACCAAATACCCGATGCAGGAGTCTGACCTTGTAGTTCTATTTGTTCGCCACCGTCTAAATATATTTTCGCTGTGTTTGTGGTGTTATTAAACACCATGTCAAGCGTTTGTCCCTCTTTGTTTGTTATCGAAGAGGTTACAATTACATCTTTGTGCGAGAAAACAAGCTCTCCGTCTTTCATTAAATCCACATCGTTTGCTTTTCCTCTCAACTCGTAGGTATCATTTTTGTACCAAATGCCCGATGCAGCTTTTTCTTGAAGCAATTCAAAGGTTTCTTCTTCAAAAGTTACGGTTGCTATGCCTTTTGTGTTATTAAACAATACGTCCAATGCTTTCCCATCTACGTCAACATACGAAGTTGTTACAATGTCATCAGTAACATTTTCAATTGTTGTGTTTTCTGCATTTTCTTTGTTTGATGTCCCTGTACATGAGCTTAATACTAACGTTGCTAGTATTGTAAATGTCAAAATCTTTCTTTTCATAATTTGTCTTAGTTTTGTTATTTAATTGTGTTGTTATTTCTACGCAACTTCTTGTCCATCTCATCCACCTTATCTAAATAGTGTTTCTTCTCAGCATCAGTTAGAAATGAAGCGTTGAAAGAGTTTTTAGCCAACAGAAGTATATCATCTTTTGTAAGATTAAGTGCTTCTGCCACCTCAAGATAGTTTTGATTGACATAGCCACCAAAATATGAGGGGTCGTCGGAGTTGATGGTTACCATCATGTTTTTGTCCATCATTCTCTTCAAGGGTAGGTCTTTTAAATCTGACACAACTTTCAACTTTAGGTTAGAGAGAGGACATACAGTAAGAGGCATTTGTTTCTTTACTAACTCGGCAACCAGTTTTTCATCGTTTATCGATTGCACTCCATGGTCGATGCGCTCCACATTAAGCAAGTTAATTGCTTCCCAAACGTATTCTGCAGGACCTTCTTCGCCAGCATGAGCTACTGTTAAGAAACCTTCTTCCTGAGCTCGTTTAAATACATTTACAAACTTACTCGGCGGGTTGCCCACTTCTGATGAGTCGAGGCCCACACCAATAATTTTGTCTTTGTAGTTGAGCGCATAATCAAGTGTTTCTTGAGCCGATTTTTCATCGAGATGGCGCAAAAAACACATAATAAGATGCGAGCTTATGCCCATTTGTTCTTTGCCATCTTGCAGGGCACGTGTAATTCCTTTTACAACTGTATCGAATGCTACACCACGAACAGTGTGTGTTTGTGGGTCGAAAAATATCTCGGTATGCAACACATTATCTTCGTGTATTTTTTTTAGATAGGCAAAAGTAAGGTCATAGAAATCTTCTTCTGTAAGTAGCACGTCGGCTCCTGCATAGTAAATATCTAAAAACTCTTGTAAGTTGTTGAAGTTATATGCAGCTCGTAGTTCATCCTCACTTTTATATTTTATGTTTACACCATTCTTCTTAGCCATAGCAAGCATAAGTTCTGGTTCTAGCGAGCCTTCTATATGAAGGTGTAGTTCAGCTTTTGGAATAAGGCGGATGTAACGATTCAGTTCTTCTGTCATAGCTAAATTGTTAAGTGTGTCTAAATAAGTTAGTAGTTTATACTTCTAAGTTGTATTAATGTTGTACTAATAAACGCAGAACGTTATATTTTGTTTTTTTAGGGTGCAAAATAGTCAATTAATTCCTACTTTTGTGATAAACAATCAATAAAATGTCTTCAAAACAACGCATTTCAAACCCTGCCCTTTGGGTTCCTACTGTCTACTTTGGTATGGGCTTGCCCTTTGTGGCAATATCTGTAGCTTCAGTACTCATGTTTACAAGCATGGGAATATCAGACTCCAAAATCGCCTTTTGGACATCGTTAGTAATGTTGCCTTGGACACTGAAGCCTCTATGGAGTGGATTCTTGGAGATGTTCAAAACAAAGAAGTTCTTTGTTGTATTCACCGAAATACTATCTGCTGTTCTTTTTGGACTAATTGCACTAACACTGCCTTTACCCGAGCCCTTTGGTTATGCTATTGCACTGATGGGAATTCTTGCTTTTAGTGGGGCTTCGCACGATATTGCAGGCGACGGTGTATATTTAGCGTTTCTAGATAAGAAACAACAAGCCCAGTATATTGGTTGGCAGGGTGCTTCATACAATATTGCAAAAATTCTCACCAGTGGCGGATTGGTTTATATAGCCGGAAGTTTAGAAAGCACTGTAGGAGTCGTTAAAGCCTGGATGGTGATTATGTTTATCTGCGCCCTTATTATGTTTACGCTTGGCATGTATCACATACGCATTCTGCCTACAGAAGATAACTCGGACAGAAAAGTAAGTACTGCACGCGATGCAATGGTTGCACTGTGGGATGTGATACGCACTTTCTTTCAAAAGAAATATATTTGGTTTCACATCATGTTTATTATTCTATACAGATCTGCCGAAGGGTTAGCTGTAAAAATTGTGCCATTGTTTTTAAAAGCTAGTCGAGATGTGGGAGGATTGGGACTTTCCACCCAAGATATTGGTCTGGTGTATGGTACTGCTGGTTCGGCAGCGTTTGTTCTTGGTTCTATATTGGGTGGTTATTTTATCTCTTCTATGGGGCTAAAAAAGTCGCTTATATATCTTTGGGGAGCCTTCAATATTCCCTTCATTGCCTATTTTCTGTTGGCAGTGTTTAGGCCCGAAAGTTTGCTGGTAATTGGGGCAGGGGTTGCAATAGAGTATTTTGGCTACGGATTTGGTTTTGTAGGGCTCATGCTCTTTATGATGCAACAAGTAGCACCAGGCAAACATCAAATGGCACACTATGCATTTGCTACGGCTATTATGAATCTTGGGGTTATGTTGCCCAGTATGTTTAGTGGTGCTTTGAGTGACCGGGTGGGCTACGAAACCTTTTTTATAATTGTGCTTATTGCAACTATTCCTGCGTTTCTAGTTACTGTGTTTGTTCCGTTTGTATATCACGATCATAGAGATGCGAAGGTAAAGGCAAAATAGTCTTTCCTATATTTTTATAGTAGCAAAAAAAGTGCTACTTTATGCTGAAACTAATTTAATAGATAATTATAAAACTTATAAAATAGATAGATATGAAATCAACTCAATCAATTCCTTGGCAAGACAGACCCGAAGGTTGTAACGACATTATGTGGCGATACAGTGAAAATCCAGTTATTGGCAGGTATCACATACCGTCGTCAAACAGTATCTTTAATAGTGCTGTAGTTCCTTTTAAAGATGGTTTTGCGGGCGTGTTTCGTTGCGACAACAAATCGGTGCAAATGAATATATTTCGCGGCTTCAGTAAAGATGGCATCAATTGGGATATCGATCATGAGCCTATAGAGATGAAGGTGGGTAACACTGAAATGATTGAGTCGGACTATAAGTACGACCCGCGTGTGGTGTGGATTGAAGATAGATATTGGGTTACATGGTGTAACGGTTATCATGGGCCAACTATCGGAATTGCTTATACATTCGACTTTGAAGAATTCTTTCAGTGCGAAAATGCTTTCTTGCCATTCAATAGAAATGGGGTGTTGTTTCCAGATAAGATTGATGGTAAATATGCTATGTTGAGTCGCCCAAGCGACAATGGTCACACTCCTTTTGGTGATATCTACATAAGCTATAGCCCCGACATGAAATATTGGGGAGAGCATCGTTGTGTAATGAAGGTATCTCCTTTTGAGAAAAGTGCATGGCAATGTACAAAGATTGGTGCAGGCCCGATTCCTATACTTACCGATGAGGGTTGGTTGATGATTTATCACGGAGTAATTAATACTTGCAACGGCTTCCGTTACTCTATGGGTGCAGCTTTGCTTGATAAAGATAGCCCCGACAAAGTGTTGTATCGTACACAAGATTATTTGTTGGCTCCTGCCGAGTTGTATGAGTTGACAGGCGATGTGCCAAATGTATTGTTCCCTTGTGCTGCACTCACAGAAGGTGATAAAATTGCAGTGTACTATGGAGCAGCCGATACAGTAGTGGGTGTTGCTTTTGGATATATAAGTGAAATAATAGAATTTATGAAAAAGAGATCTGTTTGATCCTTTTTCAGCTAAAGAGATAAAGAGATGAAACTTCTTACTTTTATAAAATATATTTTAGTTGTGCTGTTTATTAGCACAACTGCTCTTGTTGCACAAGAGAAGCCCGTTGAGTTGGTCAATCCTTTTATAGGGTCAGACAACTTTGGGACAACCAATCCTGGTGCAGTTCGTCCAAACGGCATGATGTCTGTAGCACCATTTAATGTAATGGGGTCGGACCTAAACAGGTATGACAAAGACAAACAGTGGTGGTCTACTCCTTATTCAAACGTAAACTCATTCTTCACAGGCTATTCGCATGTAAATTTGAGTGGAGTAGGGTGTCCTGATTTAGGTTCGCTCCTGTTGATGCCTACAACTGGCGATTTGAATGTAAATTATAAAGAGTATGGAAGCACCTACTCAGACGAAAAAGCTGTGCCTGGCTATTACTCAAATATTCTGACTAAATATAATGTGAAAACAGAGGTGTCTGCTACCGACAGAAGTAGCATTGCTCGATTTACTTTTCCTGAAGGCCAAGCCAATATATTGATGAACTTGGGCGAGGGCTTGACCAATGAATCGGGTGCTTGGATGCGTCGTGTAAACGAAACAGAAGTTGAGGGAATGAAGCTACTGGGTACTTTCTGCTACAATCCACAGGCGGTTTTCCCTATCTATTTTGTAATGAGGGTAAGTAAGCAACCCTCCACAACAGGCTATTGGAAAATGCAACGCGAAATGCAGGGTGTAGAAGCAGAATGGGACATTCATAGCGGACAATACAAACTGTACACAAAGTACAACCGCGACATAGCTGGCGATGATATTGGCGCTTATTTTACCTACGATGTAGAAGAAGGCGAAACCATTGATGTGCAAATAGGCGTATCGTTTGTAAGTACCGAAAATGCTCGTGAGAACTTGGATAAGGAGCAAACTGGCTTCAACTTCAATGAAGTGAGAGAGCAAGCTTATGAAGATTGGAACAAAGAGTTGTCGCGCGTTATAGTAGAGGGTGGAACTCACGACCAGCGAGTTGTGTTCTACTCAGGATTATACCATACACTTATTCATCCCAATATGTTGAATGATGTAAATGGAGAATATCCAGCTATGGAGACAGGCATAACAATGAAGACCGATAGAACACGCTACACTGTGTTTTCGCTTTGGGATACTTACAGAAATGTTCATCAATTGCAAACATTGCTCTATCCAGAGAAGCAGATTGATATGGTGAACACGATGGTGGATATGTACAAAGAGAGTGGTTGGTTGCCCAAATGGGAGCTGTTTGGCAGAGAAACGTTAACAATGGAGGGAGACCCTGCAATTCCTGTAATTGTAGATACCTATATGAAGGGCTTGCGCGACTTTGATTACGAAACTGCTTATGAAGCAATGTATAAATCTGCTACTCAAATGGAAAACAACTTTTTGAGACCAGATATAGAAGACTACATAACATTAGGCTATGTGCCATTGCGCTCTGAGTACGACAATTCTGTTTCGCATGCACTGGAGTATTACATTGCCGACAATGCATTGTCGAAATTTGCCGAAGTGCTTGGCAAGAGTGGCGACTCTAAACAGTTTCTCAACCAATCGTTGAAGTATAAAAAATATTACTCTAAAGAATATAAAACATTCCGTCCGTTGTTGCCCAATGGCGAGTTCATCGAGGTGCACCAGC
>SMEQ01000849.1_pt1 | contig 13965 bp, 10 predicted proteins | sample 2456281 | NCBI WGS metagenome assembly SMEQ01 (sample SAMN10132596, study PRJNA489261) | soil metagenome | isolation source: day1 antibiotic-loamy sand soil ammended with raw manure from dairy cow... | place: USA | collected 2015-04-01
TACAAAGGTCCAAACAATGTCAATAATTTATTTTCTGACAATTGTGTCAGTGTGGGTGGAAATGCCGGAACGCAATTATTCGCACAAGCTGCAAATGGAAGTGTAACAACTTATCAAACTGGTTTTAGTGCTTCTGCAAGATATACTGATTTCAGTATTCCAAATTTCTCTGAGTTTTGGTTGCACGGATCTACTAGTTCGCCGTTGCCAGTGACCTTGACCGATTTCTCTGTGTCTTGTGAAAACGATGCGGTTATTAACTGGACAACTGCTTCCGAACAAAATTCAGATCGTTTCATCGTCGAGAAAAGTCGCGATGGACAAAATTGGAGTGCAGTTGGTGAAAAAGCTGCTGCTGGAAATTCAAATACCTTGATCAATTATTCCCTTGTTGATGAAAACAGTTGGAATGGCGTAAGCTATTACCGAATGATTCAAATCGACATCAATGGAAAACAAGAAGTTTACGGACCAATTAGTACAGATTGTGGCTCGGAAGACAACACGATGATTGTCTATCCAAACCCAAACAACGGAACGTTTACGGTTGAAATTTCAGCGAGCGAAAACATCTCCGATGGTCAAATTCAATTATTCGATTTGACTGGAAAACTTATTTTAAATCAAGTTACGCCAATTGCAAAAGGAATTAATCAAGTTTATTTTAACAACGTTGATCTTCACATGGGAAGTTACTTGGTGAAGTTTTTGGGTGGTAATAATACACTAAAACCAATTAAAATTGTAATTAAATAACCAAAAAAAAGTTTGAAACGCCACGCCGAAAACCTTCGATCGTGGCGTTTTTGTTTATCCCAACCCTTATAAAAATAATATCATAAAATTTCCCAATTTAATTTTGAAATCAATTGTATCTTTGCAGTCTAAAATATAAGTTTTCAAAAAGACACATCGGTTCAAACGATAACGAAAAGCAATTGATGTTAGCAAAGACGGGCTTCTCGTCTATTTCAGAGTTAGTTGACAAAACAATTCCAGCTCATATTCGACTGAAAGGTGAGTTAGATATCAGCAAAGCAATGACTGAGCAAGAATATTTAACGCACATCAACGAATTGGCTGCTCAAAACAAAGTATTCAAATCGTATATCGGTTTGGGTTACAGCGAAACAATTGTTCCATCTGTTATTTTACGTAACGTGTTGGAAAATCCAGGATGGTACACGGCATACACGCCTTACCAAGCTGAGATTTCTCAAGGTAGATTAGAAGCTTTATTGAATTTCCAAACCATGATTTTGGATTTAACAGGCATGGAATTAACCAACGCTTCTCTTTTGGACGAAGGAACAGCTGCTGCTGAAGCAATGATCATGTTCTACAATTCTCGTTCAAGAAGTGACGTGAAAGAAGGAAAAAACAAATTCTTCGCTTCAGAAAATGCACTTCCTCAAACTTTAGACATTCTAAAAGGTAGAGCAGCAAACTTAGGAATTGAATTAATCATCGGAGATCCGCATACTTTTGAAGGCGATGCTACGTTCTTCGGAGCTTTGGTTCAATATCCAGACGCATACGGACGCATTCACAACATCGAAGATTTTATTGGTAAAATGAAATCAATCGGAATTCGCGTAGCAGTTGGTGCAGACATCATGTCATTGGTATTGCTTCGTTCTCCAGGTTCTATGGGGGCGGATGTTGTATTCGGTTCATCGCAACGTTTTGGTGTACCAATGGGTTACGGCGGTCCACACGCAGGATTCTTTGCGTGTAAAGAAGAATACAAAAGAACCATTCCAGGACGTATCATCGGTGTTTCAAAAGACGCTGACGACAACGTAGCTTTGAGAATGGCGCTTCAAACGCGTGAACAACACATCAAAAGAGACAAAGCGACTTCCAATATTTGTACAGCTCAAGCCTTATTGGCTGTGATGGCAAGTATGTATGCAGTTTACCACGGTCCAGTTGGATTGAAAGAAATTGCAACTGAAATTCACGTGAAAGCGGCTACTGCTGCAACTGCAATTGAGAAATTAGGTTACCAAATCTTACATGCTGATTACTTCGATACGATTTTCGTTCAAGTTCCAGCATCTGTAAAAATGGACGATTTACGTGCATTGGCTTTGAAAGCGGAGATCAATTTAAATTACATCGACAATAACCGTTTGACCATCAGTTTTGGGGAACCAGTAACCGAAGGAGATATTCAAAACTTAGTAGCTGTTTTTGCAGCAGCAAGTGGAAAATCAGCTGAAACTGCGAACCTTGAAAACGTAGCAATTCAAACGAATTTATTGCGTACCGATGCTATTTTATCGCACCCAACATTCAACAGTTACCATTCAGAATCTCAAATGATGCGTTACTTGAAACGTCTTGAAAACAAAGACATTTCATTGGTTCACAGCATGATTGCATTGGGTTCTTGTACCATGAAATTAAACGCAGCATCAGAATTGATGCCGATTACCAATCCACAGTTTGCAAACATGCACCCTTTCTGTCCAGAAGATCAGGCGAAAGGTTACCACGCAATGCTTGTTGAATTGGAAAAAGATCTATGTGAATCAACCGGATTTGCAGCAGTTTCTTTGCAACCAAACTCTGGTGCACAAGGAGAATACGCTGGTTTGATGGTGATCAAAGCATACCACGAATCTCGAAATGATTTCAACCGCAAGCACATGATTATTCCTTCTTCCGCTCACGGAACGAATCCCGCTTCTGCAGTGATGGCTGGATTTGAAGTAGTTGTAGTTGGTTGCGATGACAACGGAAACGTGGACATTCCAGGATTGAAAGCGAAAGCAGAAGAATTGAAAGATACCTTGGGTGGATTGATGATTACCTATCCATCTACACACGGTGTATTTGAAGAAGGAATTGTAGAAATTACACAAATCATTCACGACAACGGCGGTCAAGTTTACATGGACGGAGCCAACATGAATGCGCAAGTTGGATTAACAAATCCAGGAAACATTGGTGCTGACGTTTGTCACTTAAATTTGCATAAAACGTTTGCAATTCCGCACGGTGGCGGTGGACCAGGAATGGGTCCAATCGGTGTTGCAGCCCATTTAGCTCCTTTCTTGCCAACCAACGCGTTGGTGAAAACTGGAGGTGAAAATGCAATTCACGGAATTTCATCTGCACCATTCGGAAGTGCTTTGATCTTGTTGATTTCTTATGGTTACATCAAAATGTTAGGTTCAAAAGGCTTACGTGAATCTACAGAAAATGCAATCTTAAATGCGAACTACATTGCTGCTGAATTGAAAAACCACTATCCAATTTTATATGTTGGTGCCAATGGAACGGTAGCACACGAGTTGATTTTGGATTGTAGAGATTTCAAGAAAACGACAGACGTAGAAGTAGCAGATATCGCAAAGCGCTTAATCGACTACGGTTTCCACGCACCAACGGTTTCTTTCCCAGTAGCGGGAACGTTGATGGTAGAACCGACGGAAAGTGAAGACAAAGACGAATTGGACCGTTTCATTGAAGCGATGATTTCAATCCGTAAAGAGATTGCTGACATCGAGCAAGGAAAATACGACAAAACAAACAACTTGTTGAAAAATGCACCGCACACAGCAGACTGCATCATCAACAGAGATTGGAATTACCCATATTCTCCAAAAGAAGCTGCTTACCCAGCAGAATACTTGAAAGATTTCAAATATTGGGTTCCAGTGAGAAGAGTTGACAATGCTTTTGGTGATAGAAACTTAATTTGTTCTTGTCCAAGCGTTGAAAGCTACGCATTTGTAGAAGCTTAATATTTAATACATTTATACTGAATGTGAGGCGTTTGAAAAGATGCCTCACATTTTTGTTTTATCCAACACCATTGAAATGAAAGACATACATGTAATTGAAGTTCTTGAAAACATCGATTTCACGACTCAAAACCTTCCATCCGATCGCATCGAGAACATGCATTTTAAAAATTGTCAGTTTAACGACGTTGCTCATATTGACTTCACAGATTGCCTCTTCGAAAACTGCAATTTAAGCAACGTTAATTTCAACAACTGCAAAATGGACAACGTCGGCTTCAAAGAGTCTAAAACCTTGGGAATTGATCTTTCTAAGACCAAAGATTTTGGTTTCGAGATTCACTTCTCAGATTGCGCGTTAGATTATTCGATTTTTGATTACAAGAAAATGAACAAAAGTAGTTTTGAAAACTGTCAATTTACCGAAGCGAACTTTACCAACACCGATTTGAGTAAATGCAAATTCAACAATTGTACATTTAACGGCGCTGTATTTGTAAAAACGAATTTGACATCCGTAGATTTCAGAAGTTGTTCTCAGTTTCAAATCGATCCACAAGATAATTTCATTAAGAAAGCGAAGTTTAGAACGCAGGATTTAGCTGGATTGCTTTATCGGTATGATATTGTGATATCGTAAGCTTCAACTCCGCTCAGCCTGCGGATGAAAATAATGGTTTCGCTGACCCTAAGATTTAACTTCAAAAAATTTTCAAAAACGATAAAAGCAAGGTTGTTTTTATGTATATTTAGATACAAATCACATTTTCAATGACTCAAAATACAGATCCGGCTGAAATGACCTTGCGTTTCATTAACCAAACGAATCGATCGATTTTCTTAACGGGGAAAGCAGGAACGGGGAAAACTACCTTGCTGCATAAAATCATGGCTTCAACGCACAAACAAGCGGTGATTGTTGCCCCAACGGGCATCGCAGCTTTGAATGCGGGCGGTGTGACGATCCATTCTTTATTTCAATTGCCTTTTGCTGCTTTTGTTCCCGATTTTGGCTCTGTGAATACGAGTTTTGAACGCATCAAGTTCGAAAACAAAGATTCCTTGATGCGGAATTTCAACATGAACAAACAGCGCAAAAACGTGTTGTTGGGAATGGAATTGTTGATTATTGACGAAGTCAGCATGTTGCGAGCGGATTTGTTGGATGCCATCGATTGGACTTTGCGGAATGTTCGGAAAATCAATCAGCCTTTTGGCGGTGTTCAGGTTTTATACATTGGTGATTTATTGCAACTTCCGCCGGTGATGAAACAAGAAGAATGGTCAGAATTGCGAAAATATTACCATGGAATTTTCTTTTTTCACTCCAAAGCGATTCAGGAAAATCCACCAATTTACATTGAATTGGAAAAGATTTACCGACAGTCGGACGAACAATTTATTCAAATTCTCAATAATTTACGCAACAATCAAATATCTAAAGAAGATTTAACGATTCTGAATCAATACGTAAATCCAGATTTTGATTTAAAAAATAACAAAGGATACATTACCCTCACGACACACAATGCCAAAGCAAATGAAATCAATCAGAAAGCATTGTCCGAGTTGAAGGAAAAAAGTGTTTATTATCCTGCCACCATCAACGGTGAATTTCCACCGCATCTTTTTCCGTTGGAAGAACAATTGGAACTGAAAGTGGGTGCGCAAGTGATGTTTGTGAAAAACGATACTTCGATGGAGAAGAAATTCTTCAACGGAAAAATGGGAACAGTTAAATCAATTTCCTCTGGCGAGATTTTAGTGCATTTTCCAGACGAACGAAAAACCATCGAAGTGGAAACCCACGAATGGGAAAACATCAAATATACTTTGGACGAAAACACCAACGAAATCCAAGAAACCGTCATGGGATCGTTTGTTCAATATCCCTTGAAATTGGCGTGGGCGATTACCGTTCATAAAAGTCAAGGTCTGACATTCGACAAAGCCGTGCTCGATGTTTCCAAAGTTTTTGCTCCTGGACAAGCATATGTAGCACTTTCTCGCTTGCGAAGTTTAACTGGGTTGGTTTTGTTATCACCCATGCGGATGAACGGTTTGACCAACGACCAACACGTGATGGAATACGCCTCTAATAAAGCGGACGAAACACAATTGACGACTTTCCTAAAATCGGATACCAAATCATTTTTACTACAAGTTTTAAAGAAAAGCTTTGACTGGAATGAATTGAATGAAAAATGGCGCATTCACGAAGCTACCTATGCCAATTTGGGAAGTAAGACCGAGAAAAACAAACACAAATCTTGGGCAAAACACCAAGCCACTTCACTCGAAAACTTGATGGATGCGTCCAAAGGATTTTTGAGACAATTGGATCAAATTTTCAGTAAGTCCGACGTAGATGTAGAATTCATTTCTTCACGCGTAGAAGCAGCTTACAACTATTTCTTCAAAACATTGGACGGATTAGTTTACAGCACCTTGAAGAAAATGGAAGAACTGAAAAAAGTCAAACAGACCAAAGCCTATTTGGAAGAATTGGCAGAATTAGACGAACTACAAATCACCACCATGTTGAACATCAAGAAAGCTAAAATTCTGATGAAAGCTGTGGCAGATGGAAAAGACATCACCAAAGAAGCATTGGTCAACGATGAAATTAAACGCTATAAAATTGGTAAAATCGCAAAAATCAAACAAGAGTTGCGAGAAACCGCAACTACAACGATGTTTGATGAACCAGAAGATGACGAAGAAGTAATTTTAATCAACAAGAAAGAAAAAACTGATTCGCCCCTATTCGCGAAAAAATCCAGCATCGATCAAACCTTAGATTTAATCCAAAAAGGATTTACCGTAGAACAAATTGCCAACCAACGCGTGTTGAATGAAACAACGATTCTCAGTCATTGCGCCAAGTTGATTCAGCAAGAAAAATTGGAATTGAAAGACATGCTTTCGTTTGAAAGAATCGATCAACTGAAAAGCGCATTCGAAATCTTTGACGGTGAATCGCTTACTCCGATAAAAGAGAAGTATGGAGATGAATTTAGCTGGGAAGAATTGAGAATGTATCGGGCTAGTCTACTTATTTGATTTATTTAACTTTATATACAATTCATTAACAAAAATTACCAAATTATCCCGATTTCAACAGTTATATTTAAATTTTTATAGTCAAACAAAAAAGCATGAAAAAATATAAAATTGCCGTCCTTATTGGCAGCCTCCGCAAAGAATCTTTTACTTTGAAAATTGGAAAGGCAATGGAATCTGTTGCGCCAACATCAATCGTTTTCGACTTCATTCAAATCGGAGATCTTCCGTTTTACAACGACGATCTAGAGCCCCAACCGCCAAAAGAATGGGTCGCTTTTCGAAAAGAAATTCAAGCAGTGGACGGACTTTTATTCCTAACGCCAGAATACAACCGCTCGGTTCCAGCCGTTTTAAAAAATGCAATCGATGTCGGATCGAGACCTTATGGGAAAAACGTTTTTGGTGCTAAACCCGGCGCAGTTGTTAGTGTGTCACCAGGAAACCTTGGTGCTTTTGGCGCAAACCATCATTTACGTCAATCGCTTGTTTGTTTAAACATTCCCACGATTGCCCAACCAGAAGCCTACATCGCAGGCGTTGCAGACATGTTTGATGACGAGGGAAATTTAACCAACGAATCAACTAAAAAATTCTTGACCAGTTTCATGGAATCTTTTGGAAAATGGGTTGCAATTCACGCAAAGTAAAACACACTTAAAATAACAAAACAAAAAATGGAAAATTCAGCTAAAAAAGTTGTTGAGAAGATGTTTGCGGCCTTTAGTTCAGGTAAAGTGGAAGATTTTGTAGCAACCGTTTCGGAAGATACCGTTTGGATCTACCATGGAACTCAAATTATCCCAAGCGGTGTTTTTGAAAAGAAAGCCGGCGTTCGAGCGTTCTATAACAACATTCTAGAAAAAACCGAAATAATCAATTTTGAGCCTTTGGAATATATAGTTCAAGATAATAAGGTGGTTGTAATCGGACAAGAGCATCAAAGAGTCATACGATCGGGAAGAGAATTGAAGCAAAAATGGGTTCAAATCTATACGGTTGAGAATGATTTAATTACCAAAATGGAAGAGTTTGCAACTTCAGAAGAGGTTGAATAAGAGATTTTTAAAAACCTGATTTTTCTGAGAATATATCGTATATTTGAAATGAATGGAATCAATCAGAATCATTGAAATTATAGGAACAGCCGCTTTTAGTGTTGCCGGTACATTTGCAGCAATGGAAAAAAGACTGGATGTTTTTGGAATTTTCATCATCGCTTTTGTAACTGCTTTGGGCGGTGGAACTTTGCGCGATGTCTTAATTGGAGAAGTTCCCGTAAAATGGATGCTTGATCTAAGCTCTGGCTTGGTGGTTCTGCTCAGCGTTCTGGTCGTTTTAGTCTTCAAGAAAGTAATCGACAACTACCACAAGGTCTTGTTATTTTTTGACTCAATCGGACTCGGATTTTTCACCGTAGTGGGAATTCAAGCTGGAATTGCACTTGATTTTAATCCCATCATTTGCGTCGCCTTGGGAACCATCACCGCCTGTTTTGGAGGAGTAATCCGAGACATTTCGTTGAGTAACATTCCACTCATTTTCCAAAAAGAGATTTATGCAACGACCTGCATTGTTGGGGGAGTTATTTATTTTGTTCTCTTGAATTTAGGTGTTTCCAAAATGCCTGTTGAAGTAATTTGTCTGGTGACGGTTGTCTTATTTCGCTTACTATCCGTTAGATACAACTTACACTTACCAACAATTTGGAAAATAGAAAATAATTAAAAAATAGCTTAATCATCAAATAAATAACTTTTTACATGTCAAACATCAAACTCATCATCGAAGAAAGAGCAGCCAACATTGGAAAATTTATGGTTGGTCGTTTATTGCCCTTCAGGCAAAAAAGAATGGTTGGACCGTTCATTTACATTGACCACATGGGACCTGTAAAGTTAAATGAACGCCAAAATTTTGATGTACTACCTCATCCACACATTGGGCTTTCAACGCTGACTTTTTTATTTGAAGGAAGCATCATGCACCGCGATACACTTGGCAATGAAGTGGAAATAAAACCGGGAGCAGTGAATTGGATGACCGCCGGAAAAGGAATTGTTCACTCAGAACGAACACCTGAATACTTGCGTGATTCACCGTTGTACATGCACGGTCTGCAAATATGGGTCGCGCTACCAAAAGAATTAGAACAAATGGATCCCGCTTTTTCACACATTGAAGAAAGTGAAATTCCAAGTTGGAACGATGGAGATTTGGATTTTAAATTGGTTGCTGGAGAAGCATTTGATAGAAAATCTCCCGTTCCTGTTTTCAGCAAGATGTATATGCTCGAAATCAAAAGTAAATCGAAAAGAACCGTCAACATTGGCGATCATCTTTATGGCGAATCTGGTTTATACATTTTAAACGGCGCAATTGAAAGCGAAGGAAATGTGTACGAACCCAAACAATTATTAGTGGCTAGAGATGCCACACTTTGTGAATTCACCATGCATGAAAACAGTACCATTTATATTTTTGGTGGCGAAGCTTTTCCTGAAGAGCGCTTCATCGACTGGAATTTTGTTGCTTCTGATAAAGCATTGATTGAAGAAGCAAAGCAGAAATGGATGGATCAAACTTTTGATAAAATCGAAGGCGATGAAACGGAATACATTCCTTATCCAACTCGTGGTTAGAAAATACTTCCCTTCATAAACAGAATTTCGATACGCAATTCCCCATTTGGCAAGTTCGTTGATTACGGGTGTTAAGGTTGCACCGTACTCTGTAAGCGAATATTCTACGGTTATCGGCTTGGTATCCATCACTTTTCGACTTACCAGGTGATTCATTTCTAGATCTTGAAGTTCTTTAGAGAGCATCTTGGTTCCAATTCCATCAATTTCACGCATCAAATCCATGAAACCAAGTTTACTGCCTTCAATCAAAGTTCCGATGATGTGAAATTTCCATTTTCCAGATAAAATACTCATCGTGTCGCTGATGGCTTGCATTCTGACGTGACAAACCGGCGTATCGTTTACAATTGCTTTCTTTTTCATTTTATCAATTTTTATTTCGCTAATTTAAGCTACATCCTATGCAGGTAGTTTCCTAAAGGATAGTGCTTCCCTAAAGGAAATGCGTATCAAATATACAGCTTAAATTCCGTATATTTGTTTAACAGAAAAGGATATCTAGATCAAAACAAGTACAAGCAGTTTAATTTGTAGAAGTTTTATGAAATCAAATGACGAGAAACGAAAATTAAAATTAAGGATGGTAACAAATATTAAACTCATAGCATTATTCATTTCCTTGCTAAGCATTTCTTGCGCACAAGGACAAACAAACACTAAAAAGATGAAAAAAGAAACAACTCAAAGCAACCCATTATTGTGTGACATTGAAACCGGAATGTGTGAAACTACAGCTGGCGAAAGCACTGAATCAGTAGCAAATGTGAACAAAGCAAGCGGAAAAAAAGTAAAACTTGTTTATTTCACGGACCCAATTTGTTCTTCTTGTTGGGGAATTGAACCTCAATTGCGGAAATTGAAATTAGAATACGGAGATCACATCGAAATTGAATACCGAATGGGTGGACTTTTGCCCGATTGGAAATACAACAGCGGTGGAATTAGTTCGCCAAAAGACGTAGCAAGTCACTGGGACGAAGCGAGTCGCCATTACGACATGCCAATTGACGGTGACGTTTGGTTGGAAGATCCTTTAAATTCTTCGTATCCACCGTCCATTGCTTTCAAGGCAGCGCAAATGCAAGACGAGCACAAAGCACATTTATTCATGCGTGAATTGCGTGAATTGGTATTCTTGAAAAAGAAAAACATCGCCAAATGGGAACACATTGCAGCTGCTGCAAAAACCGTTGGTTTGGATGTCGATCAATTGCAAAAAGATGTGGAAGGAAAAGGAAAAACACTTTTCGAAGAAGATTTAAAAGTTGCCCGAGAATATGGCGTAAGAGGATTTCCAACGGTTTATGTAGTTGATGACGCTGGAAACAAAGACATCGTTTATGGCTCTCGTCCGTATGCATTTTACGAAATGGCAATTTTGAAAGTGAATTCAAACATCCAAAAGAGTGAATACAGTAAGAAATGGGAAGATCTTTTCGCAATTTACCCAACCCTTACGGCGAAAGAATTCGCTGAACTTTCAGGAACACCACGAGCGGATAGCGAAGGAGTTTTAGATGGCCTTACTGAGACGGGAAAGTTGGAGAAATTGACTACCAAAAACGGTTCCATGTGGAAAATTCGCAAATAAATTGAACGCATCATTTAGGAACAGCATGGGAAATTTCTCATGCTGTTTTTATTCCTTAGAACAACTATAGATCCGAAGAAACGACTTGATTTTTGGTGATTTTGTCGACAACCAAGGCGATTGCGCCATCACCTGTTACGTTGCAAGCCGTGCCAAAACTATCCATTGCGATGTACAACGCAATCATTAATCCAATCATCTCATCGCTGAAGCCCAACATCGATTGTAAAATTCCCACTGCAGCCATAATTGCGCCACCCGGAACACCCGGCGCGGCAACCATGGCGATTCCGAGAACAAAAATAAAACCTGCAAAAAGCGTAAATCCAAAAGGCATTCCATGTAATATCATAAGCGCCATGGCACAAGCAGTAATTTTCATGATGCTGCCTGAAAGGTGAATAGTTGCACATAAAGGAATTACGAATCCCGCAATTTTTGTCGAAACTCCATTCTTAAGTGTTTGTTCCAATGTCACGGGAATTGTGGCTGCGGAAGATTGTGTACCTAATGCCGTAAAGTATGCAGGCATCATTTTGCCCAGTAACTTGATTGGATTTTTCTTGGTTACCATTCCGGCAATTGAATATTGAATCAGCAATAACAATATGTGAAGCCCGAAAATCACTCCAATAATACTAATGAAGACCGACAGAATGGAAAACACAGATCCATTGTAGGACATTCTGACAAATATTCCTAAAATAAACAAAGGCAACAAAGGAACTATCACCTTTTCGATGAGTTGCATGATGATCTTTTGAAAATCATTAACAACGAGCTTTAAGGTCGATTTCTCTTGAAAAGAAAGCCCTAAACCAATTAAAAATGCCAATACCAACGCGGACATTACATCCAAAATCGGTGGAATAGTAATACTAAAATAGGGTAATAATTCAAGACCTGCATCTGCAACCGGCGCTAGGTTATTTACATGTGATTCCAGCAAAACAGGAAAGATATTGTACGCTGTAAAATAGGTCATGAATCCCGAAAATAAAGTCGAGCCGTATGCGATTAAGGTGGTAATCAACAACAATTTTCCTGCTCCTTTTCCCAAGTCAGATATTGCGGGCATGATTAATCCCAAAATGATTAACGGAATGGAAAAACTTAAAAACTGACCAAAGAATGTATTGAAAGTAATAAAAACACGATTTATTGATTCTGGTAAAAACTGTCCAAAAACAATTCCCATAATAATTGCTAAAAAAACTTTAAATAATAGGCTAGAAAATATATGTTTCATAAGTTTGCAGGAATTAATCTTAAAAGATTCAAAAACATTCTAAAGAATCTTATTTAAAGATGACAAATATACAGCTAAAGTCATAAAACAAAATAACGCAATAGCTGACATAGACAAAAAAGAATATTTTAGTACAATCAGTGGTTAAATCTTTCTGAAAAATAATAGTATATTTAAAACTTTACATCAAAAAAACAAAAACATGAAAAACTTACGTAAGCACCTTTTAATCACACTTTCTTTCGCTTTTTTAATTTCCTCTTGTACCGTTCAAAAAAGACTACATAACCCTGGTTATCATGTACAATTGAACAAAAGTCACAAAGTTGGAAAAACAATTGATAACAAGCTTAAAGTTGATGAAGAAATAGCACTTACACAAACTAATTCAACAGTTACTATATTACCAGAGTTGAATCAAGAGTTCAAAGAAACAGTTGCAACTGAATCTTCTAATGAAATAACAGCAAATTACGAAGTAAATCAGTCAGACATAGCTTCCAACGATGAGTCAATTTCTTTTCAAACAGTGAGTTCTCCAAAATCAAATTGGATACAAGAAAAACACACTTCAGCAAATCAACCAGAAAAAGTAAACAGCGAAGAATTAACGAACGTAAACAAAAAGTCCAACGCTGCAAATGCTAATGCTGCAGGAGGAGTGGCCCTTTTGGTTTTAGTCATCTTATGCCTATTTCCTTTAATTAATTTAATTCCGGTCTATATTACGGATGGTGGCATTACACTAAATTTCTGGGTAACTTTAATTTTAAACTTAACCTACCTTGGAGCTGTTATATTCTCTCTGTTAGTAGTTCTAGGAATTGTTAGTTTAGCATAATTCCTACAATTCAATAGTCGTTTTTACGTGGATTCATTTTATTTTATTAGCTTTATACGAAGTAATAAATCGTACAAAACAAGTTGCAAATGATTTAAAATGAATTCCGTTAAAACCTATCAAAAAGTAAATGCTGAAAATAAAAACATTAGTTTTGGAATTTCCAAAATGGAGGATATTTATGTCAGACGCAACGGCCAAGTGGACGAACCTCATCGACACAACTATTATACAGTTTTAATTATCAGACAAGCGAAAGGATTTCACAAAATTGATTTCACGACGTACGAATTGGCAAAAAATCAGATTTTCTTTGTCGCGCCGGGACAAGTGTTTATAGATAGTTTGAATCTCTTCCAAAATTACGGTCAAACTCCACCTCTACTGCCAGAAGGAAAACAATTTGAATTGATAAACACTTTTGCAGATAACATTTTCAGCTTATTCCACAGCGACACCAACATGAAAAACTTTTCAATGGGTTCGTTCTTGAAACTGTTGCTAATTGAATGCAACAACATTTGTTCGATTAATCCAATTGAATCCGACATTGACACTTCGGGCGACAACCTGATTCGGACGTTTAAGAAAGAGGTAGAGCAACACTACAAAACACAACACTCCACTACTTTTTATGCCAATATACTGCATATCAGTCCCGATCACCTCAACCGAACGGTCAAAGCTAGAATAGGCAAAACTGCCAAAGACTATATACAGGCTAGAATTATTACGGAAGCAAAAAGATTGCTCTTTTTTACTGACTTGTCTAGCAAAGAGATAGGCTTTGAACTAGGCTTTAACGAACCAGCAAACTTTAG
>SMEQ01000363.1_pt1 | contig 13948 bp, 14 predicted proteins | sample 2456281 | NCBI WGS metagenome assembly SMEQ01 (sample SAMN10132596, study PRJNA489261) | soil metagenome | isolation source: day1 antibiotic-loamy sand soil ammended with raw manure from dairy cow... | place: USA | collected 2015-04-01
ACATTCGAATCTTGCAAAGGTCTCATTACTTTAAATCTTGAGAGAAGAAGTGTAAAAAAACAAGAAAAAGATACCATTAAGATTTGCAAAAAGATTAGTAGCTATAGTGTCCCATACAACTATCTTAACAATCGCAATCCATAAGGCTAATTAGGTTGCAATCTCTAAGCAAAAACCACCTTTATCAAGCAGAAGTCAAATCCACAGTGGTAGATTCGGCAAGCAACTCATGAAAGTCAAATTTACCGTGGTGGATTAGACAATTATGACATGAAACTTAAATCTACCGCAGAGGATTTTACAACTATGACATAAAAGTCATATCTACTACGTAGGATTTGACGACTATGAGGTAAAAGTAAAATCTACCGCAGAGGATTTGACAACTATAACATAAAACTCATATCTACCACGTGCGATTTCACAAACATGACATAAAAGTCAAATCTACTGTAGAGGATTTGGCAACTATGCCATAAAAATTAAATTCGACAAAGAAGAAGAGGTTTTATCTCGTAAACACAAAAAAGGCATTGTGAATTAATAAACAGGCATTGTTGTAATGTAAACAGAAAAACCTAACCCGTATTATTTACGTTTTTAGTTTTGCAATAGATTGCACTTAGTTGCCTCTATGCTAAACATTGATTTACCTGAATATTGAATAAACTAATTACAAACAGTTCTATTATAATCAACTGTTTTACTTTGGAATAGGTGAATTAACACCCCCCTAAACATATCGCAATAATGTTTCTGCAAAATAGCAAACAATAGAGACCTTTTAGAATTATCGTAAAACTCAATCTTAAAACAGTTGATATTTGCAATAAAAAAGAGTACATTTGTTATTGTTAATATGAAATGGTGTTTTCTATTTTGTTTTTTACTGCAAACAACTCTGTGTTGAGCTTTTTGTAGAGACTACCCAATATCTTCACACCATAAGTACTCACCAAAAAATAAAGAAAAGATTATGACCCAAGAGATGATGTATCGTGCCTACACCTTACATAACTATAAAGAAATTCCACAAATTAAAAATCTGTCGCCACAAGATATAGAGGCAATTGAAGTTGTTGGAAGAGTGTTGCCATTTAAAGCAAACAACTATGTTGTGGAACAGTTAATTGATTGGAACAACATACCCAACGATCCAATATTTACACTTACCTTTCCACGTAAAGAGATGTTGTCGGAAGAGCACTACAATGAAGTGTTAAATATGCTTGACGACGATTCAAGCACACCCGAATACAAAGAAGCAATAAATACAATACGCAGAACCCTCAACCCCAACCCTGCAGGTCAGGAACACAACATACCCACCTTAGAAGGAGAAAGCCTAGATGGGATGCAACACAAATATAGAGAAACAGTTCTCTTCTTTCCAAGCCAAGGACAAACCTGCCATGCCTATTGTACATTCTGTTTTAGATGGCCACAGTTTTCAGGCATGAGCGATTTGAAGTTTGCAATGAAAGAGGCAGATTTACTACACCAATACTTGCTGCAGCATAAAGAGGTAACCGATGTACTCTTCACTGGTGGCGACCCCTTAACAACAACTAGCAGAATACTTGCAACCTATATTGAACCGCTGCTGACTGAAGAGTTTGCTCACATTCGTAACATTAGAATAGGTTCTAAAGCACTAACGTATTGGCCCTATCGTTTTCTAACAGATAAGGATGCTGATAATCTGATTGAGCTATTTGCAAAGGTGAAAAAAGCAGGTAAAACCCTCGCATTTCAGGCACACTTTAATCATCCTACCGAACTTTCAACCGATGTAGTGAAAGAGGCAATAGAACGCATCCAAAGCACAGGTGCTCAAATACGTACACAGTCGCCCCTACTAGACAAAATAAACAATAGCCCCGAAATATGGATAGATATGTGGCAAAAGCAAGTTGAGTTGGGTTGCATTCCTTATTATATGTTTATTGCACGCGACACTGGCTCAAAAGCATTCTTCGAAGTACCGCTTGTTGATGCTTGGAAACTGTTTAGCAAAGCTTACTCTAGCGTGAGCGGTATATGCCGTACAGTAAGAGGACCTAGCATGAGCGCCTATCCAGGCAAAGTAGCAGTAAGAGGTGTGAGAGAGATAAAGGGAGAGAAAATGTTTATATTAAATTTCCTTCAATGTCGCAACCCCGAACTTGTGGGTATACCATTCTTTGCAAAGTATGACGAAGAGGCTACATGGCTTGATCAACTGAAACCTGCATTTGGCGAGGAAAAGTTTTTTTACGAGAAAGAGAACCTATTAGGCGAAGGAACCGATAATAAAGAAATATGGGGACTAGCATAAAAAAATAGTGAAAACATTAAATCAGCACCCTAAGCAACCTATATATAAGGTGTCTTAGGGTGCTTTTTTAAAAGAGCATAACTCTGTTGGAGATTCTATATTTTATAGATTTTGCAATGAACTTGAAATAATTTGTTAACTTTGAGTTTTAAAACTGATTATAACAACTAATTCATTGAGTAAAGTCAAATAAAAATATAAATCTACAGTAGACATAAAAGATTTGACATTAAAAATTCCGCTTATATGAAGAACAATAAAAAAAACCTCTCTTCTATTCTTAAAACCATTGCACAAGATCGTGAAAGAACAAACATTCTTCGCAGTGGAGAGCAAAACCTAATAGCATACTTAGTTCAAAGAGTGCCCAAATGGCTCACATCTGATGGACTGTCGTATATTGGACTATTCGGCAATCTGTTTGTTGCAGTGTGTCTTGCACTAGCAGGGTTTCTAAATCAACCCATATATCTACTTATTAGTTTACCAGGATTTATCATTAACTGGTATGGTGACTCACTCGACGGTCGACTGGCTTACTACCGCAAGATACCACGCAAATGGTATGGTTTTAGCCTAGATATAACTATCGACTGGATAGGACTAGCTATGATTGGATTAGGTTTCTTGTTTTACGCCGACGTGCAATGGAAATGGCTTGGTTACGTGTTTGTAGTACTATATGGCTGGGAAATGGTAACTGCACAGCTCAGGTATAAAGTAACTGGTAAGTACTCCATCGACTCGGGTATTTTTGGCCCTACAGAGTTGCGCATCATACTAATGGCTATCATTGCAACTGAGTATTTTTTCGTAGGAGCTATCTACTATCTAGTTATCGCAGCGTGTGCTATACTTGTAATTACAAATCTTACAGATACTAGCAAACTATTGAAAGCTGCAGACGAGAGAGATGAAAAAGAGAAAAAAGAAAAAGCTACTAAGCAAACAGAAGAGAATCGAAAGATTCATACTTTAATAACTAAAGACAAATAAACTATCAATTACATTCGATTTGTACTTGATATTAAAATGAAGACTACCTGAGAATTTTAGGTGGTCTTTTTTTTGTTATCTTTATACTTTCTAAAGCAAAGAAAATACTACTATATCAAAAACGTATGAGAAAACGATATCTATTTTTTGTTTCTACAAGCTATGCTTATCCCATATTACGTCCAATTCAAAAAGAGATTTGGCAAAGAGAAGGTGAGGTGTATTGGTATATAGAAGCCGATTGTTCTATACAATTAGAAAAGCACGAACATCAACTCGAAACTATTCAAGAAGTAATAGCATACAACCCTATCGCTATTTTTGCAGCAGGCAATTATATTTACGATTTCTTTCCTGGCGTTAAAGTCTCTGTCTTTCATGGATACCCTATTAATAAGAGAAAAGATAAATTTGACGACCATTTTAAAATCCGTGGACTGTTTGATATATATTGTACACAAGGAGAAAGTAGTACACCTATTTTTAAAGCGTTAGAAAGAAAGCACAAAAGCTTTAAAGTATACGAAACAGGATGGAGCAGGGTTGATTCTTTTTTCTCATCAGAAGCAACTATCAAACCTCGAATAGATAAAAACCCCACCATATTTGTAGCCTCCACATTTTCTAAAGACACCTCATCATTACACAGATTTTATCCTATTATAGAGGGTTTAGCTCAAAAACGTTCTTGGAATTGGATTATAACACTACACCCTAAACTTCAAGACAAAGATTTAATAGAGAAACTTCATTTACTAGCAGAGAGATTTTCAAACGTTACATTTATTCCTAGAATGAAAAACTTAGATAGCTTTTATAATAGTGATGTAATGTTGTGTGACAGCTCTAGCATCATCATCGAATACATGCTGTTTAATAAACCTGTTGTTACTTATAAAAACACCTCCACTGGAAAGCATCTTATAAATGTTACTGATTTAAATGATATTGAACAGGCTTTAGAAAAAGCATTATCTTACCCTGAAGAACTAATGGAAGAGATTCGTTTGTACACTTTACGGCACGAATCGCATCGCGACGGTAAAAACTCTGCTCGCATTCTTGATGCTGTAGATGATTTTATTGATAACCATAAAGGGCGCTTGAAACGTAAACCCATCAATCTTTTTAGGAAATTAAAAATACGGTGGAAGATGAAATATTGGAAATGGTAAACAATTAAATTATAACATAAAGCCTTTTCCAGAATCTATCGTGAATATAACACAAATGCTAACCTCTTTCTTCTAAACAATTTATTTTAAAATCACATCTTTGTAATCTTCTCTACTATACACCCCTGGATTTGCATGAGAGCCATAATCCATTTCAAATTTCACAAACTGAGTTGAATCATTTTCAGTGAGCGTAAAAACACTCTCTGCCATATAGCAATATGCTCCTAAAGTACCCATCTGCTCTGTCAAGAAAGTATCATTCAAAATGCGTATTACCAAAGTATCGCCTATTATCTCTACAAACTCGACCTTACTTTTACTTGGACGTCTGTTTAGAACGTCGATTAACTCATTGGTTGATTTAGAAATAGAGTCTAGCAATACGCCTCGCTTAAGGTACTCTCTATTTAAAGTTGTATCGTATTCAGACTTCCAATAGTAGTCTGCAATTCTAGTTGTATCAAAAGTGTGTGAACAATTGCACTTTTTAAGATCATAATCCCAACAGCCTCCTTTATCTAAGCATGCATCAACCTGCAAAAATCTATACACCCAGAGTGCTCCTAAAATTAGAATTGTAACAACACCAATTATTAGAAGTGGTTTTTTTATTTTACTAATATTCCTCTTATTCATTTACTAAACAAAGTTCTTATATTATTACTAATTCTCTTTCTTAATCATTTTCTGCAAAAAGATATTACTCGGCATTGTTATTTTCTTATCATCTTTTGTTTTTATAGTAATGAAAAAGACCCCAATATCATTCAACACCCCTTCTATTTCGTAGTCCTTCTCCATTATAGTTAAAGGGTCTCCAATTTTGATGGGATGATTGAAAAAGATAATCAGTGTAGAAGTGATATTAGAGATAAGCGACCATTGTGCAAAAAAAGCGACTCCCAAAATTGTTAATGTTGTAGAGAGAAATACCACCAAATCTGATTGTTTAATTCCCCAGATAAGCATTAGAAAAACAAAAGCCAATATCCCCAATAAAGCATTTGCGATTTTGTTGGTTATTCTTATTCTACCCAATTGATAGCTAAACCTAAGGCCCACTTTATTTATAAGCCTTTTGGTGAAAAACTTTGCTGCTAAATAAGCAACAATTAAAATAATGGTTTTGATTATTTGTAGTGTATATATACCCATGTTTTAAAATTTATAAGACTAATAAGCGCCTGAAATTATTTTATGCAATAAAGATACAACAATTCAGAATAGTATAAATCCATTAAACAGAAATTAATCCACCTTCATCATCCCATCTTATAGAGCATACACTACCTCAACAATAGATTCAGTAGAATATTTCAAGTTGCATTATGAGAATTTTTATAAATCTCACCAACTATTAAAAATAAACGCAGTCGCTTTTAATCTACGACTGCGTCATTTTATTAGCCACCCAATAAATTGAAAGTGTTTACTATTTAAAAGTATTGCCTATTTACTTTCTTTTCTTGCTAAGCCTTCAATACATCTTGAATATCTGCTAGTTTCTTAAACATTGCATTGGCAAATGGGCATAATGGCAATATTTTAATATCTCTCTCCCTTGCCATTTCCACAATTTTATATAGTAATTGTTTACCAACTCCTTTGCCTTTAAATGATGGGTCGACCTCTGTGTGGTCTATGATTATAAAATTGGCAGAAGCTATAGAGTAGGTCATCTTGCCTGCTATCAATTCATTTTCTTTGGCAACTGCAGAGCCTTTTGTTTGATCTTCTGTTATTTTTATTTCCATTGTTTTTATATTTAAACTAGTTTTATTGAATCAACTACATGCTCATCGGCACTTCCATCAAAAGCACACGGGCATTTTCTGTTGCTTTTACATTAATAGAATCTGTATCCCAAAGGCCCATTCCATCTCTTCGAGATAGTTTTTCGCCATTTATATCTACCTCTCCTTCAAGAATAAAAGCATATACGCCATTTCCTTCTTTTTTTATTTTGTATTCATCCGAATTACCTTTGGTGAATTTGCCTATATGAAACCAAGCATCTTGATGTACCCAAACACCTTGCTCGCCTTGGTTTGGTGAAACAATTTGATAAAACTCATTCTCTTTTGCAATATCTCTTAAAGATACTTGGTCGTATCTAGGAGTTACATTTTTCTTGTTTGGGAACACCCAAATCTGAAGAAACTTCACCTCTTTATCTTTGTTCTTATTATACTCTGAGTGCGTAACACCAGTACCAGCACTCATTACTTGTACATCTCCCTCTTTAATTACTGTTACATTACCCATACTGTCTTTATGCTCTAAATCGCCTTCCAAAGGAATTGATACAATTTCCATATTATCGTGTGGGTGAGTTCCAAAACCCATTCCAGCTTCTACTGTATCGTCATTCAATACGCGTAGTACACCAAAGTTCATTCTTTCTCTATCGTAATAATTGGCGAAGCTAAATGTATGGTGAGAGTTTAACCAACCGTGATTTGCGTGTCCTCTTGTTTCTGCTCTGTGAATTATTGTCTTCATAGTTATCTGTTTTTATTTTAATTAAATTCAACTTGTCTAACCTTTTTATGGGTGCAAATACTTTGTTTCTAAAAGTATAGTGCAAAGATAAGGCAGTTTAGAAGACTGTGGAATATGAAAAAAAGATGTAAGCTTATGAAAATACGACATTTACAATACAATCTCGCTTTTCTTAAACTTAGAAGGTGATAATTGTGTGTGTTTTTTGAAAAACGCACTAAAATTAGCAGGTTCATTAAAGCCCAGTTCATAAGCAATTTCCTTGCTAGTTAAATTGGTAAAGTAGAGCAACCGTTTAGCTTCGGTTATTATTCTCGACTGAATGTAGTCTTTTGCAGTAGTGCCAGTTCTAGCTTTAACTGTTCGGTTCAAATGATCGGGTGTAATGTAAAGGCCATTGGCATAATAAGTAGTAGAGTGCTCTTTTTTATAATCCTTATCAACTGCTTTTTTAAAAGCCCTAATCAAGTTATCTCCAGTAGTATCCACATCCATCTCAATAGGGTTTATGCTACAAACATTGTTACAAGCAATAAGCAAAAGCTTCAAAAGCGACCCAATAGAAAGGCACTTCATATGCTGATTGCTTACGTGCAACTCAAAAATTTGATTGGCATAAAGCTCTATAGCCTCAAACTGTTCTTTGCTTGGTGTTAGTGGGGGGCTTTGTCCATAGTTTTGAAAGAGATTCAAGCTATTGATAAACGACAGAGGGATAGAGTTTTCAACTAAAAACGCATTAGAGAAAGTCATTGCAAAACCAACAGATTGCTCTTTTTCTATCACTTGATGCACTTGCCCTGGAGCAACAAAAAACACTTGTTTGCCTTGCAGCTCATAAGTATTGAAGTCTATTTTATGCAGCCCGTTTGCTTTATTTACAATCAACACCGTATAGTAGCCATGCCTGTGTGGCTCGTCTGGTTCTCCGTTTTGCTCTTCATAAATATCCTCCATCTTGAATATTCCAAAACTCACATCCCCCTCATCGGAGTATACTTCTTGATATATTTTCACGCTCTCCATTATCTAATTCTATACAGTTTTTTTGTTAATCTAAAAACACGGCTGTTTGCCAACCATTTACTCATGAGTATTGAATAAGTATCATCTCAAAGCAAACACCCTACTCCCAATTCAACAAACGCCTCTGCCCTTCCAATTTTCTAATATCGGTAGCATCTTGGCTCACCTCCATCACACCTCTGTACTCCCCCACTTCGTTGCGCAGAGCAAAATACTGAATCAAAATAAAACGCCGTTTCAATTCAATCCAAAACATAGCAGTATCTCTTTCTCCTTTTCTAAAGGTTTCCACTATCTCTTCTACTATATGCACACTTTCGGGCGGATGGCAATTGTTTACACTGCGCCCAACAATGGCTGGTGAGCGAGGAAAGAACCGATCTTTGGGTTTGTTAAAGAAAAGCACCCTATCGTTTTCGTCCACTACGGTAATATCAACAGGCAGATGATTAAATACAAGCAACACTTGCTCCAAACTCATGTTTCCTGTTTCGGCCACAAACCTTCCTGGTTCTGCTAAAACATTGTCTTTTGCTTGCTCTTCTTGTTTCTCTTCTTGGGGTATTACGGGTGTCTCAATAAAAGGGAAGGGATATTCAAAACTCTGCAAGTGCATTTCGTGCCAACTCTCGTCGCTTACAGTTTCGGTAGCAACAGGAAAAATAATTATATCTTCCTTCTGTATCATTCTAAATACCAAAGAGTAGTATTTTCCTAATATTGGGTTGAAATCGAGCCACTCTGTAGAAGAGCTTTCCAACAGACCAATTAATTCCTTCAGCGTTCTTCTGATATCGTCGTGCAACGACCACATTACCTGCAATGGTCGATAATTACTCCAAACCTCTTCGAGATAAGGAAACAAGATATTCTCTTTTTTGATATAATGATAATCAAACGGCTTGAACTCTACAAACCTTGGAAGCAGCTCCTCTTTCAGCGCTTGAAAGTGTGAAGCCTCTCGTCCCTTGTAACTTCTGAGTATCTTTTTAATCTGATTCAGCTTAAACTTAAAAGCTGTGTTTTCCAACATCAGGTAGTACAAAAATGTGCCCTCTTTTGGTTTGTCCCACTGATAACGCTCTAAGCTCTTAGAGAATACATTGATTATTTTCTCAACATCCTTTTTTATCACATCAGGAGTCATCCCCATCTGCACTTGTTTATCTTCTAGACTCAACATATCGTGTGGGGTGATATTGTCGATGGCTTCTTGATACTTATCAATCAACATTTTACCGCTTTCGCCACTCATCATTCTCATTGAGAAAGCCAGTAGGTCTTGAAGGCGTTTTTCGGAGTTATCTTTCTGTTTGTTCATATTTATAAAGTTTTATAGTTGCTCTTTCAGCTCAACCTCCTCAAATATCCCCGCCAACTGTTCTAGCTTTTCAAAAGTAACCAATTCAATTTCCTCAAACGGATTAGCCGCATTCCACATTCCTGCATAAGGGTACACCCAATTGAAACTTAGGAATTCTGTCAAATCAACCGAGACTAAAAAGAAGTTTGTATAGATACGCTCATTTAAGTTTTTATTAATCTCCGATGAGCCCCTATTAAACTCTATCTCCTTCATAAAATCTGCATCAGACTTCAAAGGCAAGATATTATCAACTACCTCTTGGTCTGTACACTCTACCCAGAATGAATCTTTTTCTTTGTTTATCCAACTTTCTCTCCAAATTAGTCTTGTTATCATAATTGTATGTTTTATATAGGTGTTTTATTGCTAGTCTTTCATCCTTAAAATAGAATAGATAAAGAAAATTACTTTACTCCCCTATCTTCACAAGGTTTAAAGAAATATCGTCTCTTTCTTCTAGAATAAATGAAAACTCTAAATATTCATAATTATCTCCTAGCTTTCTTACAATTGCTCTCTGCTTAAACCCTTCCTTCTCATTTGTTTTCAAGTAAAAAACAGAATCGTTCTCAATTTTATAACCAAATTGATGGATTTTATCAATTGGCTCATCACTAAAAATAGCTGTTAAATCAACTATTTTACCATTAAGCTCTAAAACACCTCTGTTATTTTCGTAAAAACTCACATTAGCTTTAATCGATGATAAAACTAACCCAACTAAAGCACCTTCATCTTTCACTAAACTGGCAATCAAGGGAGTTAAATCAAGTTCATATTTTCCTTTCATAGCATCACTATCGATTGCATTCTTATCTTTATTAAAATTAGTGCACGAAAATTGTATTAACGATAACATTAATAATATGCAGCTTACAATAAGAATTTGTTTTTTCATAGCTATCTATTTTACAAAACCACTGTACTCCTCATAAAACCTATTTATTATCTCTATAAATTCACTTGGTAGTTTATCCATAACAAAATCAATTATCTCTGTGGGGATATCTTTGTAGTAAGCGGTAGCAATTGCGCCTGCAATACAGGCAATAGTATCACTGTCACCACCAATTGAAATAGCCAATCTAATGGCATTTTCATAGTTTGAGCTTTCAAGGAAAGCCACAATAGCCTGTGGAACTGAACCTTGACAAGTAACGTCAAACTCATAAGTTGGTCTTATCTCATCAAGCGTAAAACTGAAGTTGTAGCTGAACGTTGATGTTAGATACTTCTTTATCTCATCTTTTGATTTTCCATCTCTAGCCAAAAATATAGCTGCAGCTATGGCTTGTGCTCCTTTTATGCCTTCAGGATGATTGTGTGTTATCTCGGCAGATTGTTTGGCAACTTCCAAAACTGTCTCAATATCGTTAAAAGCCATGCCTACAGGACTAACCCTCATAGCAGAGCCGTTACCAAAACTACCATAAGGTTTTAAATCGTGACATTCAAGCCATTTTCTAAACCTCCCGCCAAACCCGCTATCCGCATACCTTCTGCCATAATCCCAAATAGTTTGTGCAAAGTCTTTTTTATTCAATATACTGTCGGCAACCGCAATAGTTAATACTGTGTCGTCTGTAAATCTGGACTCCTTAGAATATAAAGGAAAATCAGTCGTTTTCACATTATCCCATTCATATACAGAGCCGATAATATCGCCAATAACTGCACCTAAAATGATATTCGACCTTTTGTGCATTTCAGTTTTTAGATGTGCCATAGTTTTTTTGTTTTTACAGTTATTACAAATCATTGTTTTGGTGTTTTTTTGCAAACCCTCAAAGGTATTTCTCAACTACTCACAAAGACCTTCAATGACAGCATAAACTATATTAGCTGCAAGTGTAGCCGTTCTCTTATCATCGTCTAGTGGAGGAGAAACCTCAGCAATATCAAAACTGATTACCTTTTTAGATTGCAATATCTCTTTAGTAAACCTGAGCACATCATTTGGTTTCAGCCCAAATGGTTGCATAGCCGACACTCCAGGAGCAGACGAAGAGCTAAATACATCACCACAAATTGTGAGATAAATATAGTCATTATCATTAATGAATTTCTTTATTTTAACTGAAATTGTTTCAGGCTCCGACTCCACAAACTCGCGTGCAAGCACATATTCTACTCCAAGCGAATCTGCTCTATTAAAAAGACTGCGTGTATTGCCAGAGGTTTGAATTCCTAAACAGAGATAATTAAACCCTTGATTATCACTGGCACAATTATCAGCTATTTGAGAAAACATTGTTCCAGAAGAGGGTTGAACGTCATAAGGCCTGAGGTCGAAATGAGCATCAAAGTTTATAATGCCAATCTTAGGTTTCTCTTTTTGTTTTTTCAGATGATTGAAAATACCATTGAAGTGACCATACGCCACATCATGACTACCACCCAATACAATTGGAAAGAGGCCATTATCTAATATATTTTCAATTGCAATGGCCAACTGCTCTTGAAGCTCTTCCAAGTTTTTGTCTGCACAAGATAGATTACCAGCATCATACATTGCTGTTTGATCGCAAAAAGGTATAGGCAAACTTGCAAATTTGCTTCTAATATCTTCAGGTCCATGCTTTGCACCCAATCTGCCTGAATTTCTTCTAATTCCCTCATCGCTAGCATAGCCCAAGAAACAGATATTGAATTTAGAGGAGTCTATCTTCAAATCATTCAGGTTCTTCAAGTCGAGCAGCTTAATTATCTGATGCATTCTAAACGAGTCGATGTCATACAGGTCATCAACTCTTCCTGTCCAGAAGTCAGTATCAGTTGGGGTGTAATTCTTTAAGTTCATATATTTAGTTTTGTTTTATTAGTTGTTGGTGTATTTACTTTAAGCAATAAAGATACAACTATTTAATTACAGCGTAAAAAAATGAAGTGGACTAATTTTTACAAATTAAAAAATGGAGGTAAAGAAAGAGTATACATCGTTTATATTGACATCTTAACTGAGAAAAAAGAAAAAGAGACAGAAAATTGAGTCAAAAACCTCTTTATGATTTTACCTTTCTCTCAAAAAATCTCAAATATAGAAACCATACTAAACCCTGTGATTCAAAAGTTATCAAAAAGAAGACCCCTAAATGTTTGCCTATTCTGAAAATAAATTTGTAAATTTGTTGTTAATGAAAATCTAATTATTTGTATCATAAAAACTTAAACACAAATGACAAAAGCTATCTTTAAATTACCACCAATCAAAAACGAACCCCTAAAAACTTACGCACCTGGTTCGGCAGAAAGAAAAGAACTAAAAGAGAAAATAGCAGACCTTAGAAAAGGAGGCCTAGACCTACCCATGATAATAGATGGAAAGGAAGTACGCACGGGCAACTTGCTAGACATACGTCCTCCACACGATCACCAACACTTGCTTGGGCACTATCATCAAGGTGGCAAAGAGCATGTGCAAATGGCTATTGATGCTGCACTAAAAGCTAAACCAGCTTGGGAATGCATGAGTTGGGAGAGCAGAGCGGCTATTTTCTTGAAAGCTGCCGACTTGATGTCGGGTCCTTATCGCCAATCGCTAAATGCTGTGACCATGTTGGGGCAAGGTAAAAACGTATATCAATCTGAAATTGATGCCGTGGGTGAATTGATAGACTTTTACCGCTACAATGTGAAAAACATGTACGACTTGTATGCTATGCAACCCAACTCGTCTGACGGTATATGGAACAGAATGGTATGGCGTCCGCTTGAAGGATTTATTTTTGCACTCACTCCATTTAACTTTACAGCTATTGCTGGCAACTTGGGCGGTGCACCTGCGCTAATGGGTAACACCATTGTTTGGAAACCTTCTAAAACTGCAGTTTATGCCGCACATTTAGTAATGACAATATTGCAAGAGGCTGGCTTGCCAGACGGAGTAATGAACTTGGTATATGTATCCGGACCCGATGCTTCTGAAGTAGTATTGAACGACGAGAACTTTGCAGGTATTCACTTTACTGGTTCTACACGTGTGTTTGATGGCATGTGGGAGAAAATTGCTAAGAATGTACCTAAATACAAATCGTATCCACGCATAGTAGGCGAAACGGGTGGTAAAGACTATGTATTTGCTGATGCTACTGCCAATGCTAAACAGGTAGCTACTGCACTTATTCGCGGGTCGTTTGAATATCAAGGACAAAAATGTTCGGCAGCATCGCGTGCATACATCCCCGAGAGTCTATGGCCTGACGTGAAAAAATTTATGGAGGCAGACCTCAGCAAAATTAAGGTAGGCGGTGTAGAGGATTTCTCTAACTTTGTGAATGCTGTAATTGACGAGGATTCTTTCGACAAATTGGCTAAATATATTGATGATGCAAAAGCATCGCCCGATGCAGAGGTTGTAATGGGTGGCGACTACGACAAATCGGTTGGTTATTTTATCAACCCCACAGTTATATTGGCTAAAAAGCCCGACTACATTACCATGCAAGAAGAGTTGTTTGGCCCAGTGCTAACGATATATGTATATGAAGATGACAAGATTGAAGAGACACTTGACATACTCGACAACACATCGCCCTATGCACTTACAGGAGCTATCTTCTCTGC
>SMEQ01000709.1_pt1 | contig 13934 bp, 9 predicted proteins | sample 2456281 | NCBI WGS metagenome assembly SMEQ01 (sample SAMN10132596, study PRJNA489261) | soil metagenome | isolation source: day1 antibiotic-loamy sand soil ammended with raw manure from dairy cow... | place: USA | collected 2015-04-01
AGTTTTAATCCATACCTGCACCGGCGCGCCCGCTATTGCAGTCAAGTCTCGATTCATAACTGCTTGCACCTCTGCAAAGCTGGCAAACTGGCTTTGATTCAGGGAATTCAAATACAGTTTAAACGACTTGGATTCAATAATATTAGGCGATTCAGCCGGCACGCGAATTTCGGCCACAGCTACTACTGGCTTGCCGCTGGGCAACAACCAAGACAACTCATAGGCATTCCATATATCCACCCCCTGATACGGCAGGTTATTTTCATCAATACCAAATTCTTGCCATTTAAACCTACGCTCGATAGGAAATAACAAACTGGTATCGTACTGCGTGACATAGTCTGTTTGCTTGCCCAGCAATGATTCTTCGGCAGGATGCTGCACGGATAACCCCTTACATTAATTTATTACGATTTACACTTTAAAGCTCTGTACCTGTCGCTGCAGTTCTTCAGCTAACTGCGCCAACTCTTGGCTAGCACTATTCGTTTGCGCTGCACCCTCATTAACTTCGCGAGTAATGTCATTGATATTGACCACATTGCGGTCAATTTCTTCTGCCACAGCCGATTGCTCTTCTGCAGCGCTGGCAATACTGGCGTTCATATCGTTAATGCGCGTCACCTGCTCAGCAATGCGTATCAGCGCGTCATTGGCTTGCTGAACGGACTCAACACTGGTTAACGCTTTCTCGCGCCCTTGCTGCATGGTAGTCGCTGCATTGCTGACGCTTTGCTGGAGCCTCTCTATCATCTCATCAATTTCTTTGGTGGAGCCCTGGGTGCGCTGCGCCAAATTACGCACTTCATCCGCCACCACAGCAAACCCGCGGCCTTGCTCACCTGCGCGCGCTGCCTCAATCGCAGCGTTTAACGCCAGCAAGTTAGTTTGTTCAGCGATGCCACGAATCACCTCTAATATGCCATTGATCTGCTGACTATCATCACGCACCACCTGCATAAACTGAGCCGCCTGTTCCACCTCTATCACCAGTGATTGGATGCTGGCTTGCGTTTGCGTTACCACGCGGGTACCGGTTTGACTTTCATGCTCTGCTGTTTGCGCTGCTTCGGAAGCCAGCAAAGCATTTTGCGCCACCTCTTGCACGGTGGCGGTCATTTCATGCATCGCGGTTGCCACCTGTTCGGTTTCTTGGTGTTGACGTCTCACCGCACCCGTTGATTCTTCAGTGACACGCGCCATACGCTCTGCCGCTTGGGTAACCCGTTGGGTTGAATGCGAAACGTCTTTAACCAATGCGTGCACTTTTTCGACAAACTGGTTAATACTGACCGCCAGCTCTGCCACCTCATCCTGACCTCGTGCGTCTAAACGCTGGGTTAAGTCGCCATCGCCGCGCACCAAGTTAGTTACCATGCGATGCGTGACTTTTAGACGTAGCACCACCAAACGAATCACACCAATGTTTAGCAGCAAAATCACCACAATAGCCAAAGCCCCAATTACAACACCGCCAACATAGGTTGCGGATACCTGCTCCTGCATATCTAGGTGCGCCACTTCAGCCATTTCTTGTTCAGTCGCTAACAGTTTATCCAAAGTGACCCGAATAGGATTCCATGCAGGCTGTTCAGTTTGCGCCAAAAGATCAGCGGCTTCTCTAATGCGGCCCTGTGTAGCCAACTCATGTACTTGCACACGCGCTTGCTGAGTGATGCCCCAGTTCTTCTGAATCAGCGCCAAGCTTTGCTCTAACTCGGCGGTTAAAGGCTGTGAGCTGGTACGATAAAACTCCAACGCCTGTAAAAACTCTTCACCGGATTCTTTAATGACCTTCTCTGGTGCAGTTAGGCTGGGATTAAAAATCTTGTTACGCGTCGCCACACCCGCCAGCAATCCCTTACCGTACATACTGTTTAATGCAGCCACTCGCGGCTGATTACTTTCTAAGTACTCATCAAACCCTTGGCTAATTCCATTCACACCATTGAGCGTAAAACCAAGCGCAGCCACGATTAACACAATAGTCAAAACAATCGCCGCAGTCATTTTGCTTTGGATACTGGATAAATTAAACATAACAAACCCTTACAGTATTAAAGACTGTATCAGTGCACCTACTGCAGATTAGAACACGCTTGGTGGTACTTTAATAGGCAAAAAAAAGCGCCCACAAAGGAGCGCTAAAGCGGAAACTTGTTTACATTTATATTAAATATCAGAAGCAATCACCAGGAACACGCACCCAACCTTCCATCAACACACGTGCACTACGACTCATAATGGCTTTTTTAGCTTGCCACTGGCCGTCCACTTCAGCCGCTTCCGCACCCACACGCAATGTGCCGGACGGATGACCAAAGCGCACCGCTTGGCGCTCACCGCCACCGGCGGCTAGGTTCACCAAAGTACCGGGAATCGAGGCGGCTGTACCAATCGCTACAGCAGCCGTGCCCATCATGGCATGGTGCAATTGACCCATCGATAACGCACGCGCCAGCACATCAATATCAGCAGCGTTAACCGGCTTACCACTGGAGGACACATAGCTGGCAGGCGGTGCAACAAACGCCACTTTAGGCGTGTGCTGACGGGTGGCGGCTTCAGACACGTCTTTAATCAGCCCCATCTTTACGGCGCCGTAAGCACGAATCAGCTCAAACTTGGCTAAGGCGTCTTTATCACTGTTGATATCGCTTTGCAGCTCAGTGCCGGTATAACCGATATCGCCAGCATTAACGAAAATCGTTGGGATGCCCGCGTTAATCAACGTGGCTTGCAACGTACCAACACCGGGCACATCCAAACTGTCAACAAGATTGCCTGTCGGGAACATCGAACCTGTAGCATCCGCTGGATCCAAAAACTCGATTTCAACTTCAGCCGCAGGGAAAGTTACGCCATCCAGCTCAAAAACACCGGTTTCCTGTACTTCGCCGTTGGTTATAGGCACATGAGCAATAATGGTTTTTCCAATATTGACCTGCCAGATACGCACCGTGCAAATACCGTTCTCAGGGATTTTATCGGCATCAACCAAGCCATTACTAATCGCAAACGAGCCCACTGCAGCGGTAAGGTTGCCGCAGTTCCCGCTCCAATCAACAAAAGCGCGATCAATGGCGACCTGACCAAAGAGGTAATCCACATCGTGATCAGGCTGCTCGCTCTTGCTCAACAATACCGTCTTACTGGTACTGGAACTGCCGTTACCCAAGCCATCAATTTGCTTGCCATAAGGGTCAGGACTGCCGATCACACGCAACAAAATATTATCACGCGCCGCACCAGCGACTTGTGCCACCTCCGGCAAATCTTGCACGCGAAAAAACACCCCTTTACTGGTGCCACCGCGCATATAGGTAGCTGGGATTTTAATTTGTGGTACTGAAGACATGGTTTTCTTCCGTTGGTTAACTGGTTCAGAATTAAAGATTTATTTTGTAGTTTGGGATGGGTTAGCAGCAGTGGGCTGTAATTACGCAAAGACGCCGCAAGTACGTCCTTGTAGGCTCTCTGCCGCGAATACCGTGCAACATGCAGCCTCAGAAGTAGCCGAAGGAAAAGCGACAGCAGCCCGGCACAGCCGGGCCACCCCCTCTCAACCAGCACGTGGTCTTTTGGGGCTAGGCGAGACCGAAGCAAAGCATCAGCTCTTGGGCCGAAGCTTGCTTCGGAACTGGAGCGTCGCTTTGCGTAGCGTCTCACCTAGCCCCAAGCCACAGCGCTAAACAACCACTGAGCTAAACAATCACTCTTCGCCCAAAAAGTCCTTAGCAAAACGCTGCAACACACCGCCCGCATCATAAATACGCACTTCAGCAGCGGTATCTAAACGACACGTCATTGGCACTTCAACTACCTCACCGTTACGACGGTTAATCACCAACGTCATATCAGCGAGAGGACTCGGCTCACCCACAACGTCGTAAGTTTCAGTACCATCAAGTTTCAGCGTATGACGGTTAGTGCCTGGCTTAAACTCCAACGGCAACACACCCATACCAATCAAGTTAGTGCGGTGAATACGCTCAAAACCTTCAGCCGCAATCACCTCAACACCCGCCAAACGCACACCTTTAGCAGCCCAGTCGCGGCTAGAACCCTGACCATAGTCAGCGCCTGCCACGATAATCAGTGGCTGCTTGCGCTCCATGTAGGTTTCAATCGCTTCCCACATACGCATCACTTCGCCTTCCGGCTCAACGCGCGTCAACGAACCCTGAATAACCTCACCCTTCTCATCACGCACCATCTCGTTCAACAGCTTGGGGTTAGCCAAGGTTGCACGCTGGGCGGTCAAGTGGTCACCACGGTGGGTGGCGTAAGAGTTAAAGTCTTCTTCTGGCAGACCCATCTTGTGCAAATACTCACCCGCCGCTGAATCCATCATAATCGCGTTAGACGGCGACAAGTGGTCAGTGGTGATGTTGTCCGGCAGCAACGCCAATGCACGCATGCCTTTCATGGTACGCGGCGCCGCTAAAGCACCTTCCCAGTAAGGGGGGCGACGAATATAAGTACTCATCGGGCGCCAGTCATACAGCGGGCTAACAGATCTTTCAGCAGCATCCATATCAAACATAGGGATATAAATTTCGCGGAACTGCTCAGGCTTAACATATTTATTAACAATGGCATCGATTTCTTCATCGGTTGGCCACAGATCTTTTAAACGAATTTCTTTACCGTCCACAACCGCCAACACATCCTGCTCGATATCAAAGCGAATGGTACCGGCAATCGCATAGGCCACAACCAATGGTGGTGACGCCAAGAACGCTTGCTTAGCGTAGGGGTGGATACGACCATCAAAGTTACGGTTACCCGACAGAACTGCCGTGGCATACAGGTCGCGGTCAATGATTTCTTTTTGGATAACAGGATCCAATGCGCCGCTCATGCCGTTACAGGTGGTGCACGCAAAGCCGACAATACCAAAGCCAAGCTTTTCCATTTCACCGAGCAAGTTGGCTTCTTGCAAGTACAGCTCAGCCACTTTAGAACCCGGCGCAAAAGATGTTTTCACCCAAGGCTTGCGTTGTAGGCCCAGCTCGTTGGCTTTCTTAGCGACCAATGCTGCTGCCACCACGTTACGTGGGTTAGAGGTGTTGGTGCAGGAGGTAATGGCGGCAATAATCACTGCGCCATCCGGCATCAAGCCCTGTGCTTCTTGTGCACGGCCTTCGGTCAAGTCACCAGAAATACCTTTAGCGGCTAAATCAGCAGTAGAAACAAGTGCATGCGGGTTAGATGGGCCAGCGATGTTACGGCCAACCGCGGACAGATCAAATTTCAACACGCGTTCATATTTTGCCGTCTTCAGCGCATCCGCCCACAAACCGGTGTGCTTAGCGTAGCTTTCCACCAGCGCAATTTGCTCTGGCTCACGACCGGTCAGCTTTAAGTACTCGATGGTTTGCTCATCAATGTAGAACATGCCCGCTGTCGCGCCATATTCTGGAGTCATGTTGGAAATAGTCGCACGGTCACCGATGGACAGACTGGAAGCACCTTCACCATAAAACTCAAGGTAAGCACCTACTACACGCTCTTGACGCAAGAACTTAGTCAGGGATAACACAATGTCCGTTGCAGTGATGCCTGGCTGGCGTTTGCCCGTTAGTTCTACACCAACGATATCCGGTAAGCGCATCATGGACGGCAAGCCAAGCATGACAGTTTCAGCTTCGAGGCCACCCACACCTACAGAAATAACACCCAGCGCATCAACGTGTGGGGTGTGGCTGTCGGTTCCGACACAGGTGTCTGGATAAGCCACGCCTTCTTTGACCTGCACCACGGGAGACATTTTCTCCAAGTTAATTTGGTGCATGATGCCGTTACCCGCTGGAATCACATCCACGTTATCAAACGCGGTTTTGGTCCAGTTAATAAAGTGGAAACGGTCTTCGTTACGACGGTCTTCGATTTCACGGTTTTTCTCGAACGCATCTGGGTCATAACCACCACACTCAACTGCTAACGAGTGGTCAACAATCAACTGCGTTTGCACAACAGGGTTAACTTTCGAGGGGTCACCGCCCTTCTCAGCAATGGCGTCGCGTAGGCCAGCGAGGTCAACCAAAGCGGTTTGGCCAAGAATGTCATGGCACACAACACGCGCTGGGTACCAGGGGAAATCCAGGTCGCTACGGCGCTCAATCAGCTGCTTAAGCGAATCGGTTAAATCCGCTGGCTCACAACGGCGTACGAGCTGCTCAGCCAAAATACGCGAAGTGTAGGGGAGCTTTTCATACGCACCAGGTTCGATGCTATTAACCGCCTCGCGTGTATCAAAATAATCCAGCACACTGCCGGGGAGGTTTTTACGGTATTGAGTATTCATGGTCATGGTCTTTTTTCCTGCAATTTACAGTACGAATTTTATGCACAAACTTCAGCGCTCAGTGCATGCGCGGCTTGTAATAACCGGCAAGCTGCAACACGGTTCGTGTTAAGCGCAATAAGTCAGCATATCAATGCCAACACACAAGAAGTCTTTGAATGAGGAGTGACGCCATTCAAAGAATTCCTGCCAGGAATTCAGGCGGGCAACGCCCGCCCTACTCTTTCCAACACGATTAAGGCTGCAGACTGCACAATACTTAATGCAGGTGGTGGGTATGTAGCAAAGCTTTTGTCGCCATGGATGGCGACAGAGAGCCTACACGGGCGTACTTGCGACGTCTTTGCGGAGTACCCACCGCCTGCACACCATGTTAAACCACAACCCAACAGCCTCAATCAAACAGCTAATTAACGCTCGCTGATCACTGGTACTGGACGTTGCTCTTCACCGGTATACTCCGCGCTTGGGCGAATGATACGGTTGTTAGCACGCTGCTCAAACACGTGTGCAGCCCAGCCCGTTACGCGTGAGCACACAAAAATCGGTGTGAACAGCGGCGTTGGGATACCCATAAAGCGATACGCAGACGCGTGGAAGAAGTCAGCGTTCGGGAACAGCTTCTTCTCATCCCACATCAGCTTCTCAATGGCGCACGAAACTGGGTAAATAACGGTATCACCCACTTCTGCAGCCAACTTCTCGGAGTAGCCTTTAATCACTTCGTTACGCGGGTCATTGTCACGGTAAATCGCATGACCAAAGCCCATGATCAGCTCTTTACGCTCCATCATCGCTTTCAGTTCAGCTACTGCTTCATCTGGCGACGTGAAACGGTCAATCAGATCCATCGCCGCTTCGTTAGCACCACCGTGCAACGGACCACGCAATGAACCAATCGCACCTGAAACACAGGAGTACAGATCAGACAGCGTAGAAGCACACACACGGCCAGTAAAGGTCGAGGCGTTAAACTCGTGCTCTGCGTACAGAGTCAAAGAAACGTTCATCACTTCGCGGTGCAGATCGCTTGGCGACTTACCATGCAATAGAGCCAAGAAGTGACCAGCGAGATCGTCTTCATCGGTGTTGCACTCAATGCGCTTGTTGTTGTGGCTAAAGTGGTACCAGTACAGCAGCATGGCTGGCATGGATGCCAACAAACGGTCTGCTACATCCAGCTGCTGATCAAAAGACAGCTCAGGCTCCAAGGTACCTAGAACGGAAACACCCGTACGCATCACGTCCATCGGGTGAGCATCGGCAGGAATGCGCTCAAGCACTTCTTTCAATGCTGTAGGCAGATCACGCATACCTTTCAAACGCGTTACATAGGCGTCCAATTCAGCTTGGTTAGGTAGCTTGCCGTACCACAACAGGTAAGCAACTTCTTCAAACTTCTTACAGTTCTTAGCAAGATCACGCACATCGTAACCGCGATAAGTCAGGCCAGCGCCCTCTTTACCCACGGTGCACAGTGCAGTTTGTCCAGCGATTTGACCGCGCAAACCTGCGCCGCTAAGTACTTTTGGTTTTGTTTCAGCCATGAGTGTAGTCCTCGTAATTTTTATAATGACGCTTTAACGGTGTTCAATTGAACTTTTAGTTACCACACAACCAGCGCCTTGGCTCTGGTTTTAGTGCGTTAGTTACCTTTCTTTTGCGCAAACAATGCATCTAAGCTTTGCTCAAAAGCATGGTAGTTAATGCGGTCGTAAAGCTCCATACGGGTTTGCATGGTATCGACAACATTCTCCTGCGTGCCATCGCGGCGAATCGCGGTGTACACATTTTCCGCTGCCTTATTCATGGCACGGAAAGCAGAAAGCGGGTACAGCACCAAGGACACATCCACAGAAGCTAATTGCTCAGTGGTGTACAGCGGTGTTGCGCCAAACTCAGTGATATTAGCCAAAATCGGTGCTTTGATGCGATCAGCAAAGGTTTTATACATCTCCAACTCGGTAATAGCTTCAGGGAAAACCATATCCGCACCGGCTTCGATACAGGCGGCAGCGCGGTCTAACGCAGAGTTCAAACCCTCAACCGCCAACGCATCGGTACGCGCCATAATGACAAAGCTGTCATCGGTACGCGCATCTACGGCTGCTTTAATGCGGTCAACCATTTCTTGCTGGGTTACGATTTCTTTGTTCGGGCGGTGACCACAGCGCTTAGCACCGACTTGGTCTTCAATATGAATTGCAGCAGCGCCAAACTTGCACATGGACTTAACCGTACGTGCCACGTTAAACGCAGACGAACCAAAACCGGTATCCACGTCAACCAACAATGGCAGATCACAGACATCAGTAATACGACGCACGTCAGTGAGTACATCATCTAAAGTGGAAATACCTAGGTCTGGCAAGCCTAACGAGCCTGCCGCTACACCACCACCTGACAAATAAATCGCTTTAAAACCAGCACGCTTTGCTAACAAAGCATGGTTGGCATTAATAGCACCTACAACCTGTAATGGATGCTCATTAGCTACCGCATCACGAAAAAGCTGGCCTGGAGTTTTACGGCTCATAATTAACCTCTTATTGGTGTTTGTGCACTATTGGCACTTTGAAAATAACGTTCAACGTTGCGCCTTGATGCGGCTATGTGTCTGCGCATCAACAGCTCAGCAAGTTCACCATCGCCATCGGCAATGGCATCAAGAATTTTGTGGTGCTCTTTAAAGGCTTGTTGTGGACGGTTAGGCGTGGATGAGTGCTGAATGCGATACATGCGTACCAGCTGATACAGCTCTTCACCCAGCAACTTGACCAACATCTGGTTATTGCTGCCTTGAATGATTTTGTAGTGAAAGTCGTAATCGCCTTCTTGCTGGAAGTAATCGATTCCCGCCTGGAAAGCCGCATCGCGCTCGTGCGTTGCCAACACTTCACGCAATTGCGCGATTTGTTCTTCAGTCATACGCTCGGCGGCCAAGCGACAAGCCAAGCCCTCTAATGACTCGCGGATTTCATACAACTCAATGAGCTCTTTATGCGACAACGAAACCACGCGCGCGCCGATATGCGGAATACGCACCAATAAGCGTTGCCCCTCAAGGCGGTGAATCGCTTCGCGTAGTGGCCCGCGACTGATACCATAGGTACGCGCAAGCTCTGGCTCTGATATTTTACTGCCAGGGGCTATTTCACCGCGTACAATCGCAGCTTGAATATTGCGGAATACTTGCTCCGAGAGCGTATAAGACTCATCTGCAACTCCGGACAACTCTTCAACCTCTGCTCGCATATTGTCTACACCTACTCGTTCCCGCAGGACATAAAACCCACCATATAGGACTGATTGTCGACAATATTAAGAATACTGTCAACAATCATGCGACCTTGGTCGAGAACCCTGTTGTACTCTCTGCAACAGTATTAAGGGGTGTAAAACACCACTAAGGGAGTCATTCTAGGCGTACTGGCGCGAACAGCACGGCATTTGTTTAAATGGCGAGGACAGTATTTTTTGCTTAAAGGCGCGCAAATAACAACTTTCTAGCTTAACTTGCCTCTAATGAGAGGTTTAGCATTAACCAGCACACTGAGTTACACCTACTACTTCTGGGTAATTATTTTCTACGTTCCTCCACTCAACCCGTAGTTATTTTTCACTTAGCTGATTAGAATGGTGCTCTTTTTCATACCTGCATTCGCTTCGTCCGTACAGCGAACAAATCAAGAATTCTTATAGGGTTTAATAGACGTGTTTAAAATAAAGTTGTTACTCCAAACTTTTTTCCTCACCTGCTTAACTAGTGTCACCGCCATGCAAACAACCCATGCAGCAGAAAAACACATCTACGGGCTTAACGAAAAAGTACTTATTGCAGAAGTTGGTCTGCTCGTAAAAGCCAAATTAGACACAGGCGCTCAAACCTCATCACTTAGCGCACAAGACATTGAACATTTTGATAAAGACGGCGAGCCTTGGGTGCGTTTTCGCTTAGCCATTGAAGATGCTGCGCCACACACTTACGAACTTCCCTTGGCCAGAGTAAGTAAAATCAAACGCCGTGACGGTGACTTTAAACCTGAAGTACAGCGCTCTTACATCAAGCGCCCCGTGGTCACCATGACTGTAACTATGGGCACTCAACAACACGCCATAGAAGTGAACCTTACTGACCGTAGCCGCTTTGAGTTCCCTATGCTGGTAGGGGCCACAGCACTGCAGCAGTTCAACGCCATCGTGGACCCTAGTCTTGAATACCAAGCGCAAACACCAACGCTAAACACCATCAACAATCACGAGTTTGACTAACCCATGCGCGCTCTGAACTTACATTTAAAAATCCTTATCACCCTGCTAGTGGGCCTAGGTGCTCTGATTACGGGTTATCAGATGTTCGTGCTCAATATTCCCTTGACCGAACACGAAGTAGACAACCTATGGAATATCGATGCCAAAGTTGAGTTTCAGGCAAAAGCCAATGAACCTGTTAAATTGCAGATGTTTGCTCCGCCCTCAGAGCAAAACCACGTTATTCTCAATGAGAGCTTCATATCTAACAACTACGGCGTGAGCATTAACAAGCTCGACAACAATAGACGTATCACTTGGTCAGCACGACGCGCATCCGGTAAACAAACGCTGTATTACCGTCTCGTAGCCTCAAGTCGCTACAACCTTGAAGAAGGCAAAGCCAAAGGTCCTGTTTACCGCGAAAGCATTGCGGTGGATGGCGTAGAAAAAATTGCCGCTGAAGCGTTGCTGGCTTCCATTCGACAAAACTCCGCTGACGTAGAAACCTTTGTGACCGAAGCGATCAAGAAAGTTAACAATAGGAATGACGATAACGCCAAACTCCTCTTAAGAGGCGACGGCTCGAGCACCAAAAAAGCAGAGGTTGTCGAGCTGGTATTATCCATCGCCCATGTGCCTATCCAACGCATGCACACCATACGCTTAGAAAGCAGTAGCAACCAAGAACCTGAGCTGTGGCTGCGTAGCTTTAATGGCAAAAAATGGCTGTATTTTAATCCGCAAACCGGCGAGCAAGGCATGCCTAAAGATCGCTTGGTCTGGTGGTATGGTGATGAACCTGCCTTTAATCTAGAAGGCGGTCTTAATCCACAAATAAGCTTCAGCATCAATAAGAATGAAATAAACGCCATGCGTTTAGCTCAACTTTCCAGTGATGCCAGCAGTCACTTCTTGGATTACTCCCTCTATGCACTGCCCTTTGCTGAGCAGCAGAATTACCACATCATGCTGATGATTCCTGTCGGCGTGCTGATTATTCTGATTTTACGCAACATTGGCGGTCTGCAAACGCTAGGTACTTTTACTCCAGTGTTGATTGCGCTGGCTTTCCGCGAAACCCAGCTAGTTTTCGGGATTGTGTTATTTACTTTAATCACCACGCTTGGTTTATCATTACGCTCCTATTTAGAGCATTTAAAACTACAGATGCTGCCGCGACTATCCGTCGTGCTGACCTTTGTAGTGATTTTATTTGCGTGCATCAGCCTGTTCAGTCACAAACTCGGTTTGGAGCGCGGGCTGTCAGTTACGCTATTCCCAATGGTTATTTTGACCATGACCATTGAGCGTCTGTCTATTACGTGGGAAGAGCGCGGCGGTAACAACGCCTTTAAAGTGGCTATAGGCACTTTGTTTGCCGCTTCACTGGCGTACTTCTTAATGAGCTCTGTGCAGCTAAGCTACTTTATCTTCACCTTCCCCGGCACCCTGCTCATCATGACGGGCTTTATGCTGGCAATGGGACGTTATCGTGGTTATCGCTTAACCGAACTTTTCCGTTTTAAAGCCTTCCTCAAGGATTAGTGACATGCTCGGTTTAATCAAAACATGGCGTGAGCTTGAGGCCAAAGGCATTATGGGCATTAACCGCCGCAACGCTGACTACGTGCTTAAATACAACAAGCGCAGCCTGTACCCTCTTGTTGACGATAAAATCCTCACCAAAGAACGTGCGATAGCTGCCGGTATTCAAGTACCCGAAATGTACGGCATCATTGAGACGGAAAAGGGTATTAGTAAGCTGCACCAACTCCTCGAAGGCCACAAGGATTTTGTGATTAAACCAGCTCAAGGCGCTGGTGGCGACGGCATTATCGTTATTGCTGATCGCTTTGAAGGGCGTTACAAAACGGTATCAGGCAAGTTGATGAGTCATGATGAGCTTGAACATCAGGTTTCCAACATATTGACCGGCCTGTATTCGCTAGGAGGCGCTAGAGACCGTGCGCTGATTGAATACCGCGTTACGCCCGACCCAATCTTTAAAAGCATCAGTTACGAAGGCGTGCCTGATATTCGCATCATCGTACTGATGGGATACCCTATTATGGCCATGCTACGCCTCCCGACCCGCCAGTCTGGCGGCAAAGCCAACCTGCACCAAGGTGCAATCGGTGTGGGCGTTGACCTAGCTACCGGTATTACGCTGAAAGGCACCTGGTTAAACGACAAAATCAGCAAACACCCAGACACTGAAAACCCCGTTGATGGCGTGCAACTACCGCACTGGCAAAATTTTATGGAATTAGCAGCAAGCTGCTACGAGCTATGTGGTTTAGGTTATATCGGCGTCGATATGGTGCTAGACCAAGAGCTTGGTCCGCTAATTCTTGAGCTCAATGCGCGCCCGGGCCTGAATATCCAAATCGCTAACAACGCAGGACTTACCCATAGAGCACATGCCATAGAAGAGCATTTACAGCAGCTCAAGCTGACGGGCACACAAGAGAGTCCGCAGCAGCGTATTAACCTTGCTCAGTCCTTATTTGACACTAATCACGAGCTCTAGCTGAGTGTATGTCTAGCCAGTATTACCCACTTCCTTACGTCACTGACACCAGCGGCTATTTCGCCTGTATTCAGGCTGCACCGGGAGCTATATGGCTGGATTCCGGACGTCCTCACTGCACCTCCGGACGCTACGATATCTGTAGCGCATGGCCGAGCAGGCAGTTACAACTGCAGCCCAACGAGTCTACCGGTGAGTTTTTAATCCGCACGCGCGCTATGCTGCACACTCTGCCTGCTGAAGCCTGCCCAGTGGCAGACTTACCCTTTACCGGCGGCTTACTAGGTTACCTTGCCTACAGCGCTGGCGTGCCTAAAAGCCGGCATGCAAGCCAGTTGGTTCCAGCCAGTATCGGCTTATATCCTTGGGCGCTCATCAATGATCATCAGTCGCAGCGCACTGGACTGATTTGCCACTCCAGCGTTCCAGCGGCCAGGCAACAACAGCTTGTTGCCTTGTTTAACCCTTCCGCGCCAAAAACAACTGAAACATTTGCACTATCCCAGCCGTTTCAGGCGCAAATTCAGCCAGATGAGTACCAAGCTGCCATTGCACGTATTCAAAGCCTAATCGAGCAAGGTGAGTGCGAGCAGGTGAACTTCGCGCAATCCTTTAGCAGCCATTACCAAGGCGACCCTTGGCAAGCCTACCTCAGCTTGCGTGCAGCCTGCCCTACACCCTATGCCAGCTTTATCCGTCTTGGAGCGCAAGACGCCGTATTAAGCGCATCGCCCGAGTGTTTTTTACAGGCGCAACAACAGCAGGTTCGCACCTATCCTATAAAAGGCACACGCCCGCGTGGCGCGACAGCACTGCTTGATAAGCAGCTAGCAGAAGAGT
>SMEQ01000366.1_pt1 | contig 13925 bp, 10 predicted proteins | sample 2456281 | NCBI WGS metagenome assembly SMEQ01 (sample SAMN10132596, study PRJNA489261) | soil metagenome | isolation source: day1 antibiotic-loamy sand soil ammended with raw manure from dairy cow... | place: USA | collected 2015-04-01
GAGCCCGAGGTTATCGAAATATTGATAACTTCATCAACATGATATACTTTATTGCAGGTAAGCTTAAATGTAGTTACCCACAGTATTCCATATAGAGCCATTTAAAACAAATCAACATGAAAAAAATTCTATTAGTATCTACCTTGATGATTTCAATGGTAGGTTTTGTAAAAGCACAAGGTGAAACAGATAACCGTGATAAAATCCAATTTGGAGCCAGAATTGGTGCGAGTTATTCCAATGTTTATGACACCAAAGGCGAAGAGTTTGATGCGGATGCAAAACTTGGTTTTAGTGGTGGAGTATTTGTGATGTTTCCAATTGGAAAGTACTTTGGTATTCAACCGGAATTGATGATCAATCAAAAAGGATATAAAGCAACAGGGAATTTACTCTTCAATTCTTACGAAATGAAAAGAACAACAACCTTTCTAGAAGTTCCTTTGTTGTTTGCCATCAAACCAAGTGAATTCATAACTATTCTTGCTGGACCACAATATTCGTACTTGTTGAAACAGACGGATAAGTTTACGAGTTCGGCTATCAGTTATGAACAAGAGCAAGAGTTTGAACAAGACAATATCCGAAAAAATATCTTTGGATTAGTTGCTGGTGTAGACATCAACTTAAAACACTTTGTTTTAGGTGGAAGAGTGGGTTGGGACATGCAAGCTAATCGTGGAGATGGAACGTCTTCCACACCAAGATACAAAAACTTAAGCGGTCAATTGACAATTGGATACAAGCTGTATTAAACGAAATTCTAGTTACTGTTAAAAAGTAAAAGAAACCGATGTAATTTATATTGCATCGGTTTTTTGTGTTTTAGAAAGAAATAATTTGAAGTCGAAATACGTTCAGGTTGTCCTGAACTAGGGGGGATTATAGCAATTTTGATGAGGTGAAAACAAAAAACTACGTTTACTTGATGATATCAATTGACTTAGGAAGTTCAATGATGAAAGTTGTTCCTGCATCAGAACTTTCACAACTGATTTTTCCTTGGTGCATTTGAATGATTTGCTTCACCATTGCCAACCCCAATCCCGTTCCATTGGATTTGGTAGTGAAATATGGGACAAATAATTTGGATTGAGCTTCTTCTGAAATGCCGACTCCATTGTCTTTAATTTCGATGATTACTTTGGATTGATTGATGTGTAAACGGATGTTTATTTTTCCTTTTTGATCAAACGGAATGGCTTGAATGGCGTTTTTGATTAAGTTGTTTAAGACGCGTAAAATTAAATCTTTGTCTATGAAAACAAAACATTTCTCTACACTGGATTCAAACGTAATATCCGCTTCACTTTCTTCCTCAAAGAAAAGAACAACTCCTTGAATTAGCGGAATCAGATCGACAATCGTTTCGTTGGCCATGGGCATTTTTGCAAAATGAGAAAATTCATTGGCAATGGCTGCCAAGGCATCAATTTGTTCAATGATGGAATTGGCAACTTTATTGATTTTTTCTCTCGAATTCGGATCGTTTGGGTCAAAAACACGTTGTAGTTGCTGTAAGTTCAACTTCATAGGAGTCAATGGATTCTTAATCTCGTGGGCCACTTGTTTCGCCATTTCTCGCCAAGCGCTTTCTCGTTCACTTTGTGCTATTTGTTGAGCAGCAAAAGCAAGTTCTTCCAACTTGTTGTTGTATTCCTTGACCAATATCCCAATTTCATCATTCGCAAGGTAGGGAATGGGTTGGTTGTATTTTCCAAATTGTACTTTGGCGAAGTTTTGTTGTAAAATTCGAAGTGGCAAGGTGACCCATGAAGAAACGAAAAGTGCAATCGTAATGGATAAAGCCAAAAGCAAAATAAAGACATTCATGATCGCAACCAAGAATTGTTGTATCTGATTTTCAAATTCTTTTTGTTGTCCGAAATGTTGCAAATTTAGATAGGCCAATAGCTTGCCGTCGTTGTTGTAAAACGGAATGTAGCCTGATAGATAGTCTAAGTTTCCTATCTTTTCTTGATGAAAAAACTCACTTTTATTATTTCTTCGCAATTGATATAAAGCAGTAGGATTTAACTGTTCACTGACCAAACCAATGTTGTACACTTTCGGTCTAGAACTCGCCAATAAATAACCATTCACATCATACAGGTTGATGTCGGTTACAAATACCGAGGACAAGTTTTGCAGCAAGTATTCAATGTAGTTTCCTTGGTCTACAATAGAAAGCTTGGCTTCTTCACCGAGTTTTTGTTTGACTTCTGTTTCAATGGAATGAATCTTCTCCCGAATTAAATCGTTGGTATATTCTTGGTACTGATTCTTAACAAACAAGCCACTTCCAAGTCCGAACGCAACCAAAGCAACCAAAACCAAACCAATTAGGACCACCTGAATTCGAATGGCTAAGTTGAGCGTTTGACCAATTTTGACAGAATTTCTGACGTTCAAATAAATTGGAATCAGCAGAAATAAACCATAGAAACTGAATAAATAGGAAAAAGAAGTGAAAAATTGGATTGTTGAATGAATTGGTAACGAGAGAATGATGGTGTCTCGTTGCGTTCTCCTCAATAAATAATGGTTATATCCTCCACTGTTGAAATAGCCTGAAATGGCTGAAATGTTTTTGGATAATCCGGCATCGTGTGATGGATAAGAGAATTTTCCGTTGTGGCTAACCAGTTTTCCATTGTAATATTTCGCAATCGAATAATTTTCCAAAGATTCGAAAACCTTGGCATTGTTTGAAATTAATAAACGAGGGAAACCAATTTTTTCAGGGATTTTCTTTGACTTCAAAGCGCAGAATAACAGTGCTTTGGAACTGTCTTTGGCGAAAATGGGTTGACGAATGATGTATGAATATTGACTCGTAAAGTCTTTGATGAAAAAGATGCTGGAATCAATTTCAGAAGTCGCGCTGTGTTTGTTGATGATGGTTTCTAAATAACTAAGTCGACTTGTCGGTACATCTTTGTAATTGATTACCGCTTCGCGCTTGGTATTAAACATGAAGAACTCAATGTCATAGCGCTCCCAAAAATTATGGAAAAACTTACGTTCCATGGCATCCTTAAATTCTGCAACACCAACCGGTTTCTGACTACTGGCCATGTTTTTGAGATACTCATCTTCTTCGATGTATTTCGATAAGTACGTGTATTCTATCTCCGTATTCACATCCTGATCGGAAGCTAATTGATTGGCATATAGTTCGCGTTCCTGCTTTTCTTTGGTATCGTTGAATTCTTGCAGACTGATTGAAATGTAAACTGAGGACAATACCAAAACAGCAATTCCATACGTAAATGGCAATTTACTGTTGTTCTTATACGCACTAAAAATGATGAAACCATTGATTAACATTGGCCAAAAGGAGAGGAGAAGCGTGGATTCGTGAAGTGTAGTTTCAAAAGCTAAATAAATAAAACTAGTCGACAACAAGAGCAATGCCATCCAATACCATTTGAAATTTATTTTTCTTAAACCAAAAACAATGGATCGTACCAATTGAAAGTAAGAGAAAAGCAAAATACCAATCGAAACCGTGGCCAAAAAGGAGTAAAAGTTCAGACTAAACAACTTATTTATCTCCAAAGCAATGGATGAGTTTTCAACCAAGCCTTTGCAGAGTTCCCAAATGAGACTGGAGTACGCGAGCGTAAAAATATAGCTGATAATCAGCATGTTTCGTTTCAGGTTTTTACTCTTTTTCTTATTTTTAACGAAAGAATGCAGCCTGTTGGCAATAAGACTACTGAAAAACAGAACGAGTGAGATGGTTATTAGAAACTCACCAAAATTAGGTAGCCATTCGGAACTGGCGTATAGAGTAGGTTGAAAAGCAGTCGTTTCTTTTAAAAAGTGAAAGAAATTACCTTTTAAACTAGCAATTCGAAGCAGAACAATAGAAGCGGTCAACAACCAGAAATAGGAACTCGATAGATGAACCATTTTACGGTATAATATCAACAAGAACAACGCCAGTGTACTCAAGAAAAGGACGAGCAAAGTATCGCTGTCTTGTGATAAAACGGGTTGATATTCATACGGGTGTAGTGAGAAGATAAATTGATTATCCTTAAAAACAGGATAGTCACTCTCTCGATCCATGGAAATGTTTCCTTTGAAGGGAACATTCAATTTTGGGTTAAAATCGTTTCTTAGATTTTTATTCTCGTACTGGTAATCCTTTCGAATTAAGAAAGATGCAACCATTTGTACTTGGTCAACATGGATGGTTTTGGCATAGTACCATCCGTTTTGAAGGTGAATGACACCGTCTGACGGATAATGTAAATCAGCGAATCTTAAAACGGGTAACTGATTGGTATTCCAGTGAATTAAAGAATCGTTTCGATAAATGTGAAAGTAAAAGGGAGTGTATTCCTTGGAGTGAATTAATGAGTTTAGTCCTTCTTCTTCAAGTTTATTTTGCTTTTGAAAGAGAAAATTACTTAATTCTTTTTCTGTTTGGGTAAAGTTTTTTTGAAACTCTTCCATTTCGACCGTGTAATCTTTTTGAAATACACGAAGATAATAGATAGAGAATATCCCTACAAAGCAAATACTGAGTACGATTAGGCCATATTTGCGTAGGAATGTTATCAATTCACTTCTTGAGTTTTAGCTTGCTTTTTTAACTGTGTTTCCAAAATATTTACCAATGTTTGAAAATCTTCTTCCGCATGTTCATCGTTGCGATACTTGAAATTAGCGTCTTTTCGATAGGGAAGTAAATAGTTCTCATAACAAGGCGTCACATGATTTTCCCATTGATATAGAATTCCCTCACGGGTATAACCTCTTGATTCTTGATCGCGATAAAGTCTTCTATCCAATTGAACTGCAAGATCTACATCCACAAAAACCGAGAAGTCAATATTTTCTCTTACTCCTGGATAATGGAATAAAAACAAACCTTCGACAATGATTAATTCAGAGGGATTAATGGTGATTAAAACATGTTTATCAGGTGGTGCATTAAAATGATATTCGATCACTTCAATGGATTTTCCATCTGCTAAATCTTGTAAGTCACTGACCAGGTGGTCTTCAAATAGGGCAGAAGGTAAGTCAAAATTAATCTCGCCGTTTTCATCCACGTGCTGTGCGTGAAGCGGTCGATAGTAATTGTCCATTGAAAAAACAGAAGGACTCATGTCTTTAAAATGATTTGAAAGTCTTCGTAATAATGTTGTTTTTCCTGAACCGCTTCCTCCGCAAATACCGATAATCATTCCTCTTGTTTTGAACTTAATGTGAACTTCCTTTTTTGATTCAGAAAATGTCTAAATCAAATACAAAAGTATTAAAAATGAATCAGTTTATTCTGCTTTCATACAAATACAAAAGCAGAATAAAATAATAAAAAGAATTGAATGCGGATTATATCAACCCGAATTGCTCAAAGTGATGTGTCAAGTGCTTGGAATGCAGTCTTTTCCATTGCTCGAAATTCAAAGGTCCATAGTAAGGATGAGAATTGGTGAGTTCAAGATTAACCGAGTAAAGCGCCTCTAAATCAATCCATCTTTCTACATATTCATCCACCGCCAATTCGATTTCTTCATGTCTTAGTGGCGTGTTTTCAGCCGCAAAAGATACTTGAAGGTTGCGAGCCATGGGTTTGTCACTGGCTAAGAACGAAACCATTCTTTCGATTTTATCTTCTGGAATTTCCAACGGTAAAACTTCTTCACCGACGGCAATACGCAGTGTATCAGATAAATGTTCAATCATTCTTTGAGCACTCATGGTACCCCAAAGTGGCATTTGGTCTGCTTCTAACTTCTCAAAGTAAGGCAAGAGTATTTCTAAATCTGTGGATATAAATTTCATATATAGCAAATTCTTTTTTTCATTGTTCAACTGAACTGCACGAGCAGCCACCTAGTGAAGGATAGTAAAATTTTCCTGTGTGGATGCTGCAATTTTTAGGACTTATTTATTTGTAATTTTCGCCTACCAAGATATTTAAACTTTTTGGATTAACTTGTACGTTTAATTCGTTTCTAACTTCAAAAGGTTCTCCGTCATAATGTGCAATCTTGTTAGTCAGCGTAATACGGACTTTTTCCAAAGAAATAATTTCAGAATATTTTGATTTATTAGCAGTTTTTTTAAAGAAGCGATAAATGATTGTAGGTGCTTTCCAAAAAGAAAAGGGCTTTAAAATACAGAGTTCAATTTTTCCGTCTGATACATGTGAATTGGGCGAAACGACAAAACCATTTCCAAATTCAGAGGAATTTGCTAGCGTACATAGAACGACCGGCATCTCTCGTTTGTAATTCGGAAATTCAATTTGGATGGAGGTCGGTTTGTAAAAGTAGAATTCTCTCAGTACTAATTTGGCATAACTCCAAAATCCACGGGTGTTGTATTCGTCGAACTTTTGGGCGATCAAAGCATCAAATCCATATCCTCCAATTCCCAAAAACGGTTTGTCGTTGACCAAAACGGTATCCATGATGCTGGCATTTTCTTGGTTGATGCATTGGATTGCTTCCACAATGTTTAAAGGAATTTTCAAGTGTCTTGCCAAACCATTTCCAGATCCAGCAGGAAGGATGGCGAGCTTTGTTTTGGTGCCGATTAATCCAGTTCCCACCTCATGAACAGAGCCGTCGCCACCCACTGCACAAACGATGTCGAAACCGTCTTTTGCAGAATCCTCAGCGATTTTCTTGGCGTGTTTTCTGTATTCAGTAATGACGATCTCATAATCGAAAAGGTCTTGATTTAAATGGGTTTTGATTAATTCAGGGAAGGTGGTTTTGCAACCGATTCCGGAGATGGGATTAATGATGAAGCGAATTCTTTTTTTCATTTGCCGAAGTTTGATTCTGAATCAAGTCACGGTTATATCGTTGAATAAGAGCTTTGAGCCTTTTTTCATACGCTTGACTCTTCTCTCTATAAAAAGAAATGGAGTCGGGTGTGTCTCTTTCCTGTATCTTGGCATTATACAAATTTCGTGCCCTATCGTTCGAAAAGGTTAATAAATAGTTATCTCTGAAGTAATAGTATGTGCCTTCTAAGTAGGTAATCGCTTCTTTATTAGTTCTTTGATAGTAGGAATGACCGATGGAATAATAATCGGTTTTTACATTTAGTAGATCCAAAAGAGTGGGTAAAATATCGATGTGTTGAAAGAAATCAGTTTCAACTTTAGGTTTAATATATCCTTTTGGATGAAAGAACAAAATCGGAATTTTATACATCTCAGTCCGCTGACCGTACAACGGACTGTCGGTAGATGAAGTATGATCGGCGCAAATAACAAAAATGGTGTTGTCGTACCAAGGTTGTTTTTTGGCTTCTTCAAAGAATTTTCGCAGACTGTAGTCTCCGTAATGTATGGCTTCTGCAATCGGTTGTTTTCCTTTTTTTAATTTCCCAATCATATGTGGCGGAATGTAATAGGGATGATGGGAAGAAAGTGAAAAAACGGTGGTGAAAAATGGTTTTTGGTATTCAGACATTTTTCGGGCCGACCAAGGCATGAAGTATTCGTCCATGATTCCCCAGGTCTTATCAAAATGGTCGTCGTTGTTGTATTCTTTTCTTCCAAAATATCCATCGTAGCCTACTTGAGCAGCAAAACCATCAAACTTCATCGAACCATTGGTCGCTCCATGATAAAACCCGGATACATACCCTTTTTTCGCTAAAATAGTTGGCAAAGATTGAAGGGAATTATTTCCATAAGGAGAGGAAATATACGGGTCGTTCAACAAGGACGGCATAGAGGCGACGATAGCGGGAACGGCTTCGATTGATTTTTTACCGTTGGAAATTCCGTTGAGGAAGTACAAGCTTTTGTCAGTTAAAGAGTCGAGAAATGGGGTGAACGATTCAGCAGCACCTGCTGCGCCGACCCATTCGTTTCCAAAGCTTTCCATCATGATAATCACCACATTGGTGCCGTCTGGAAGCGTGTTTTGCGGAACGGAATGATGAATGGGATTGAAATATTTTTTTTCTTCGGCTTGACTGAAGTAATCCTTTTCTTCCAAAGTCGCTTTCCCGTATGATTTTAGCATCGTAAAAGGCGTATTTAAAACCAATGCGGTATTCTCAACGCGTGTGTATCTTGATGCATCAATCGAACTACTCGGCTTTAAACTAAATCCACCACGACCAATGATGATCGCAATGAAGATAACGGAAACGAAAACGAAGGTTTGTGCAATTAAAAATGCTTTATTTGAGATGGATTCTGTTTTCTCAGAGAACCTCGTTTTGTTATACAACCAGTTGGTGAGCGCTATAAACAATAAGAAAAACAGGGTTAAAAACCAAAAATCACGAAGAAAAGAAGTAATCTGTTGTTTAAAATCGTTGCCAGCTCCCAAAATCGATAATAAGTCAATGGTAGATCTTTTACTGGTGTATTTATAGTATTCCACATCCATAAGGTTCAGCAGCAGCATCACAGCATTGAGGATGTGAAAAATAACCTTCAGAAACAATTGATATCCGTCGCGAGCTCTAAACTTGAAAGGGACGGTTGATAAAATGATAAATGGAAGTCCCAACAAAGCAATCGTAATGACATCAAACCAAAGTCCTACGAAGACGTCTTTGAAAACGGCAGTAGTGAAACTGGTTTTATTAAAAATGTAAAAAACCAATCTGCTCAATTGCATGAACAATAAAATGATGCTCAATCGTTGAAGCAATGCTTTAATGTGAATTGGAATTTTTAATTTCATACGATGAATCCAGTGTTTATTACGAATGTAATATCTAGTACGTTTTTGATTTAGTGTGCATCCAGCCAGTTTTTAGCCACCTTTAGTTCTACTTCCATCGGAACAACCAATTGAACGGCGTTCTCCATGGCATTTTTCACCAATTCCTCCATGATTTTTTGCTCGCTCACGTGAACGTCAAAGACCAACTCATCATGCACTTGTAGTAACAGTTTAGATTTCACTCCTTGTTCTGTCATTGCGCGGTCTACATCCACCATTGCTTTCTTGATGATGTCCGCAGCTGAGCCTTGAATTGGTGCGTTAATGGCATTTCTTTCTGCAAATCCACGGACAATCGCATTGTTGGAATGGATGTCTGGCAAGTACCTTCTGCGTTGCATGATGGTTTCTACGTACCCCAATTCTTTTGCTTTTGCACTCGCTTCGGTCATGTAGGTTTTGATCGTCGGGTATTCTAAGAAATAACTGTCGATAATTCCCTTGGCTTCCGTGCGAGATATTCCGAGATTTTGCGCCAATCCAAAGGCAGATTGACCATAAATGATTCCAAAGTTGACCGCTTTTGCAGCACTTCGTTGATCTCTTGTGACCTCATCCAAAGGAGTGTTGAATACTTTAGCTGCAGTTGAAGCGTGAATATCCAGTCCTTTAGTAAAAGCTTCAATCATGTTTTTATCACCACTCAATGCTGCGATGACCCGCAGTTCAATTTGCGAATAATCCGCTGCCATCAACAAATAGTCTTCGTTTCGAGCGATGAATGATTGGCGTATTTTCTTTCCTTTTTCTGATCGAATTGGAATGTTTTGCAGGTTTGGATTGTTGGAACTTAATCTTCCTGTTGCCGTCACCGTTTGCATGAAATGCGTGTGTATACGCCCATCAATCGGACTGCAAAGCAGTGGGAGCGGATCTACATACGTGCTTTTTAACTTTTTTATTTGGCGGTATTCCAAGATCAATTCGATGATTGGATGATCGTTCTTGTAAGATTCCAAAGCATCTTCTGAGGTTTGATATTGGCCCGTTTTTGTTTTCTTTGGTTTGTCGGAAATCTTCATGTGGTCGAATAGAACTTCTCCCAATTGTTTCGGTGAATCCATATTGAATTCAGCATCAGCCATTCCTTTGATTTCCTTTTCCAGTTCGTTGGCCTCTTCTTCCAATTGGATTGAAAAAGCTTGTAATCCTGCTACATCAATTGCGATTCCTGCCGCTTCCATTTTACGTAAAACAGGCATCAACGGCATTTCGATTTTATAAAATAAATCTTTTAAATATTCTTTCTCTATTTCGGGTGAAAAAACATGCTTTAATTGCAGTGTAATGTCGGCATCTTCACAGGCATACTCAAAAATATCAGCAGCTTTTAAATCACCCATATTCAGTTGATTCTTTCCCTTTTTACCAATCAGTTCCTCAATTGGAACCATTTTGTATTGGAGGTAGTATTCTGCCAGGTAATCCATGTTGTGCCGCGCTTCTGGTTGAATCAAGTAATGAGCAATCATGGTGTCAAACATTTCTCCCTTGACTTCGACTTCATAATTTGCCAAGATCTGTAAATCGTACTTTAAGTTTTGACCAATTTTTAAAATATTTTCCGCTTCGAAAAAAGGCTTAAACTCGTTGAGAATGGTTTTGATGTCCGCTGTTTCTTTTGGAAAAGCGACATAAAATGCCTCTCTGGGAGTAAATGAAAAGGACATGCCCACAATTTCTGCATTCAAGGATTCAATATTGGTTGTCTCTGTGTCGAACGAAACTTCCGTTTGTTTCAACAATAAGGCGAGCAACTCTTTCCGCTCTTCTGGCAAAGTGACTAAATGGTAGCTTGGCTTTTCAGTCACTAGTGTTTTTAAATCAGAAGTCACCATCGGCTCTTGATTTTCCACCAAACTTTGGGTTCTGAATAAATCCAATTGATTGTCATCTGCAGCTGGTGATTGGGTGATGACAATGTCTTCGCCAATGACTCTTTTTGCTAAATTTCGAAATTCTAGTTCCGTAAAAACTTCAAGGATTTTCTCTGCATCGGGTTCACAGATCAATAGATCTTCTGGGTCGAAAGGCACATCCACATCGGTGATGATGGTGGCTAACTTTTTGGATAAAAGTCCTTGTTCGGCAAAATTGATAACGTTTTCTTTTTGCTTGCCTTTTAAATCATCGGCGTTGGCAATTAAGTTTTCAATTGAACCGTATTGTTTGATTAGTTTTTTCGATGTTTTCTCTCCAATTCCAGGTATACCTGGAATGTTGTCAACCGCATCTCCCCAAAGGCCTAAGATGTCAATGACTTTCAAAGGATCGTCTACTTCAAATCTTTCACATACCTCTGCAACGCCCAAAACACTTGCAGGATCTCCACCACGACCTGGTTTATAGATGAATGTCCTGTCGGTTACCAATTGTCCAAAATCTTTATCTGGGGTTACCATGTAAGTGTAAAAGCCTTCTTTTTCACCCATTCTGGCCAAAGTACCAATTACGTCATCTGCTTCAAAACCAGGCTTTAACAGGATGGGAATACAAAACGCTTCCACAATCTTTTTAATCGGATCGATCATTGCGCGAATGTCTTCTGGCATTTCTTGGCGGTTGGCTTTGTAGGCTGCAAATTCATCTTTTCGATTGGTTGCGCCACCCGGAGCATCAAACACAACGGCCATGTGCGTTGGTTTTTCTTTTCGAATTAATTCAATCAAGGTGTTGGTAAAACCAAATGCAGCAGAGGTGTTTTGTCCTTTAGAATTCACCCTCGGATTTTTTGAGAATGCAAAGTAAGCCCTGTAAATGATTGCGAAAGCATCAATTAAAAATATTTTTTTCGGATGTTCTGACGATACCATATTGATTTATTTGAAATAGAATGACACATTGGTTTTGCAAAGCATAAAAGTACGGAATTGTTTCAAAATAACCGCATCGATTCGTGAATGATAAACTGTCGAAATGAGGCTTAAGAATCTTTGAATAGAAGTTCTGAATTTTAATTTCCCGCATGCATGTGTTCGTATTGATTTTGAATTAACTTCTGAAGTGATTTTTTGTGAACTTTGGATTCGGCCCACGAAGCAAAATCGAAATATTCAAAGGCTACTTTTTGTAAATCATCGTCTTTTAATCGACTGATTTCAAAATATAAATCTTCAATGATTTCACTTTGGTTCACTTTGTTTTCTGCGGAATTTGCTTTATTTAAAAACTTCAAAAACATTTCTTCAAACGCATACAAGCGATTTTTGTTTTTCAAAAATCGTTGCGTATTTCGAATGGTGTAGGAGAGGAGTTGTTCGTTTTCCATTTCAAAATGAATCAATAAATTCATGATTTGGGCAAAAGATAAAATATCTTCTTGCTTATCCAAAAACCGATCATTGAGTATTTGATTTACTTTCTTCAACGCTTCGTGCATGTTGCCCGCTATAAAATAGATGGTTGCAATTTTAAAGTACAAGAATGCTCGTCGATTGCTGGTGAGTTTCATTTCATAGTCTAAAATACCTTTTTCAATGGAAGGAATAACTTTAAAAGCGGTATCCATGTCGCCTTTCATAGATAAAATAGTTAATTCAATACTACTGGAACTAGCGAAAAGCTTAATCTTTAAATCATGGTTGTTGCTGTTTTCAATGTGAGTGTTAAAGTCTTTAAGTTTTTTTAGAAGTATTTCAGAATCTACATTCTTTTTTAATTTGTTAGCAATGTATATGGCGTTGGTTAAAATGGAAAAGTACTGATTGGGATGTTCTTGAATGCTGTGCTTGGTGTTTTCAAAAAGAGCGATATTCCGATGAAGGTATTGATAGCATTTCAGAAATGAGCCAATTGCAAAATGGTAAGCTGCTTGTATGTGGTTGTATAAATAGTCCGCCGCCGCAGTAGGCGTTGATTTTTTCTTTGCGATTTCTAAATCATCGATGATGGACTTGAACTCGATTAAATCCTCTTGTGTGCGAGAAATTCCTTTGGAATGCAACAGAGCGAAAAGCTTGCTTTTTAAATTCCAAAAGGTGTTGTATGTCCAGTTTTGAGATTGAGCAAGAAGGTCTGTTTGTAAAATGCGTTCAGCTTCTTCTTCGTCAACCACTCCATTATTTTCTGCTAAGCGCTTGTATTTCAGGTTTATTTCGGAAAGTAAATTGTACATTTCATGCTTCAGGGCTAGTTTTTCAGCACTTCTTAATTGCCTTCTGCTTTGGTCGTAAAGAGATTTGTTGTATAGGATATCGGCACTGTGAAGCAATTTGTAAACTTGAGCATCAATTGAAGTACTAGCATGAAAGGTATCTAAAGCATTGATAATTTGGTCGTAAAGCCTCTTTTTAGTGATGGAGAAATTATTTAAAAAGGCATGGCCTTTGAAGTGTTCAAAGATTAGGGCTTCATCGTACTTATCTTGTAATTCGATGAAATCAAAAAGAGTGACATAATTGTTTTCTGTCCCGACTACGTGACGAGCTGAAAACAATTTAAAATAACGTTTTTCGGATTTGGTTAAATATTTGATTAACTCATGCAATGATTCACTTACTTTGGCAGCCATAGTTGTATCTGTTTAGTCCTATTAAAGTAAGAAGAAATAAGATGAGATTTTTTATAAAAACCTGAATGGTGTCTTTGATGTATTGAAATGGAGTGGAAACAAAAAATCCTGCTTAGAGCAGGATTTTTATTTATTATTTTTTTAATTTGGTTTGATAACAACTACTTTTTTGATAATCATGTCAGGATCGTTGTTTGGATCAGTAATCCCTGGATCTCCAGCAGGTCTGGGTTGATTTGGATTATTAATTGTACTCGACTTCGATACAAACACGTCGGTGTTACCAGGTGTGTTTGGACGTATTACTTCTTTGTTGCAAGAGACAACAAGAAAAATCACAGCGATGAAGGATATTTTAATTATATTTTTCATAATCATTTCAATTACACTAACAAAATAACAAAATTAGTTTTGATTATCCAAATTATTGACAGGTATTTTTAGTACAACCCTCGTTCCATTGATTGAATGGTTTTCTCCTTCGATTTGAAAGGGACCTTCCATGATGAAGTTTTTATTTGAAATCTTGTTTAAGAGAGCAATTCTCTTGCTAGTTATTTCCATTCCTTGTGAGCGATGGTCACCTTTTACATCGTGTTTCTTGTTGAGACTAAAATCGATTCCCACCCCATTGTCTTGAATAATTACTTCTAAATATTCATTTTTATCAATATTTTGTTCTTTTATTT
>SMEQ01000369.1_pt1 | contig 13886 bp, 20 predicted proteins | sample 2456281 | NCBI WGS metagenome assembly SMEQ01 (sample SAMN10132596, study PRJNA489261) | soil metagenome | isolation source: day1 antibiotic-loamy sand soil ammended with raw manure from dairy cow... | place: USA | collected 2015-04-01
CAAGGCGCAGCATTGAGCTGCATGACCATGAAATGCGGCGTATCAGGGCAGCGATAGATATTACGCCAGCGGTAAACCGCCCGATTGTAAAAGAGTTTGTAAAAGAATCTGCAACTGCGACGTGCCGCGATGAGTAAGCGCGCTAGAGCATCGGTTATGGCGCTGGTGATTAGCGCAGCTGGGCTTTCTGCTTGGACGACCTCGGAAGGCTTCAGTCCTACGCCATACATTCCCACCAAAAACGATGTGCCAACAATCGGTCACGGTTCAACTCGGTACGAAGATGGCTCACCAGTAAAGCTCACAGATAAACCGATCACCAAGCAGCGGGCAGAGCAGCTAGCTCGAAACCTTATGAGCACTGATGAAGCACGCTTTCGCGCAACAATACCCGGTGTCACGCTTTACCAAGAAGAGTACGACTTATACCTAGACTTTGTTGGCCAGTACGGTATTGGCAACTGGCGCTCATCATCCATGCGCCGGCATCTACTGACAGGCGAATACGCGAATGCTTGCGGGGCATTGCTGCGGTATCGCTTTGCTGGTGGCTACGACTGCTCAACCATAATCAACGGCAAGCCTAACAAGCGATGCTGGGGCGTATGGCAAAGGCAACTTGAGCGCCATAAAAAGTGCATGGATGCACAAGCAAACGGTGATGATGAATGATAAATAAAGCATTGAAATTGTTTTTTAACGGGCTCAGCGCAGAGGCTCGCATCATCCAGCTTAATGCTGCAGTGAAACAGAGGACGGGATTAAGTGAATACAGAACTACGGCAAACACTATTCATGCTGATAGCACTAGCTGTAACAGGGCTGGCAGTATTTGGTATGGGATACGCGCTCGGCGGCAAGGCACCAGCGTTAAAACTCGAAGAGTTAAGAGGCCAAGTAAGTCGGCAGTCAGCGCAGGCAAAAGAAACTCTTGATCAACTGACCAAGGAACGCGATCAAAAACAAGCTGAGCTGGATGAGCTGGCCAAACAGCAAGAGGAAACTGACAATGCTGCGAAACTTGAAATTGCTCGTCTTGCTGGCGAGCTTGCCAGTCGCCCTATTCGGGTGCGCGTCGTCACCGCAAGTGGGGCATGTAGTGGTAGCGCCGCAGGTGACTCCACCACCGGTACCGAAGCTGGTGCAGGAAACGATGCCTCGGCCAGTGGGCTATTACCAGAATCTAATTCTCGACGCCTTAGAGCAGCAATAAAGGAGGTTGAGACGCTGAATGCTGCATATGCTTCATGCAGAAAAATCTTGATTAATTAGTTAATACTTGTAAGTATCTCCATACCTAGCGTTAGGCGGCCTCGTGCCGCGCCCCCTACAGTGTCACTCTGTGGCTCATGCGCAACTCGCTTTACGCAGACGTTAATCGGTCTCGTGATGTCGTAATTGTTCCGATAGTTTGAACCGTGTGCTTTGCACTAGATTCGCTAGGTGTAGTGTAGGAGGGCATGTATTTATGAATATCAAGCATAAGTACCGTCTAGTTATGGGTACCATCAATACGATGCAAGCCATTGACTGGCTGGTTACGCGTTGTATTGATTTAGGTATCTTTAACGCGGTTTTATAACTATACGTATGGATTTGTGCAGTTATGCCTAAAACGTTATGGACCAACAAGTTTGAGATAAAGCCGGGCAAATGGGTTTTTGTCCAGTCGCTCGAGCATAAAAGACGTGGCTTAGCTTTAGTTACTGGCCTTGCAAGGCGTTGGTCACCACCAAAATTTTATTATCATTTTAGAGAGGGTGGACACGTTGCAGCATTGAAAAGTCACAAGCGACATCAGTATTTTTTTTATATTGATATCAGAGACTTTTTTGGCTCAATCAATAGAACACGTGTAACTCGAGTTCTTAAAAAACATATGAAATATGATGCAGCTAGATTGGTTGCTAATTTTTCTACTGTTAAAATGAAAATCAACTCTGAAGAAAAATATATCCTACCATTTGGATTTACCCAGTCACCATTTTTAAGTGCTATGTGCTTAGATGATAGCCAGCTAGGTAGGCTGCTTAGGGAGTACTCTGTGCTGGCTTCTAGTGGATCGCTTAATGTATCTGTGTACATGGATGATATTATTCTATCCTCAAATAACTTTAAGTATTTGAACGATGCTGGGTTATCTATTTTGAACGCAGCAAAACGCTCTAATTTTGAAATTAAAGATGTAGGCAACGCAAAAGTAAAACAGCTTGTTGAGGTTTTTAATGTAAATCTATCTCATAGGCTGCTAGAAATAACAGCCGATAAAATGCAAGATTTTTCTATGAGATATGCGAGTAGCTCGAATCCCTACGAGCAAAAAGGAATCTATGATTATGTTCTGTCTATTAATCCAAGTCAGGCTGCTCTGCTGTAAGTAAATTAACCTAAAATCCTTTCCGACATTAAACTTAACCCCGCGTGGTTATTGGCCTACAGAGCAGCTAAAGGTCAAAGTTTGCGGAAAGGATTTTCTCCTAACCTATTGATATATAAGGTTTTGTTCTAGGACTTAAAATCCCTCGAAGGTAACTTCGTGCCGGTTCGATTCCGGCTCCGGGCACCATACAGCAAAGCCGCACCGCCAGTGGCTTACAGAGAATCCGCCTAGTGCGGATTTTTTGTTTTTTAGGCTAAAATTATTTCCGAACTTATCGGTTATTTCCGAACTTTTACTTTGTAGGCGTAACTTTCTTGCCTTTTCTGTCACGAATATATGCCTCCGTCATTGTCACGGTTGTGTGCCCAAGCTGGTCTCTTGCTTGGAGAATGTCACCACTATCTTCAGCCTTATCAGTTCCAGCTTTAGCGCGAAGGTCTCGCAACTGAAAGGCAGATTTTGGTATGCCAGCTGCTTTTCTTGCTCTATCGAAGCGGCCACGCAACATGCTCGCAGTCATAGCTTCACCTACTTCATTAACAATCAGCTGGGAAGAGTAGGTGGGTAGTGTTTCTTTACGCGCTTTAATTCTTTTAATGAGAGTGGCAAGCTCACCAGTAAGCTCAATTCTACGTTTAGCAGATGTTTTGCCTTGCCTTACCCATATCTGGTTGTCGCGAATATCGTTTTCATCCATCAAGCGAACGTCTGTGACACGCTGACCGGTAAGGTATGCAAGGTCCATTGCGTCCTGTAAGCCTGCTGAGGCGTTTTCGTAGACAGCTTGATACACAGAATCCTCAATATAGACATCACGGCCACGCTCCCTGTTTCCTTTGACTCCTGAGCACGGGTTAGCCAATGATGTGTAACCCATTTCACGTGCAAAGTTCCATATTGCAGATAACAGGGCTTTTTCCCTATTCGCTCTTACCGGCGCATCCTTACGCCAACTTAAGTATTGGCGAACGTGCTGCGGCTGGATGGCATCCAGCGGTGCAGGTGGATCGTTGAAGAACTCAAGCAAGTTTTTTAATTCGCGCAAATTGTCCTTTTGTGTAGAAGGTGCTTTCTGTGGCACAACTTCTATAAGGTATCGATCTGCAACATACTTAAAAGTAATGACTTCTTTGACGCGATTATCTGCCGCTTTATCACGCTCAAATTCAGCGTATTTCATAATGGCGATGCCGTAATCAGTACCAAGTGGAATTTCTTGCCTGGGTTTACCACCGGCGTCATAGTAATAATAAGTCTTTCCGTTCGAGCGTTTACGTTCCCTGAAGGCCGGCAACGCTCCTCGCTTTCTTCTGCTCATTTAAGATACCTTCCTAGGCTCCCATACTGACTTCTCTTTGGTTTTAACTTCAGGGCTTATGATTGCTGCCTTGGTCACGCTAGGCCATCCATTGCGTTTAATCGTATGGCGCACTCCATTGCGTCTTAGGTTTTCGATTTGGCCAGCTCTGGTCCTAGCACCGGTTAGTTCGCATACCTCATCATGGGTTAAGAACATGATTACTCTCCTTTTTCGGTAATCGAGCGTTGTTTTTCTGTGACTGTGCTAGTAGAGCGCCGCAGCGTTTGTAGCGCTGCTTTTCAACTGGGTACAGCTCAGCTGGCCGCCAAGTTTTTCGGCAGAAAGTTGGGTTTGTCATGGTGTTTATCCATAGCGCAAGGCGCTATAAGGTGTTTGTAGTTAATTTTATTGGTATAAATTCTTGTGTGCGGTGCTTACCCTTTTACAGGTGTGGAGTTCTTAGCTATGCTGATGGTTTTATAAGACTTACGGTTATTATTCGCTTGCGGGTTAGCACTGGATCGCTGTTGGAGGCGTGAATGGATACGGAAATACAGTTTTTAATAAAGCTGTCTGATGATGAAGACAAAAAATTCACAAAGTTCATACGTGAAAAAAGAGCTGAGTGTATTTCTTCGCCCAAAGAAACTACTAAAAAGGCTACTGAATCAAATTTAGGGCTTATTACAGGGCTGCTGGATTCTGGGAAAATATCCGAAGCTATTTACCAGCTTAGAGAGCTATCTTATGACGAGTTTTTAAAGGAAGAATCTGTCTTAAACGGAGTGGTTCTTGAAGGTATAAGCAAGCAGTTCGATACTCCAAAAGAGATCATAAGTAACCTGTCCGAAAAGCTTTATCAGCATAATTATGGGAATGCTGAGGAGTTTACCCAGGGCGCCGTAGATATGTTTGGAACATACTCAGGTGCAATTAGCCCCTATATTTACCAATTATGTTTGAGTAACACGCAGTCCCGCAGATCGAGAGCTGGGCAGGTGTTTGAAGGGATTATTTATTATCTGTATGAGTATTTTGGCTATCCCTACGGCTCGCAGGCACAAGTAGGGCGGCAGCAGTTTACCAAGCTGGGGTTAGGGAAGCTTGTTGACTCAGTTTTGCCAGGGCTTGAAGAGTTCGATAAAAGGCGGAACAAAACGATTATAGGCTCTATGAAGACTACCTTGCGTGAGCGCTGGCAAGAGGTTGTTGAGGAGGTTGCGCGTGCTAACATCCCTAGCATTCACTTGCTAACAGTTGATGACGATATATCTGAAGCAAAAGCTTTACAAATGGGGCAGCACAATATCGTCTTGGTGGTATTAAACAGCGTAAAAGCTCAGCCTCACTTGGTAAACTTACATAGTGTTGTAGATTTTGAGGCTTACTTTTTGCAAGAAATACCTGATATTTTGAGGTACTGGGAAGCAAACCAGTAATAACGAACTTACACAGCTAAGCCTTGTTATCGGCTTAGCTTTAATGTCTCTACTACTTTTTCTGCAATGGCTTGAACGACCTTCATACAAACCGAGTTACCAAACTGCTTGTAAACTTGATTACTGCTAACAGCATCAACGATATATTCCTCAGGGAAACCCTGCAATCTGGCACACTCTCGTGGCGTTAATTTTCTAGGATTTTTCCCAACTTCAGACTGATCAATTAGAATCTCTGATCCGTCTTTATAGTACCTGGCGCTGATAGTGTTGGTGTAGTTGCTTTCAGCATTAAATAAAGAATATCCGAATCCATTACCCTTTATTTTGTGCTCTTCTTTACGACGTTTGTGGCCAGTCCAGAGCCTATCCGATATTGTGAAAGACTCATCAACCTCAGGCTCTAAAATATCGCCTACACGTGTTGGAGTGCAGGGTGGCTCTGGCCATGAAAAACCTTTCTCAAAATCAAAGTCTTTAGGGAACTGATCCTTATCAAAACCGATAATGAAAATGCGTTCTCTGTTTTGCGGTATGCCAAAGTCAGCAGCTCGCAGTATTTTGAAATCGACCCAGTAATTAAGTTTTTTACCTAGTGCCGCTCTAGCATCTTCCGACATAGGCACGTCGCTGGATATATTAGGTGTTTGCTCGCCTCTTAATGTACTTAGAATTACCTCTAGTGTTTTACCTTTTTGGTGGCCTCTTAACTGTTTTACGTTTTCAAGCACGAACGCTTTTGGACGTTTTTCTGCGAGTATCCGCTGAATTTCAAAAAACATAGTTCCACGAGTGTCGTTGAAACCTTGTCTCAAGCCAGCTTGTGAGAATGTTTGGCATGGGAAACCGGCAAGTAACAAATCATGCTTTGGGATTACGCTGGCAGGAATCTGAGTAATGTCACCATGTGGTATTTCGCCAAAGTTAGCAGAGTAAGTTATCTGGGCATGCTTATCCCATTCAGATGAGAATACGCACTGACCATCTTGCTGTTGAAAGGGTAGGCGTAAGCCGCCAATTCCCGCGAACAGATCAATAAACTTAAAGGCCGCGCGCTTACTAGAAAAACACGACTGCTTAAATGGTGGGTTCTCAGTGATCTGCTGGATTTTATTCAACCTTGCAGGACTTGGCTTCAACTTTCCGTTAATCCACTCATTTACAAGTGTTTCACCGTCAGGGCCTAAGCCGATTAACACTGCAATCTCCAAGGCTGAGAAGCCTGTTGCTTGCATTTTATGGTTGATTAAATCAGCGGGATTAAGCGTGGTTTTGGGTGGCAAACTAGACATATTCATACTCGATAGCAATGGGCTGCATTATACTGGTAATTAGGTTTATTTCACCGGCTGCGTTACGACACCGCGTTACGCTATGAAAATATGGTTTGTTTTTGTTCTGTAGTTAAGAGTTTTGCGCCATGAATCAAGCGAGTGATAAGGTCTTGCGGCTCATCAATACCGGTCTCGGTCAAGAGCAGCTCTAGAGCTGAATTAGTGCTGTGATAAAGCTGCAATTTGATTGTTTTAGCCAGCAGCACCTTTAGCCGCTCTTCTTCTGATAGCTTGTCGCGTGCGCGCTTTTCACGCATGCGCTCAGCCGCTGTTTTGGGTTTCATTGCTATACCTTAAATAAGAAGTGCTCGCTTACCGCGGTATGGATTATCAAAAGGGATATCATCATCAAAGCTGTCGTAATCAGGCTCTTGCTGCGCGCCCGTTTGAGCGTTAGCTTGCGGGGTAGGTCGCTGCCGTGCTGGCTGTTGTGGTCGCTGAGCGGGCGCTTCTGTGTTGTCACTACGGCTATCAAGCATCTGCATAGTGCCGCCCATATCCACAATCACTTCCGTGGTGTAGCGCTTAATGCCATCCTTTTCCCATTCACGGGTTTGCAAGCGGCCCTCAATGTAAACCTTTGAGCCTTTGCGTAGGTACTGGCCGGCAATCTCTGCGATCTTCCCAAAAAGGGAAACACGGTGCCATTCCGTGCGCTCTTGAATCTGGCCGGACTGTTTATCTTTCCAGCTATCGCTAGTGGCTAGCGTTAGGTTTGTAACTGCGTTGCCGTTTGGCATGTAGCGCACTTCAGGATCAGCGCCGACATTTCCGATTAAAATTACTTTGTTAATTCCGCGTGCCATTATTCATTACCTTCTTTTGGTGGTTCTGGGATAGCCATCCAGTGAGTATATGGTGCCTCACAACCAGGCCCTACGCTCCCGGCGGGCTTAGCTACATTGCAGTAATGCTCATAGCTTTGGTCGTGACCGTACCAGCGGTCGCCATCGTCACAGTCTTCATCTATATGGTCGAAATACAATTCGTCGCCCGGAGAGTAAACAAGAACGCTTACGCCGGGTTCCGGTAGTCGCTCGCTAACTAGCACCCACGGGCTTTGCTTGGCGTTAAGCCCTTGCGCTTCATCGTCGTTCATTTTGCACGCTCCACTAACATGGCATCAGCTACCCGGTAGCATGCTTCCGCTACGTCGGTGAAAGAAGGGTGCGTCTCGGCGTACACCGCAGGCAGCACTGACATAGCGAACTGATCTTTCAAAGTAGGCAAGTTCTCAGCGCGGCGTTTTTCTAAACCCACCTGCTCATCTAGCAAAGAGACTACGCGCTCGTGCTGTGGGTGAAGCTGGCCCATGGACTGCTGCGCGTCTGCAGGTGTCTCGTCTTTGACAAACGCACCACCCTCGACCATGCGCCCTTTGCGATCCTTTATTTCATGCCATGCTGATTCGCAGCATTCGATGAGCGTTAGACTTTTATCAAGCGCAAGATCGCTAAGGATGGCAATTGAGTTTTCAATGCGATCATTTATTGACCACAGTTTATCGTCTAGCGCAATGTCACTAGCAATATCTGCAACATAATAAGCAGCTAGAGCAGATAGGACCTGATTATTCTTAGGCACATCTTTTTCGATCAATGGGCGAACCTCTATATCGCACCCAGTCATCTTAGCCACGCCTACGAGGCAAACCATCACATCACCGATTGCATCCTTGAGCGCGTCACGGTCACCCTTGATAACGGCGTCTGCAAGCTCGCCAACCTCGCTAACGGCTTTAAGCGCTTGCGCCAGTGGTGTTGAGTGCTCGTAAATGCCTTTGTCGCGCTGCCAATCCTGTACGTTGGCTACGAATTTAGAAAATCTCATATTTTTAATACCTACAAGGAAAGATTTACTCCAATACTTTCAGCGATACGCTTCACTGACGGCGCTCGCATTTTGTAGCCGCGCTGACGCATAGCTTTTGCAACCTCAGCTGCTGATCTGCGTATTGTTACACCTTCAATTTCAATTGTTGATAGATCGCGTACTAGGTTAACGATCTCCTCGCGAGAAGCGCCTACCTGCTTAGCTTTTGCAGGCGACATATTGATTACAGAGTTAAAATCGGGGCGCACGTAACGCGACTCAGTGCGAGTTTCTAGCACAGTGATCTTGTTGGATTTAAGGAACTCATCCATTTTGCTTTGCAGCTCATTGCGCACTGCATCGCGCATTGCAACTTCTGCTGTGTTGACTGATATATACGACTGCATTTATCAGCTCCATCTAATAAGTAAAAATGAGCGCCCAGCTTGCTGAGCCTGAGCGCATGCTAAAACAGAGTTGGCTAGGCGCTAGGCCGGTCTGCTGTGACTGATGCCCAAGGTAGAAAGCACTGCTTGTTGTCGTCATCAAGTCCAAAGCTAGACCATGCCCAGTCGCTTTTGTCTTCGAGCACGAATACTGCGACCAGCTCGCCGCGGTGCGGCACGTGAGCGACTATGACTGCAGGCTCATACGCGCCTTTTGGGTGCAGAGAGTTACTGCCTACTCGCTCTCCGATTGGTGGCAAGCCTTTGCCGTCCCAGTTTTCTGTGATAGTTAGATGGTCAAACATAGCAACCTCCTAAGCAACTAAGTCTTCTGCATTGACGATAACGCCATCGGCGATCCAAGCCTGCTGCATGCCTTTGGGCAGTTTCGCCATTGGTTCTTTCATGGTGCCGGCCATGATTGCTTGATCCAGAAGCTCTTTACTTGCGCACTGAAGCAGCAGTTTTAGCGCTTGCGGTCGCGCCGCCGGCTCAAGCACGTCGAATCGGTCCAGTGTCACGAATCCAAGACCGGACAAGCTGGCAACTGCGATTGATAGCAGCGTGTCGGTGCGCCACTTTTCGGACTCAGATAGCAGGCCGTACAGGCGTTCGCCGTAGGTGATTTCAATGTCACCGGTAATGCGCGCCTCTTTCCAGTTCGCCATTTTTGATAGCTCAGTTAACAGCTCGTTAACCGGTGACAATGCAGACTGTAGGATCTCGGCGGGTATGCCGGTGGGTGATAGAGCGTCTGCAATTTCGCCCCACGCAACCACCTGGCCGTGCAATGCAGCTGCTGTTTTGATTGTGCTATCACGCTCAGCAATGCTTTTCTCTGCGTCCTGCATGGCGGTAACCGCTGCTTTTGCTTTGTCACGCTGCTGGCGCAGTTCGTTGATTGCTGCTTCAGCATTTTCAATGGCTGCTGCAGTTGGTGCGGATGTTGCTGTTAGCGCTTCCAGTGCTGTTACGGCATCTTGTGACGCTTTCAAATCGCGCTCTGAGTTAGCGACTGTTGACGTAAGTTTTGAAACGTAGCTCTGAAATTCAGGTAAACGCTTGGCCAGCTCTGGATTACCTTCACTACCACCGATAGCACCGTGATCAGCTGTGTAGGCTTCAAGCAGTGGCGCAATCTTCTCGTTAAGATCTGGGTACACAGCAAGCGACTCATCCAGCGCGCAAGCCATATCGTGAATCAAGCCTTCTTTCTTGGTACCGCCTGCTTCCTTGGCCTGTTCAACTTGTTTTTGCCAGCTAGCAAGGTCTGCTTTGTCACGATCTAGCTTAATCTGACGACGCTCTAGTAGTGACGCTGTTTCTTGCAGCTCCGCGACCTTAGCGGCCTGCTGCTGAGCTTGAGCGGCTTCGCTTTTTCGTGCGCCCAATGTTTCAAGCGCTTCATTCAGATCAGCGTCCAGTTGCGTTAGATCCGCTTTAGCTTTTGCCAGCTGCTCAGGATTGATGACAATACCTGTATCTTCGGGCTCCCAACCTTCAGCCTTAGCACTGCCGTATGTTTCGCCAGTGGCTTGCTTCCATCCGCCGCGTGCCTCGCTCACGAGATTTTTAGCGTGCTCAGAAGCAGCAGGGAAGCCGGATAACAGCAACGGTTTAACTTGCTCGATCAAATCAGCGCTAATGCCGCGTGACTTGAGCTTTTCGGCAATCACTTGTGGCTTTGCGCTGGCACCAGTCAGCTCAAACAGCAGCTTACGTCGCGCTTTATCGTCCAGCGCAGCAAAGGCGCTGGCATTCAGTGCAAACGGCAGGAAGTTGTTGCCAGAGAAATGCACGGCTGTTTTTGTTGCTGGAAGCTCAGTACCAAACTGACCTTCACTTGTATGCACGCTGATAGAGCCTTTTTTAGCTCCATCGGTGATCAGGCTTTTAATGTCACGCTTGAGCGTTACGCGGCTTGGATTGCCGGTATACGCCATAGCGATAGCGTCCAGCAATGAACTCTTACCAGCACCATTGCCACCAGAAACCAAAAGCACCGGCTCAGATACAGCAAGAGCCGCATAATGCAGCCCTTGAAAGTTTTTAATGTCGATTTGTGTAATTTTCATTGCTTACTCCATTACTCCATATCAAAGTCGAAACCGCCATCTTCAGGCTCTGGTTTAGGCTCTGGTTGCGATTTCTTTTTAGAAGCTGCTTTTTCTGTTTTCTGTTCTGGCTCAGGCTCAGGCTGTGTGATCTCGCCGGTCTCCGTATTTACTTCTCCAGACACCGACGACTCATGATCTGACGAGCCAACTAAAGCATCCTCTGGCAAAACTTCAAACTCACCGGTTAACACGTTATCAAGAGCCTGGGTTTCTTCCCCTGCTTTGCTATCCAGATTGCTTGCAGTAGCTAACTCAATGCTTACAGGCAGGTACTTGAACAGTCTACGCAGCACTGTCTTACGGCCCATTTCGTCAAAGTGCTGGCCCCAGACCGTCTTGCTTTTGTCTTTTGCGTATGCGTAGTTTTGAGATGCGTCGCGGATCGCTTCAACTTGCTCACGACTCATAACTTCAAATGCGTAACCACCACCTTCGAGCTTTGCTACTGCGTAAAAAGCAATAACTTGTCCTCGGTTATTTAAAGTTGGAACATGCTCAAGTTTTTCATCCAAGCCGTAGCTAAACTTAAAATCATCATTCTCATATACAGCGTGTGCTGCAATGCTAACGATTTGACCTGATCTGCGCGCAAGGTCAACAAGCCCCTTGTAGCCAAACACAATTTGTACTTCAACTTTGCCAGAGCGCCGATTGTTGAACGGTATTAAGTATGCGTGGCCAAGTGGGGTATTTGGCTCAAGCCCAAGCTGGGCGCATTGAACAACTGCGCCGAATAAGCTTTCAACGCTGGCATTCATGAGCATAGGCGTGGTGCGCATAGCGCCTAATGCGATGCGGAGCAAGCGGTCAGGGTCAACGTGTTTTGGTAGCACGTCTTTAAGAACTTGCTTTTGAGACTGGAAAAAGCCTCGCACTGTACCAACACCTGCTTCACGTGCGGTAACTTGCAGGTTGCGTAGCTGTACGGGCTTCTGCTGTTGCTGTGTAGTTGTCATAGTAAACTCCTCATGCGCTCTTGTATGGGCAGCTTGCCCAGCGAGGGCAGTATTTTTCGCTGCATAAATAGGATTGATTATTTGGAGGAAATAAGCCTGAGCGGAACATTTCAGCGCCTATTTGAATGAGTCCAGAGAATGTATCAGTGCCAACCATAAGTTCACGCGCACCGAAAACCTCCCCAGCACCCCATTCGGGCTTACCTCTAGTTTTAAGGCCGATAATTTCAGAAGGAGCGGTGCAGGGCGTGCCGGTTGTATGCTCATAAAGCAACTCATAGGTTCCAAGCTGTGCCTTATGTCCGGCTGTTTTTGCTATTCCATTACTTACGCTAGCGCCACCGGTTTTAAGGTCAGCAATTCCAACTGAACCGCCTGTTCCTTTTTTTATTCGTGAGCGGTCTAATGTGCCCGTGAGCATGATGTGTATGCCGCCACCACAGTCGATGGTCATTGGCTCTGTTTCTAACTCAACAGCTGCATACTCGTAGCGCGGTGAAACTACTGTGCAGTACATTGTGTGAAGTGTTAGTCCTATGCGTTCTGCATCGGCTAGGCTTACATCCGAACCATGCCAATCAACATCAAAGTCAGGCTCACGCAGCGTTGTAATAAAGGACTCAGCAGCATCAAAAGCGCTAATTGGTTTGCCGCTAATACGAGCAGCATCAAAATCTGCAGTACTGGCATGAATTGCGGTACCCAACAGAGCACGTGGACTACTAGGCGAGTTGATCCCTAGTAAATGAACACCTTCCCAGGCGTATGCGCAGTTAAATAGCTGGCCCCATGATGATGCTCGAACTGTGTAAACGTCAGGCTTCATTGGCCACCTTCCAAGCCTCCAAGCCTTTGTACACGGCAACGGTAGACATAACGTCACCCATAGCACGGTGAGCATCAGCAATGTCTTCACCGGTAAAGAACTTGTACGCTTCAGCAAGGCTTGGGTTTTTAACGCCTTTCTTATCTGTAAACGGCGCTTTAACAACCTGCTTGCTTTCCCACATGGTGCAAAATTTCGGGGCCAGCTTGAAAGCATCGGCCAGCTCATCATTAAAGTAGCGCTTAAACGCAATTCTCAAGATCCGATCATCAAACGATACGTTATGACCGATGCGTAACAAGCTCTTATCATGCAGAGCCAAGAATGCTTCAACGGCTTCTTTCTCGCTAACACCTTCATCCATGGCGCGCTCATGGGATATGCCGTGAACAGCGGTCATTTCTTCGGATATTTCCCAGCCTTCAGGCTTTATGATTGCTTCATACTGCTCGATAATATTGAACTCATCATCTAGCAGGGCCGCGCCGATCTCGACAATGTGAGGCTGATGCTCAGACTCGCTTGGTGACTTCCAATCAGGAAGCCCAGTTGTTTCAGTGTCATAAAACAGCTTCATACATATTTCCTTTTAAAATATTTAATCAGTACCCAAGAACTTCCAGTTGGCGATCAATCTCTATGCGCTCTTGCTCTTGCTCTTCTTTACTTACGAACGTTGCTACCCATAACTTGCTAGACACGTACAGCTTGATAGGGCTGTCAAGACCAAGACGTGCCGCCAGCGCTTCGAGCGAGGCACGACTTTTTGCAACAACTTCAACTGTTTGATGCGGCATGGGAAAACTCCTTCTTTTCAAAATTAAGGCAGCAGCACACGCCGGCGCTGCACGTTCGGCTTATTTGCTGTCATGGATGGCTTCCTCCTCAACCTTACGCATCAGGTCGCGCAGCAGACCAAGCATGTTTGATGCACTTTCCTCACGCATGGGCATGGAAACGACCACGCGCCCTCTGTGCAAGTCGGACTGCTCCTTTCGGATCGACCTCTCGGCAAATGACTTGCCCCAGCCGAACCCGCAGGCGAATATGACGGCAACGGCGCAGGCTATTGCGATTAGATCGTGGTTCATGGTTGGTCTCTTTCTCCGTGAAGTATCGTATAAATCAGCACCTTCTGGTGCTATCGTGATTTGCGTTATTCGGGTTTTCATGCTTGATAATTACGCACAATAAGTTCAGTGACCTTGCCACGCCCAGAGGCCTTGCTGTTCACCGCACGGCTGGCTTGCACCTCAACAATCTGATACTCCTGATA
>SMEQ01000370.1_pt1 | contig 13878 bp, 2 predicted proteins | sample 2456281 | NCBI WGS metagenome assembly SMEQ01 (sample SAMN10132596, study PRJNA489261) | soil metagenome | isolation source: day1 antibiotic-loamy sand soil ammended with raw manure from dairy cow... | place: USA | collected 2015-04-01
CATCCATGGTGCCAGACGCAATAATATGCCCGCCATGAATGCCGGCACCTGGGCCGATATCAACAACAAAGTCGGCAGTACGTATGGCATCTTCGTCGTGTTCAACTACAATCACGGTATTACCTAAATCACGCAGGTGACGCAAGGTCTTCAATAGTCGATCATTATCGCGCTGATGTAGGCCAATCGATGGCTCATCCAAGATGTACATTACGCCCACTAATCCCGCACCGATCTGGCTGGCAAGACGAATACGTTGCGCCTCACCACCTGATAAAGTATCAGCGCTGCGGGCTAGCATTAAATAATTTAAACCAACATCGACTAGGAACTGTAAGCGATCGCGTAGTTCTTTGAGAATTTTGTCGGCAACCTGTGCTTTGCCGCCCTGAAAGACCAATTCCTTAAAGTATTCTGCCGCACGTCCGATAGGCATATGGGTAATTTCATGGATGGTTTTATCATCAATAAAAACATGGCGTGCAGCTTCATTCAAGCGCGAGCCGTCACAGGTAGTACAGGCCTGCGTCGACATGAACTTACTTAATTCTTCGCGAATATGTTGCGACTCTGTTTCTTTAAAGCGGCGTTGAAAGGTGGGGATAATGCCTTCAAAACTATGCGTGCGTTGATAGGTATCGCCTTTGTCATTTAAATAGTTAAAGCGAATTTCTTCACTGCCACTGCCATAGAGAACGATATTGCGGTGTTTTTCATCTAACTCTTCAAAGGGTGTATCCATTGCAAAGCCATAATGCTGGGCGATGGAGCTTAATAGTTGATAGTAATAAACGCTACGCCTATCCCAGCCGCGAATAGCGCCCTCGGCAAGGCTTGCCTCAGGGTGTTGAACAATGCGGTGTTCATCAAAAAACTGGCGTAAGCCCAAGCCATCGCAATCAGAACAGGCACCATAGGGGCTATTAAAAGAAAATAAACGGGGCTCTAATTCGCGCAAGCTATAGCCGCAATGTGGGCAGGCAAAACGTGAAGAGAAAACTAAGTCTTCATCCTTGCCTTCCATGTCCACTACCAGCGCCAAGCCTTCGCCAAGTTCAATTGCGGTTTCAAATGATTCAGCTAAGCGGGTCTGTAAATCTGCATTGACTTTAAAACGGTCGACCACCACTTCAATGCTGTGTTTTTTGTTTTTGTCTAAGGTTGGTAATTCATCCAAATCGACCACAATGCCGTTAAGGCGTACACGTACAAAACCTTGGCTGCGTAACTTATCAAATACATGCAAGTGCTCGCCTTTTCTGTTTTTAATCACCGGCGCCAATAACATGCGCTTGCTACCTTCAGGCAGGGCGAGAACAGCATCGACCATCTGGCTGATGGTTTGTGCAGCTAAGGGTGTATCGTGCTCGGGGCAACGTGGCTCACCCGTACGGGCAAACAATAAGCGTAGATAATCGTAAATCTCGGTAATCGTACCCACGGTAGAGCGCGGGTTATGTGAGGTGGATTTTTGCTCAATAGAAATTGCTGGGCTTAAACCCTCGATAGAGTCCACATCGGGCTTCTCCATCACCGATAAAAACTGCCTAGCATACGTCGATAAAGATTCTACATAGCGGCGTTGCCCTTCAGCGTAAAGGGTATCAAAGGCCAAAGAGGATTTGCCAGAGCCGGAAAGCCCAGTAATTACCACTAATTTGTCACGGGGAATGTCGAGATCGATGTTCTTCAAATTGTGGGTACGTGCCCCACGTATGCTAATGCTTTTCATAAACAACCTAAGATAAACTAAGCCGAGTATTATACCTGATAAGCAATGGCACTAAAATTAAGTCGGCTCAATGACTTAATAAAGGTGGAATAGAAGGGCTTTATACCCACTAAGCAGGGGGCAAGTTGCTTAAGCGGTGTGATTAAAGTAAAGACTCTAGCGGTAAAAAGCGAAAAAAACAGACTTGAAAGCGTCGCCAAGAGGTGGATTCAGGTTCGTTTTTCAGGCTGATTATTGTGCTGGCTTGTTGTTTCTCATCCAGCCAAACCAAAGAGTTACTGCTGCTGTTGCTGTCTATATGGCTATGTAAGTCTAAGCGCCAAGCGTGCGCAGGCAGCTCGGCTAAAAAGGCTTGGCTAGCAAATTCTGCTAAAGGCTGGCTATAGATGAGCACGCCGATCTCGGTGTTAAGGTTCACAGAGCGCGGGTCTAAATTCATCGACCCTACGAACAGGGTGTTTCTATCTAAAATCATAGTTTTAGCGTGCAAGCTCGCTTTGGATGCACCTATGGCGTCTTTTTCTAAGGCTGTGCCGTGGGGCTGAAGTTCCCACAAATTGACACCCGCCTCGATTAAGGGGCGGCGGTACTTGGCATAAGCAGAATGCACTAAAGGTACATCATTGGCGGCTAAAGAGTTAGTTAGCACCGTAACAGAGGCGCCTTCACTAACCCAACGAGCAAGGCTGGCAACACCATTTTTACCCGGTACAAAATAAGGCGATACGATCAAAGCTTCGCTATGGGCATCGCCAAGCAGTGCTTTTAATTCAGGCGCCATATGGCCGCTTGTATCTTTGCTGGAGTTTAGAATTTTATCGGGCGAATCATAGATTAAACTCGAATCGGCCCAATACAGGGTTAACTCCCCGCGTTTTAGCTCCTCCACCAATTGCAGCACCTTTAAACGCGCTAAATAAGTGCGACTGGTTTCTGTTTCTCGCGCTTTAACCAGTTGTTGGCGCATAGTGACTAATGCGTTAGGGGATGCTTTTACTAAATTTTGTACCGGTGCAGACAAAGAATGATTCCAGTACTCATCAAAGGCGTTAGAAACCTCCGAGGGGAAACGACCAACACCTAATACATCTAAATCAGCAAAGTGGGTGTAATCGTCAGCGGCGAAATACGTATTACCTATATTGCGCCCGCCGATAATTGCTGCTTGGTTGTCGGCAATAAAAGCTTTGTTATGCATTCGTCGATGTGCGGTAGAAAAGCGCGTAACAAAATCCACATAGGGCAAGCGTCGGCTAGTAAAAGGATTAAATAGGCGAATGGATATATTAGGGTGCTGGACTAAGGCACTAAATAAGGCTTCTTGGCCAGAGTGACCAAAATCATCCAACAGCATACGTACGCGTACGCCACGATCGGCGGCACGTAATAAGTAATAGGTAAATAATTTAGCCGTTGTATCGTCATGAAAAAGATAATACTGCACATCCAGTGAAGCCTCGGCAGCCTCAATAAGTAGCAGGCGGGTAACAAAGGCATCCAAGCCATTGCTCAGCAAATAAAAGCCCGATGGCGCGCTGTGATGTTCAGCAAATTTAGCAATACCCAGGCCTAAGCGTGTGTGATCAGTATTAGTCAACGCATAGCTCGCCTCTGCCGGTGCTTGCACTTTAGAGGCGCAATCCGTGATGCTAAGTGTTATACAAAACAGAACAACAAGAAAATAATGCATGGGCAGTTATCACTCAAAGGCTTCTATCAAAAAAGATGGATATCGACAGATCGTAGCGATACCCATCAATAATGTACCGCCTACAAGCGATGGATAAAAGGCTAGAAAGCGATTAGCTATGCTGCTTTAGCCACTGATACAGTGCATTCTTTGGCATTGCGCCGGATTGTCTTGTTACTTCTTTACCTTTTTTGAAAATCACCAGCGTAGGAATCGAGCGAATATTAAAGCGCGAAGCTAGCTGGCCTTGGTCTTCTGTATCCAACTTAGCAAAACGTATCTGCGGCTCCAGATCTTTAGCAGCCTGCTCAAAGGTTGGCGCAAAACTACGACAAGGGCCACACCACGGTGCCCAAAAATCCACCACCACTGGCAATTCGGATTTATTCACAATGGCTGCAAAGTTCTCCGTATTTAAAGCAATCGGTCTGGCAGTAAATAAAGCTTTTTTACACTTACCACAAGCAGGACCTTCGCTAAGCCGCTGCTCAGGTACTTGGTTTAACTGTAAACAATGGGGGCACGCTATTTTCATGTTCAAATCTCCTTAGTGTGCAAATAGTATGGGGGTGGGCTTTAAATTTGCAATAGGCTATGCAGTGAAAGGGTGGAGCCACTGAACGAAGCATTGCTAGGTAGAGTGTTTAAAGTGCTATGATAAACGAAACAATAATAGCTAGGAAATCATGCAGGATAGTTTCAGCACACAGGGCATTGCGCAGCTTTTAGAGAAGCTCAATAGTTTGCAAATCCGTATTGGCTTGGATGAGCAGGGCGGTTTGCGTGTGCGAAGCCAACAGGTGATTCCTGATGCGATTATCGAAACGCTGCGAGAGCAAAAGCCGGTTTTAATCGCATGGTTGCAGCAGCAAAAGCTATCGACTATCCAAGCGGTGGATAATAGCCAGCCCACGGCCTTAAGCTCGCAGCAATTGCGCCTGTGGTACTTATGCCAAAGAGACAATACAGCGGCTTATCATATTGGCGCAGCTTTTATTGTGAAGGGCGAGCTGCATCTGCCGCAGTTAGAACACGCCCTACAAGCATTAACGCAACGCCACCCCATCCTGAATGCCCAGTTTTTTGAGCGCGAAGGCAAAGTCTGGCAGCAAGCTGTGCAATATAGGCCGAGTATTCAAAGCGACACCTTAACGATTTCAGTAAGCGATAAAAAGGCGCTGGTGGGTTTCAGTCAACAACGTCTAAGCCAAAGCTTCACCCTAGAAAACAGTCCTTTATGGCGTGTTGAGTGCTATCAATTAGCAGAGGCGGATCAGTATTTATTGCTGCTGAATATGCACCATTTGATTAGCGATGGTTGGTCGAATCAACTGTTGCTGCAGGACTTTTTACAGGGATTAAGCGCGCCATTGGAAAAGCCCGCTACCGATTACTTCGCTTATGCTGCGTGGCAAAACCAGCAAATAGAAAATAATGCTTTTCAAGCGAATGTAGACTTTTGGCGAGAACAGCTGGCGGCTATTCAGCCTTTAGAGCTATCGCACAATAGCAGGCAAACAGCGCTTTGGCAGCAGCATACATTTACAGCTGGGTTTAATGCACAAGCGATTAGTGATTTTGCCCAACAGCAGGGTATTAGCCGTTTTGCCTTGTATTTTTCTGCATGGGCTATGGTGTTGCACAAGCTTTCTGGGCAAGCGCAGTTCGCTATTTTAAGCCCCGATGCCAATCGGCGTATGTCGCAGCTGCAAGATTGCGTGGGTTTTATTGCTAATACCTTGGCCTTACCCGTGCATATTGCAGAGCACACAAGCCTTGTCGAGTTTTGCAGGCAAACGCATCAGCTCTTGCAACAAAGCCAAGCCCATGCCGATGCGCCATTTGAGCAAGTATTAGAGCAAGCATCGATTGCCAATAGTGAACAAATTAAAGCCTTATTTGAAGCCGCTATTCATTATCTGCCCGAAGCGCCAAGCACACAGTGGGCACTGGGTGATTTATCGATTGAAGCGCTAAATATCAGCGAAGCACAGGGCAAATACCCGATCAGCCTCAATATCGAAGATGGCGAACACAGCAGGCTTTGGATTAGCTTTAATGCGGCTGAATTTGAGCCCGCTTTTGTACAGCATATAGCGCGTTATTATCAGCGTGTTCTTAGTTATTTATTGCAGCAGGGCAACTTAAGCATAGCGGATTGTCCACTACTATCGCAGGATGAGCAGCGATGTTTATTGGCATTGAGCGAAAGCCACGATGCCGATAGTGTTTTTCATGCAATTGCGGCAGCGAACAAAACAACACAAGACTGGCCAAGCGACAGCATACTGCATCTAATAGAGCAGCAAGTGCTCGCTACGCCACAAGCCATTGCTGTATCGGATAGTATGCAACAACTTAGTTATCAAACCCTATGGCAACAATCAGCCGAATGGGCGGGGTGGCTAAATAAAAATCTAGGCACAGGGCAAATAATCGCCGTATGCCTTGAACGCTCAGCGCAGGTTTTAACCATATTGCTCGGTATTTTACGCAGCGGCAATGCCTATATGCCGCTAGATAGCCAAGCACCCCAACAGCGTTTAGCGCATCAGTTGGAGCATAGCCAAGCGGCTTTGTTAATCACACAAGATAGCTTAAGCAGTAAGTTTGAAGGCTTAAGTATTCAGCAGGTGCTGGCGGCTAACACCCCACCTACGTTTGCTGTAAATAGCCGTTCTCCCAAGCAAAGTGATGGCTCACTTTTTGCCTTAATTTATACCTCTGGCTCTACCGGCACACCCAAAGGCGTGCGCGTATTGCATGCAGGCATCGCTAATCGTTTGCAATGGATGCAGCAGCAGTATGCGCTTACATCGAGTGATACGGTTTTGCAGAAAACGCCCTTAACCTTCGATGTTTCTATTTGGGAATTATTTTTACCTTTAATGGCCGGTAGCCGTTTGCACTTTGCCCCACCAGGCGCGCATCAAGATGCCTTGTGGCTAGGGCAGATTATTCAGCAAGAAAAAATTAGCGTGCTGCATTTTGTGCCGTCGATGTTGCGGGTGTTTTTACAAAGCCATAAAACATCGTTGCCAAACAATTTACGCTTGCTGTTTTCCAGTGGCGAATCCTTGCCCCGCGATTTAGCCCAACAGGCACAAGAGTATTGGCCGCAAGCAAGCGTGCATAATCTGTATGGCCCTACCGAGGCCAGTATAGATGTGAGCTATTTTTCCTGTAGCGAGAGTTACAACACATCGACTGTGCCCATTGGCAAAGCCATCGCCAATACGCAGCTGCATATACTGGATGAGCAGTTAGAACCAGTCGCACCATTTTGTGCTGGCGAAATCATTATCGGTGGTGCCAACCTAGCAGAAGGCTATCATCAGCAAAGTGCGCTTACGGCAGCGGCTTTTATTGATAACCCTTATTCTACAGCAGGCCACCCCTCAGCAAAGCTTTATCGCAGTGGCGATATTGGTCGCTTTTTAGCCGATGGCAGTATCGAATATTTAGGCCGCAAAGATGATCAAATCAAACTGCGTGGCTTGCGTGTAGAGCTAGGCGAAATTGAAACGGCCGCTATGCAGCACGTGGACATCACACAAGCTGTGGCTATAGTGGTTGAAGAAAACCAAGAGCAAAGCTTATTACTTTTTTATAGCGCACCGCAGCCTTTAGACGTTAAGACGCTTCGTGCTTTTTTACAGCAGCAATTGGCGCTGAATATCATGCCGAATCATTTCGTGCATCGGTCAGCAATGCCCTTAAGCAGCAGCGGCAAAACCGATAAAAAACAATTGCTCGCCCAATGGAAGACTACAGCAAAACCACAGCTAATGAGTGAGCCTTTAAGTGAGATAGAGCAAACGGTAAAAACTATCTGGCAAGCTTACTTTGCTAATATCGGCCTAAGCCGAGACGATAACTTTTTTGAGTTAGGCGGCCATTCATTAATGGCGGGGCACATTGTTGCCCAACTTGCCGCGCACTTTCACTGCGATTTACGCTTTGTGGATATGCTGCAGCACCCAACGATTGCACAGATGGCACAATGGATTAGCCAGCAGCAAAAGCTCAGCATATCGCCTATGAAATTAGCGGATAAAATCCCCGCCTCATCACAGCAAAAACGCTTGTATTTGTTTCAGCAGTGGCAGCCAGAATCCAGTGCTTATCACATGCCGGTATTGCTGACGATAGAAGGCCAGCTCAATATTGCCCACCTACAGCGTGCCTTTGTACAGTTAGTTAAAAATCAGGCGATTTTGCGCACCGTGTATTACCAAGAGGATGAGTCGATTTATCAGGCAATACGCGCCGATTCTCACTGGCAGCTGGATTATCAAACAGCCAGTGCAGCGCAAAGCGAAAAGTTGATAAGCGCGCTATTACAAAAGCCCTTTGATTTACAAAAAGATTTGCCGCTACGCGCTTTGTTAATCAAACAAGATGAGCAGCAATATTGCTTAGCGATGGTACTGCACCATATCGCGGGGGATGCCAAAAGCTTAGAAATTATCGCTCAAGAGCTGGTTAAGTATTACCAAAATCAGAGCGAAGAAAGCACCCCAGCAAAACTGCAATACGCGCATTATGCCCAATGGCAAAGCCAGCAAGATAGCAGCAAAGCGCTCAGCTACTGGCAGCAAGAACTGCACGACGCGCCTGAGCTGCTTGCCTTACCGCATGATTTTAGTCGGCCTAAATTACAAAGCTTTGCCGGCAAAACATTAAGCTTTAGCTTGCCTAAAACACTCAGCGAGCAAATAAGCCGCTTTTGTCAGCAAGAACAAATCACACCGTTTTTATTGTTGCTCAGTGTCTATCAGTTATTACTCGCCAAACTCTCCCAACAAGATGATGTAGCTATCGCGTTAGCGGTTAGTGGCCGCCATCAAGCGGATTGGCAAGATGCTATCGGTTTTTTTGTGAACACTTTGATTATCCGTAGCCGGCAAGAAAGTAATCCGCAGTTTCGCATTTTTTTACAACGACAAAAACAACTGCTGGAGCAAGCTTTAACGCATCAAGATGTAGCATTGGAAGAAGTTTTACAGCATATAGGTCGCCTGCGTAATACCGCCCATACACCTATTGCCCAAGTGGGCTTTAACTTTCTGCAAGAAGAAAAGCCGCTGGCGGATTTACAGCTAGAGGACATACACATTCAAGCGATGGAATGGGAGCCCAATAGCAGTAAATCCGATATGTTGTGGATTTTTTATCCGCAGCAGGGTCGCTATCATTGCACCATAGAATTTAACCAGCAGTTGTTTAAAAGCGAGACTATCCAGCAGTGGTTTGCGCACTTTGAGCATCTATTACAAAACGCACTACAGCAGCCCGATACCGCTATTCATAATTTAGAAGCGATCAGCGAAAGCCACATCAAACAGCAGTTGCAGCTTGGCGCGGAGCAAAGCGTGTTGGCTTTAACGCCCATGCAGCGTGATATTTATCTGGACAGTGTATTAAGGCCGCAACAGAAACGTAATCATATTGGTTACTACAGTACCGTACAGGCGTCGATTGATATCGCTTTATGGCAGCAAACGTTACAGCACTTATACCAACACAATGATGTACTGCGCAGCAGCATCCACACATTGCCAAGTAGTGGTGGGCAATGGCCGGTGCAGGTGATCGCCGCGGCAGACACCGCTTTACCTGCGCATTGCTTTCAGTTTTTTGATCATCAGCAAGATTACGATGCAGCACTACAGCAACAGTTAGTCGATCAATGCGTGCATCAGCAGTGGGATTTATCCAAAGTTTTATGGCGGGTGCATATACATCGCTTTAATCATCAGCAGCATGTGATTATTGCCGGTTTTCATCACAGCGTATTTGATGGTGTTAGCATTCAAGTTGTCGGCCGCCTGATGAAGGATAATTACCAGCGCTTACTCGAAGGCAAGCAACCCATAGAGCCGCGCAACGATTATGCCGATTATGCAAAAGAGCAAATCTTAAAAACCGATAGCGAAAGTGCTTGGCTTTATTGGCAAGAAGCCGCGAAAAATGTCGCAAGCTTGCCGCCGTTGCGTCCCGAAGGCAGTATCGAGGAACAAGTACATCTGCACTATTTATGTACTGAAGCTGAAGAACAGCAGTTAAAACAATTTTGTCGCCAACACGCCATTACTCCGTCTTTGTATTTTAAAAGCGTGTTCGCCGTGTGTGCGCAGTATTACCAAAGCACGCAGCACGACACTTTGATTTATGAAGTGGTTACTGGGCGCAATGCTAAAAATTACGATGTGATAGGTTTACTGTTCGATCAACAACCAAATGTGCTAAGTGCGAAGGTGACTGCAGCGACTAAATCATTTGCTGATGTGTTCGCATGGTTTAAACAACAGCGCAAAGCGGTTGCTGCGCACACGCCGATATCTTTGCGTTGGCAGCAGCGATTGTTTCCGCAAAATCGGGTGTTTTTATATAACTATTACATCATGGAAACCGCCTCGAGCTTTTTAGGCAAGCAAGAGGCGATAGAGCATATTATTCCTCAGCTTGAGCAAACGGTGAATTTGGTCTGCCAGGTAAAAGACAATAAGACCCAGCTGCACTTATTTGCCAACCAAGCCGATATTCACGTGGCGAGCTTCTGGTCGATTTTTTTACGTACACATCAGCGCTTGCTTGAAGGTGATAGCACATTTGCAGAACTTTTCGCGAACGATAGCGTGGTGATTGATCAAACCGAAATGCAGCTATTGGATATTTATGGTCAAGCAAGCTTGCCTAATGTGCCCGGTTTCTTAATAAAAAACGGTGAAAAACAGTCCGCCAAAACCGCCGTGTATGATGGCGATAATCTGCATCTATTAAAACAGGCAACAAGAGAACTAACAGCAGAAAACGAAAAAGCTATCGCACCGCGTAATGCCCTAGAACAACAGCTGGCCGATGTTTGGCAAGAGGTTTTAGGCGCAAGTGATATCTCCATCCATGATAATTTTTTTGATCTAGGCGGTCACTCACTCAGCGCCATGCGCATTGCCAACCGTCTGCAAGAGCATTACGGCCTGAGCTTACCCATGGCTGCGGTATTTAACGAGCCAACCATTGCTGCCATTGCCCAGTTTATGGTGGAAAACCCCAGCCAAATGCACAGCATCAGCCGTATAGAAAAAGCACCGCCTGCCGATGCTTGGCCGCTATCTTATGCGCAGCAGCGCTTGTATTTGCTTAGCTTAATCCAAAATGACAGTAGCTATAATGTGCCTATTGCCCTGCATATTCGGGGCGCACTCAATACACAGGCCTTGGAACAAGCATTACAGCAATTATGGCAACGCCACGAAGTATTAAGCACGCGTATTATTCAGCAAGGCGAGCAAGTGCGATGGGCTAGCGCCGACAACTTCCAGCTAGAGCATGTTCAGCAAAGCGCAGACAGCGTAGATGCCTACTGCAAAGCACAAGCCCAGCAGCCTTTTGTTATAGAAAATGAAGTGTTAAGCCGTGTGCAGCTGGTATACGTTGAAGAAAATCATTATGTATTGCTGTTGGTTTTACATCACATTATCTGCGATGCGAGGTCTTTAGAAGTTCTCGCTAGCGAATTATGGCAAAACTACCTGGCGATTGATCAAGGGCGCAGCTTATACCTGCCAGAGCCAAGCCTTAGCTACCACGACTATTGTGTATGGCAGCAACAACTTGCCGATAACGATGTACTCACACAACAGCTGCATTATTGGCAAGAAGAACTAAGCGGCGCGCCTTTAATGCTTGGGCTGCCCTTAGATAAACCACGCTCGGCCATTGCCACAAATAGTGCCGCGCAATATAGCTTTAGCATAGATAACTACAGCAAAAAAACGCTAGAAGCACTCGCCAAAGAGCAGGGCATTAGTTTGTTTATGCTGTTGCTTACGGTGTATCAGATTTTATTAAGTAGGCGCTGCCAGCAAAAAGATGTGTGCATTGGTATTCCGCAAGAGTCGCGCCCCGATAGTCGCTTAGAAAACACCATCGGTTTTTTTGTGAATGCCTTAGTGATTCGCAATGATTACTCCGCCAACTTAAGCCTTGCGGAGGCACTGCAAGCGGTGCGTGATAAAAGCTTAAAGGCTTTTGCGAATCAAATAGTGCCCGCAGAAAAAGTGCTGCAATCGCTAAATTTACCGCGCTCCTTAAGCACTACGCCTATAGTGCAAGCTGCCTTTAATTTCTTGAAGGCTGATAGCTCAGCAATGCTCACTTTGGATGATTTGCAGTTAGAACTCATGGACTTAGCGCCCAGTGTGGCGAAGTTTGAGTTATTACTCACCATCGTCGAAAGCGATAATCAGCTACAAGCTAATTTTGAATACAATAGCGATTTATTCGAGCATGCAAGCATCGTTAATTTGGCGGAGCAATTTAGCTATTTGCTAGAGCAGATCAGCCAGCCAGATATTACTCATATCCACCAACTCGCGCTGGATAAAGTCAAACAAGAATATCTGCCACTCACCGCCATGCAGCAGGATTTATACCTCGCTAGTATTAGTCAGCCCGATACCTTAGAAAACAGCATAGGCTATGCACTGCACCTACCAATTGCTTTAGATGTTAAGCACTGGCAGCAAGTGCACCAAGCTTGCAGCCAGCATTACAAGATGCTGCGCGCACAACTGTATAAAGGCTGCTATTGGTTACTGGATAGCCCCGCAATAATACAAGAGCTGGATTGGAGTGATAAAAACTACAGCGCAACACAGTTAGAAAACGCCCTGCGCGCATTGGTAGTGCAAAGTTACGATGTAACAACAGACGATTTGCTGCGTTTGTATTTAGTAAAGCTCAGCGATAGCAGCTGGTACACGGTGCTCGCCTGCCACCATCTATTGTTAGATGGCATGAGCTTTACCCTGCACGCCTACCATATGGTGACAAATTATTTTAATTTGCAGGAAGGCAAAGATGTAGTTTTTGCAGCGGATAATTTCGCAGATTTTGTCGCCCATCAGCTAAAAAGCGCCAACCTAAAAGACAATATCGCCTACTGGCAAACGCAGCTACAAAACATAGAACCGCTACAAGCACAAAGAAGGGGAAATGATAACAGCATACGCCTAAGCCATTTACCATTAAGCCAAGAACACTGGCAAAATATTAAAAGCTACTGTCGCCAGCAGCGCATTACCCCGGCGATTTATTTTAAAGCCTTGTATGCACTGATGATTCAATACTACTGCCAGCCCGATGCGGATTTTGTGTTTTTCGATTATCACGATGGCCGCGGCAGACAGTTTATGCGCTCTATGGGCTGTCATTATCAGCGCCAACTACTCAAGGTGGATATCAGCACCTTAACCGGCGATATCAAAGCGCTATTTGATGCATTTAAAGCACAGCAAAAACAACTGCAAAATCGACATAACTTATCGCTGCAAGCGCAAACACGCCTACTGCCCAAAGAAAACGCTAACTTCAGCTTTAACTATTTATATATGCCGAAAAGCGGCAGCACCCACGGCGTGGATTTTGCGGGTATCAGCTACTCACCTGATTTTGCCACTAATACCGATTTGCGCGTACAAGAAGACCAAGGAGAGCTCAAGCTGACACTTTGCTACCAAGAAAGTGTGTTGCTGCCTTTAGATTTTTTACAACGCTTACATAGTCTTAGTGGGCAAGTGCTGGCGGGTATAGAAAACACTCAAGAGCTAAATTACCTATTAACAAGCGAAAAAAATGTTGGAGCGATTGTTAATCGCGATTTACCGCTTGCGCACGATTTGCTCCATGCAGCACTCAGCAAGCAAGCCCAAAAAACACCCAACAACACCGCCATTATCTGCGGCAATAAAACCCTCAGCTACGCCGAGTTAGAAGCACAAAGCAATCAGCTAGCTAACACCTTAATTGCCCAAGGTATAAAAAAAGGCGATCGTATTGGCATTTGCATAAGCCGACGCCCTGAACTGTTTATAGCTTTTATTGCTGTTATCAAAACCGGCGCGGTTTATATCCCCATGGATGCTAATTACCCCAGCGAGCGCTTAGCTTATATGGCTAACGATGCGAGTATGCGGATGGTGATTAGTGAAAATGTGCTACTGAATAAATTCACCGAAGTTGAGCATATTGTATCTATCGATAATATCGCTTTCTCAGAACGGTCCGTAGAAACATCTACTGTAGACATCCAAGGCGATGATATTCTCTATATGATCTACACCTCAGGCTCCACCGGTTTGCCTAAAGCAGCCCAAGTGTATCAGCAAAGCTTTGCCAATCTGCTCGCTTGGTATATTGATGAATATCAATTGTCATCCAATGATAAAACACTAATTATCTCTGCCTTTGGTTTTGATTTAACCCAGAAGAACTTATTCGCACTCTTATGCTGCGGCGGCACTATCGTTTTACCGGAAAGCGATTATTACGATGTAGAACACTATCGTCAAACTATCTGGCAGCAAGAGATCAGCGTACTTAACTGTGCACCCTCGGCATTTTACCCCATGGTCGAACTAGCCACGGATGAACAGCTAAATAACTTAGC
>SMEQ01000374.1_pt1 | contig 13833 bp, 9 predicted proteins | sample 2456281 | NCBI WGS metagenome assembly SMEQ01 (sample SAMN10132596, study PRJNA489261) | soil metagenome | isolation source: day1 antibiotic-loamy sand soil ammended with raw manure from dairy cow... | place: USA | collected 2015-04-01
ATCTAACGCTGACTCTGCTCTACCCAATTTCCCTACTGTAAGTTCAACTTCGGGAATATTGGTCAACAACATATCTAGTTGTCCAAGTACCTTTCTATTATACTCAAACCCTGAGTGAGGCATGGAGGTGGGCATAAGCAAGAAACTTCCTTCGTTGAGCGATGGCATAAACTCTTTACCAATAGCAGGAAAAGTATGTGTTAACCCCGACCACACTTTGGTAGTTCTAATATTCACCCCCACCATATCGAATCCTATGGGCACAAAGCCAAACATATTGCTAAATCCCATCCAAGTAGTCACTCCGAAAAGAATTAAGAAGGTAGGTATCAAAAGAAATGTCACTTTATGGTTTAAGCTCCAACGAAGTATCGATTTATAGTAATACTCTAGGATGATGAAAAAACCTAATACTATTATCACAAGAAGTGAAACGAAGAGCACATTTGTCGTCAGGCTTTTGGCAGCTCCCAGTGGAAGCCAATACTTTGCTAATAACCAAACAACCCCTATTACCACAATTATAACTTCACCATATTTTAGCACCCATAAGGCAAATGATTGCAGGCGTTGCTGTAAAGTTGAATTAGAGTTTTCGTCTTTCTCTACTTTAACAAGACCGTAGCGCTCCACACCAAACTCCTTAACTATACCAACAATACCAAACGCAAGTAGAATCAATCCAGCCCATGTTTGACCAATAAAAAGAAGAACAATCCCTATTGGAATAAGTGCTATATTTAACCACTTCCTAATTTTATTATTTTTAATCTTCACACCAAAGAACCAATAAGCCAAAGTGGGCATTATTATTAGTGATACAATAAGTGATGCTATAAGTGCAAATGTTTTGGTAAAGGCTAGTGGACCAAACAGTTTACCTTCGGCAGCCTGCATAGTAAACACTGGTATAAAGCTTACAATAGTGGTGGAAACTGCAGTGAGTATTGCAGAACTAACTTCGGCAGCTCCATTATAGATGGTAGTTTTCAGATTTTGTCCTTCGGGAGCTTCATCAATATGTTTAATAATATTTTCGGATAATATTACCCCCAAGTCTACCATAGTACCAATGGCAATGGCAATACCCGACAAGGCCACAATATTGGCATCGACATGGAAATAGCGCATGGCAATAAAAACCATTAATACAGCAATCGGCAATAAACTCGAAATCAAAAATGAAGCTCTTAGGTTGTACACCATTACAATAACAACTAGAATAACAATCAGAATCTGAAGTGAAATAGCCTCTTCTAGTGTTCCTAGCGTTTCGTAAATAAGCCCCGAACGGTCGTAAAATGGTACAATGGTAAGTTGACTTTCAACTCCGTTGGCTAATGTTTTCTTTGGAAGTCCAGGAGATATTTCCGTGATTTTATCTTTCACATTATTAATAACCTGCAATGGATTAGCACCAAATCGTGCAACTACCACACCACCAACAACCTCAGCGCCATCTTTGTCTAATGCCCCCCTTCTGGTAGCAGGTCCTAATGAAACCATACCAATATCTTTAATACGTATGGGCACATTGTCTTGAATAGCTACTACAGCCTTCTCAATATCTTCGGTACTCTTTACATACCCCAAGCCACGTACAAGATACTCAGCTTGGTTTATCTCTATGGTTTTAGCTCCTACGTCTCTATTCGATTTCTGCACCGCTTCCATAACTTTATGTAGCGGTATATTGTATGCTTTTAATGCATCGGGGTTTACATCAATTTGGTATTCTTGCACAAATCCACCAATGGAAGCTACTTCCGAAACTCCTTCTGTGGCATTTAGCCCATATTTTACATAGTAATCTTGTACGGTACGTATTTCGTGTAAATCCCAACCACCCGTTGGATTTCCATCTTTATCACGTCCTTCTAGGGTATACCAGTAAACCTGACCCAAAGCAGTAGCGTCGGGTCCTAGCGAAGGTTGTACCCCATCGGGTAATATGCCAGCAGGCATTGAACTTAGCTTTTCTAAGATGCGCGAACGCGACCAATAAAACTCTACATTCTCATCGAAGATGACAAATATACTAGAAAAACCAAAGATGGATGAACTACGGACTGATTTCACACCTGGTATACCCAACAAGTAGGTAGTGAGGGGATAAGAGACTTGATCTTCAATATCCTGTGGAGAACGACCCATCCACTCTGTAAATACTATTTGTTGGTTTTCACCAATATCAGGAATAGCATCTACAGGAACAGGGTCTCTGGGCAATATGCCTTCATTCCAGTTGAATGGTGCGGTTGATAACCCCCAAACAACTAGAAGAACCAAAAGTAAAGTGGTTACTAATTGATTATTGAGGAAATACTTTATAATTCTATTTAGCATTATATTATTAGTTTTTATGATGGATACTAAAACACCTTTATGTTATAATAAAATAGGAACATAAAATGTTTATGATAATCACATATATGTGAACGAGTTATCAGAAAGGGTTAATTGTTTCTGATAGTGTAATCCACAATATTGTAACAAAGGTGTTACAAGAAAAACTAATTATTGGCTAGAGTCGATATATACAAACTAGCGAAAGGAAGTCGAGGGTTTTTATAAAAAAACCTTGAGTGGGGAAGTTTAAATTGGATTTAACTGTTGTTTCTGGTGCAGTTAAACTAACTAGATAGTTGAGTATAAACCAACCAGGCATAAGAGATGTGTCTGTTGGCGATTCAATAGTTTGAGAGCTGTTTGAAATAAAATTATCAGTAACAACTTCTACATTTGTAGTAGTACAGCAACTATTTTCGGACTCAATAAGCTTAAATACTGGAAGTTTCGCATTTTCATTATCGCCTATTTCTGTAGGCATGCAACACATATTATCATTGCTCATCACACCTATGTTGAGCGACTTCAAATCATCTCCACAAAAATGCAGCGTAAGAATTGGATGCACACTAAACGTAAGCACCAAAAGCAGTAATATGGATGTTAGAATGCGTTTCATCTCTCTTTTTAAGTTTTCATTTTGTCAATTTGAAGCTCAAGAGTTAATAGAATTTTATGAGCATACAAAAACTCAACGTTTGAAATGGGTATTTGTTTAAATTGTAGTATTTACGAATTGGCAAGTGGAATAGAATCTAAAAAGAATCAATACTTTAAATAGGTTTTGTGCAATGATAATGAATAGATATATAATTAAATCCCTCAGGGATTCTGTCTCCTGCTATTCATACACCCCACATTTCAAGTGGCGCTATTCATGTTTGACCCCTTCAGAATCAGCGTTAAATTATGAGCATTTCAGATTGTGATTGTCTACCTTAAATTATAAACGAACTCCATCGAATTATTGAATATGATTAACGCTAAACAACAGATAACAATCGCAAACAAAACAAATCATCGAAATTGTATTAAGCATAACCACAAAGTAGTTAAACATCTATAGCCACGAGTGTAAACCTTTGGATACCAAAAACAAAGACCAAAGAACCCTAAAGGAGTTCAATCTATTTATACAGCGAAGCTATTTCAAAGAAAGGAAGTAAAATAGAAAAGCTACAAATTATACCCCAACACCACACCCCACGATTTATTGTAAATCTTAATTGATTTCTGCTCAGTGGTATTATCAAAGATGGGCACAATTCCATGATTGTACCTTACTCCAAGGCTTATGGTCTTATTCAACTCAAACAACAAGCCCGCTGTTGCTCCAAAATCTATTTTTTGCAAGTATTTGTTTTGCTCGGTCTCTTGATCGGGTTTACCGAAAATGGAGCTATCTTTATATGTATTACCCAATTCATCTTTCCTGTTGATTCTTGCATCTAGTAGAGCTGATGCATAAGGACCTACGTAAATTTGAAAATCTTTTACTCTGAAAGTTACATTCAGTGGCTGAAGCTGCAAAGAATTCATCCTTAATGTAGAGTGATAATCTCCATTGATATCATCATTCAATGTAACTTCTGCACCACTTATATTGAAGTTTAACTCATGCTTAAACGAAATGAATTTACTAATTTCTGAATGGTACTCTATACCAATCAAAAAGCTATTCAAAGCTGTAGTTGTGCCATCAACGGATAGGAACTCAATATCATCGCCATGCAAGTTAGTTTGCTGATAACCAGCTTTTATTGTAAAAGGTTTTGTTATGGTATTTTGCGCCATTAAATTGCTTGTGATGAGCAGAACAAAAAGAATGGGCAGAACACTGTTTTTTATATTTTTCATAAGAACTCTATTCAATTTTTAATTCCAACTTAGAATGAAATATCCCAAATACCTGCAGACTTCTCCAACTCAACCAAAGCGGCCGCTGTTTTGAAAAGCGTGTCGTGATAGTTTTGCTGTATTTCGTTGTAAGTACGCTGTGCGTCTAGCACCTCCAACAGACTATTTTCGCCTCTTTTATAACTGTAAACTCTTCCATCCAAAATAGACTTCGCCTCTTCGAGAATACCGTCATTAAAAGCCAATAGCTGCCTCCTCATTGAGTTGTATTGCCTGAATGCTTGGGTAACCTCTATCTCTATTTGATTTTCAATTTGAGCATATTCATACTCAATTTGTTGTTGATTGAACTTTGCAATTCTCAATTCAGAGTTGTGTTTATTAGAGAATTTGAGAGGAATAGATATACCCACCGAAACAGGAGTATGAGAGGGTGTGGGTGCAACAACATTTCGCACATATGATGCATACTCTACTCCTACACTCAATCCTAAGTCAATTTTTCTATTGGCACGTTCGAGATCTATTAATCTTTTTGCAACAGATTTATTTTGCAACGCTGCTAAGAAATCGCTTCTATTGTTTTGTGCAGTAATAACTAAGTCCTGCAAAAGAAAATCGCGATTAAATCTATCAAAATCACCTGTAGGTTTCAGGATAGTATCACTTGGTTGTTTATTTACTAGCAACATCAAATCCAACAGACTATTTTGACAATCGCTTTCGGCTTCTAATACACTATTGAAAATTGTTCTAGCTTCCAACTTGCTCTGACGAGCTGTTACTTCAGATATATCGCCAAAACGATAACGCAAACTATCGGCACGAGCAATCTCGCGCATATTGTTGTAGGCTTCTAATTGTGAGTTGTAGAGTCTTTCGTTTCGCAAAGCAACCAAATATTGCAAAGTTGCTTCAGCTCGAAGATTCTTAAAGAAATCCTCGAGCAAGCTTTTCGATACTTCACTTTCATTTTTGGCCAACTCAATACGAGCTTTTCTCTTTCCGCCCAATTCTAATGTCCAATCTAGCGAAACAGCAAATTCGTAGCCCATCTTCATTCTTCTTTCTCCATTGTCTGTCCCTTCAAAAGACAACTCAGGATCAGGGAAACTATGAGCCGATTTAACATTAGCTTCGGCAATATCCACATTAAACTTCTCGGCAGCATAGGCCAGATTATTGTTGATTATGAGAGCTAAATATGTATTATAGTCAATTGTCTTTTCTACATAAGAATTGTCAGAAATAGTATCTGATTGTGCTAACATATTCCAACCAAACAACAGCAGTAATGCAGCTATAAAACCTTTATATAATGTATGTCTCATATTTATTTTGTTTCGTTTTTAGTAAATCTGCGTTCTACTAAATAATAGAGAGAAGGCAGCGCAAATAGGGTGATAATAGTAGAGAATAGCAGTCCGTATACAATAACTGTAGCAAGCGGCCGTTGCACATCGCTTCCAATTCCTGTTGCCATTGAAGCTGGGAATAGTCCGAGTATAGCCACAGAAGCAGTCATCAATACGGGGCGGAAACGTTGCTTAGTACCATTAACCACCGCAGTCATCAAATCAGCTCCTTCTCTTCTCAACACGTTGATATGCGATATCATAATTATACCGTTTTGAATAGATACTCCAAACAGCGCAATAAACCCAACGGCTGAAGAAACATTCAATGTCATGCCTCTAATGTTTAATGCCAACATACCACCAAATAGTGCCAATGGAACAATTCCCATTAAGAGACCTGCTTGACGGAACTTCCCAAAAGCACCATATAGCAACACAAACATAAATGAAAGTGCAAGCGGCACAATTAGTGCTAAATGTTTATAGGCACGGTGCTGATTTTCGAATTGCCCACCCCACGAAAGAGTTACCTTCTCATGATCATAGGGCACTTCTTTTTCAATCTTATCTTGTGCTTCATTCAAAAACGATGTCAAGTCGGTTCCTCTCAAGTTCAAACGCACTGTTAAGTGTCGTTTGTTCATTTCTCTTGAGATGGTGCTTTCGCCAGTATTCAATTTTATATCACACACTTGCGACAACGGAATCTTTGCTCCCTCAGCATTCGTAAGCATTAAGTTACCAATCTTTTCGGGTGTATTTCTACTCTCCTCTTTGTAACGTGTAATAATGTCGTACACCTTGTCTTCCACAAATATTTGCGATATGGCTTTACCGCCCAAAGCTACCTCTATCAACTCAGACACATCATATACATTCAACCCATATTGTGCAATACGCTCACGATTGGCACTAATTTGAATTTGAGGCAATGGGGGTTCTTCATCAATAGCTAGATCCACAGCTCCTTTAACAGTTTTGAGTGTAGTAATAATTTCGTCTGCTATTCTGCGATTTTCTTTAAAGTCTTCGCTAAATATCTTAATAGCTAACTCACTGTGCACACCCGCTATCTTATCCATTACGCCATCAATCATTGGTTGCGAAAACGCAATGTTATAACCCGGCATTTGAGCATAATCGGCAGCTAAGTCTTCAATCAAATCAGCCTTTCTTCTTCCTCGCTTCCATTCTGAATATGGCTTCAACCCAATACTACATTCTAAATGCGAAGCAGTCCAAGCGTCTGTTCCATCATCATTCCTACCAGCTTGCACCATTACATATGTCACCTCTTCGTGTTCCATTGTTTTATAGCGTAGCGCATCGCTCATCTCTTTCGATTTCTCTAAAGTAATGCCAGGAGGAAGTGAAACTTGTAGCCAAATAGATCCCTCATCCAACTCAGGAAGGAAATCCTTTCCTACACTCATTGTTAGAATAACTGCAGCAACTAATACTACGCCTAAAGGAATAAACACATTCTTTGGCTTCTTCAAGGTTTTCTTAATCCTACTATGGTAGGCGTTGGTCAACCTCTCCATCCATTTATTATGATATACCTTTTGAGGTTTCTTGTAAATGAAATAGGCCATTCCAGGAATAAGAACTAAAGCTACTAGCAAGGCACCCAACAGGGCATATCCTACTGTAAACGCCATTGGTGTAAAGAGTTTATTTTCCACCCGCTCGAATGCAAAAAGAGGCAAGTAAGCAGTAATAATAATAAGAGTAGCGAAAAATATTGGTCGTGCCACATCCTTTGCTCGCTTAGCAATAGTTTTTACGGTGAGCTCTTTCTCGGGATTGTCCTCTCGTTTTTTCAGTATAGTCTCCATCATCACAATGGCTCCATCCACAATAATCCCGAAGTCAATTGCTCCTAACGAAAGCAAGTTGGCAGGAATATTGGTTACTTTCATCAATATAAAAGCAATTAACAAAGAGAGAGGAATGGTGATTGCCACAAGCAAAGCGCCACGCCAACTACCAAGAACAAGGATAAGAACCAAAATAACCAACCCAATACCTTCCATGATAGTTCTAGAGATGGTAGATAAGGTAGTATCTACTAAATCGGTTCTATCTAAGAAGGTGTGAATTTTTACCCCTTCGGGCAATCCTCCATCATTCAATTCATCTACAGCCTTATTTACTTCCAGCAAAACATCAGATGGGTTCTCTCCTTTGAGCAGCAAAACAATTCCTTGAATATTGTCAGAATAGTCTACTCCACGTTTATCTGTGTATCCCAATGCGCCAGAACGTTCAAGGTTACCATATTTCAATGTTCCAAGGTCGCTTAAGTATATAGAAACTCCTTTCACAGACTTAACCACTACCCTACCAATGTCTTCTAGATCTTTCACCAGGCCAATTCCACGTACTACATACGATTGGTCGCCACGATTAACAATACTTCCACCCGCATTGGCATTGTTTTTTTCAATGGTTTCAATTACTTCAGAAAGCGAAACATTGTATTGTTCCATCTTACGAGGGTCGAGCTCTACTTGATACTGAGTGGTAATGCCGCCAAAATTAGTAACATCGGCCACACCCGACACCTGTTTCAAACGGGGGATAATGGTGAAATTCTGAATATCAGTGAGCGTTCGAAGATCACTGCTATTGCTTTCTAGTATGTAACGATATATCTCGCCAGTGGGCGATGTTAATGGGTCTAATTCAGGCACCGCCCCATAAGGCAGGTCTACCTCATCTAACCTTTCCATAATTCTAGTTCGAGCAAAGTAATCGTCCACTCCATCGTCAAATACAATCGTCACCATCGACAATCCGAAGGTACTTTTGCTACGCATAACATGCAAACCGGGCAAACCATTTATAGCCCTTTCGATAGGAATAGTAATTTGCTGTTCCATCTCTTCGGCAGCCAAGCCGGGTACTTGCACCACAACTTGCGATGTAACATCGCCAATATCTGGGTAGGCCTCTATTGAAAGTTTTGTCCACGAATAGTATCCAAAAATAGATAACAATATGAACAAAGTCAATATCAACCATCTCTTTTCGATGGTGGTTTCGAATATATTTTTCATCAATTATTCTTTATTTTAAATGAGAAGAAGATTTGAGTAAACACTCCCTCACTCGTAATTATTTGGCATCTAGCAGATAAAATGCCCCTTCTGTAACAATAGTTTCATTTTCGGCCAGTCCCTTAGTAACAATAATATCATCGTAAACCGAAACGCCTGTCTCTACAAACCTTTGCAGATAGTTTCCTTCTGAAACCTCAACATAAACAAAGCTTCTATCATTATATTGCAACACAGATTTGGCAGGAACTAGCAATGTTTCTCGCGATATATCAATAAACTTTACGCTAACATACATTCCTGGCTTCAATAGATTCTCTTTGTTGTCGCACTCTATCATTACTTTCACACTTCGCGTGTTTTCGTCTACAACTTCATCAATATGATATATCTTACCCGTTATTTCTTTGTCAGGATATGCAGAAAAGCTAATTCTAGCCTCATCTAACTGAGTAATAAAACCCAAATCTTTCTCTTTCACCTCTCCTACTACCCAAACTTTATTCAATTGTGCAATCTTTACATGAGGCTCATCATTATCGGTAATATACTGCCCAAGCACTACATCGTTTACAATTACCTCGCCTGCTATAGGCGAACTCACTACGAGATTCTGACCAAACGAAAAACTCTCTGCATTCACTCCATATATTCTCAAGTTGGCTGCAGCATTGTCATATTCTTGTTGATGCATATCAAATTGAGTTTGTGCATCTTCCAAATCTCGCAATGCAGCAACACCGTGTTCGTGCAAATCTTGCTGACGCTTGAGGTTAGTCTTTGCAGACTTCAACTCTGATCTAGCTTGTAGAAGCGCTTTTTGCACTTCAGTGAAATCCGACGATGCCATCTCGAACAATGGAGTACCTGGCTGTGTTTTCATTCCCAACTTCAGGTGTACCTTGGTCACTCTTCCAGAAAAAGGAGGTGCAATCTCGGCATAAAAATTAGGAATGGCTCGGACAGTTCCCGTTGAAAACATCTCCAATTGATGCATGGTTGATTTGATGGTTGAAGTTTTTAGCTTTGGAGCAATTATCGAATTGTCATCCACTACAATTGTATCTCCACGCAAGGTATAAGTGTTGGGTTGCTGCTCCTCTTTTTTAGATCCACAAGACATAAGAGCCAACAATAAAATAAGGATACTTACATTTTTCATATATGAATATTTATAGACTATCAAGAAAAAGAAAAACCGTGTTTGCAAATCATGTTTGCAAAGGCGGCAATCTGTTCGTATTATTTATTACACATTAAAAATGGCAAATGTTTGTTTTGAAGTTGCTAAAAGTTTTTCTTAGCACTTAAAAACACAAACATCTACCTTATAGGCAAATATAAACAAAATAGTTGTAATGGCCTTATTTAGATAACATAATCATACTTATACAAAGTAAAAAAGAAGCATTTTAAATAAGGGCTCTTTTATCTATTCACCCTATTTTGGTCTGTTCCTATGTATCAAAATATACACAATTGGCAATATCCCTACACTGTTGATTATTGCAATGCATATAAACCATGCTAGATGATTATTACGAGAAGATTTCCATAAGGCAATTAGTTTCCAAACAGCGTCCCAAATAGATAAAATAACGATAAAAATAATAAAAGCTGGTTCTAATAAGAATGAAGTATCCATAATGAGAGAGATTTGTGGGTATCTATAATAATTTAACAACCAAAGATAAGATATTCTTTTGAGTATATTTGTTAACACTGAAATGAATAACAGAATTATTTTCTAAATCTACTTTTACACTTTGTCCTGAACAAGAATATGTTACACCTATTCTGAATAAATAGCCTGAGAATATTCTTTTATTATAGAATTTATTCCTATATTTGCATTCTATTCATCAGGAGTTTTTGCAATTTATGCAAAACACCAACCGAGAGACCAATCTCCACGGTGGTTTAGAATGAGGGCATCCTGCCAAAATAAAAGGATACAATTCCCCACTCTTTCCTGTTGATAAATTAATTGTGAGAAGATATTATTATGCTTCCACTAAAGTTTAATTTATTAATACATACAAATTATGAGCAAAGATTTATCTCAACAATTCAAAGAGAGCTTTCAAGAAAACACGGACCAAGAACTTATCGCTATTTTCAACCGATATGTTGGTAATAGAGGTTGGTGTAGTGCAAAGGGTATATACCTAGCAGCCCTAAGAGAGGAAATTTCTAAAAGAGATTTCGACAACACGAGCATTATCATTAGTGGCGGTTTAAGTCTCAGCAGAAGAGTTATGCTTATTGCCAACAGACTAGAGTTTGCCCCATCAGACTCTTAAAAGAGATTAACTAAGAAGGAGTTTTATAGAATCAATTTATCTATAAACTCCTTTTTTTATGGCTTTATATATCGACATCCAAACTATTAGCAGTCTATCCAAAAAGCAGAACTATCCAATACCAAAAAGGAATAGTTATAAATGAGGCAAATATGCCCACACTCAGTATAAGGCTACAAAAGCGGGGCTTCAAATCATAACTACTTGCTATAATTCCAGCAGTTATCATGGGAGCCATCGCTGCTTCTATCAAGGTTATCTCTATAATCTGTCCGCTTTGCTGAAAGAGTATAAAGTATAAGACAAATATTATAGCAGGAAAGAGCAGTAGCTTAAAGCCCAACCCCATCCAAATATATTTCCAATAGGTACTTTTGAAATCCAATTTCAATTGCATCCCCACAGAGATTAGGGCCAATGGAACAACCAAACCACCTAGCGCTTCAAAAATAGTATTGATATCGGAGGGAATAACTACTTGAGTAACATTTAACACAACACCCAACGCAAACGCAATAAAAGGTGGAAACTTCAGAATATTTTTAAGGATACCAGATGCAGTAGGTTTCTGTTTATCCGAATAGATATTGGCTATAAAAATACCCAGTGTGGTTAATGCTACAAAACTTCCTGGTTGATCTACCATTATCACCGTTTCAATACCTGCTTTACCATACAGCGCTTGAATGATTGGAATACCCACAAACGAAGTATTTCCAAAGCCAGCCATAATTATTAGAGCTCCTGTAATAGCTCTACTCCACCTCAACTTTCTACCCATGAATCCAAACACCAACCACGAAAGAATTATATTAATCCACGGCATCAAAATCGGGAAAATCAAATCGGAGTTTATCTCTATATTGGGTATATATTGCAGCGTAAGCGCAGGTAGCGCAACATAAATAATGAGGGTGTTTAGTGCCTCGAAACTATTTGCCTTAACAAGATGATATCTTTTGAGCAAATAACCAATAATAAGACAGATAAATAATAGTAGGATTGATGCCATATATAGATTTACACCTTAATGCTATTTGTTGTTTTGTTTGGCTGCAAAGATACTTACAATTAACATTACTGCAACAATTACATCTACCACATTCCATATTGCTCTTCCTAAAGCAATTTTAAAGAATGGTTGAAACAAGAGGGCTAATGCACCATAAACAATAGCTATTTCATTTTTCTTCTCTTTTAATGCATCATAGGCCAAATAGCCAAACACAGCAAATGATATAAATCTCACAAGCTGGTAATAGCCGTAAGGCATATCTAACAAGCATATGAGCAATAAGATTGATAAGATTACTTTTACTAGTTTTATTTTGTTTTTCATTATTAGAATTTATTTGAAGTACGTTTACTCATTATTTTATCACCATTAAAACGGGAATAGGTCTAATATTATTTTATTTGGTTGTTCTTCAATCAAAATATACATGCGCATATGGGTATGAACTTCATCATAAAAGCAATAAGCTTTTTCTGCTGGCCCCCTCAACTTCTCCAATGGAGAGGGCTCTACCACAATAGATATTTTACCAACAGCTTTGTGTTCTCCACCATGAAGCTGAGTGTTGAGCAAATAGATTAAATACCTATAATACCCCCATTTTGAAAAAGACTTTATTTCCACATTTCTGCAAAAATATAAGTATGGTAAAAACTTACTTGGCTTGTTGGTGATACAAGCATCTAAGAGCTTTTGAATTATCTTTTGATTTTTCATATATATGACTTGAGATAAATAAGAAAGCAAATGAATTTACTCACAAAGATAAATCAATAAGCTGAATAAAAAAGTATAGATACTAAAGAAGCAACCTCATAAAAAACTGCTCTCTTGAGGTATGAAAAGAGTCTCGAACTAGTGTTGGTCATGGCTAGATAACATGCAGGTATTCTATACAACTAAAAAGTTTAGACGCAAAAAAAGCAGCCTTAATAAAGCTGCTTCTCTGCCGTATGGACGGGACTCGAACCCGTCTCGCCTATGGCGAGATGACAGACAGGTATTCTAACCAACTGAACCGCCACACCATTTTATGCTTGCTAATCATTGTGGAATAAGAGTGCAAAAAGAACTTTATTTGAACGATAAGCCAAAAAGAACTTGTCTAAACATAGCTTGAATTGTAAATATTGGGTGTCTTTTTAAACAATCAAACTCGGTGCGAAATCAGATTTGCACTTATAAACCGAGTGTCTCCTTTTATCCAAAATGATAACTACTCAAATGTATAAGTTATATTCTTATTACTTAGTGTAAATATCTATTTGACATAACATCTCTTTTTTGCCCAGAGCAAATATCTCAGAATTAAAATCTACCACGGTAGAAATCTCAATATCTTGTAAAACTTCCATCTACCACCGTAGATTTGTTTGGGAAGAGATAAAACTGATTTTCGTCATATTTCCTGGCAATTTAGGACACTTTGATTGATTCCTTACAGTTTTATTTGGCATTCGCATCACAAAACTCTTCTTTTACCTAGTAGAATTATTAGCTCAACTTCTCTTTTTCCTTTTTCATATTGCAAATAGTTCTTTTAAGGGATATAAGGACTACATTCCGCTGAAAAAACACAAATTATTATTTTCTAATCATTTCTACCATCGTAGATTCAATTTTCATGAGTTGCTCGTCAAATCCACCGCAGTAGATTTAACTTTAGATGGGTTTATACCGCATTCTCCAGTGAATTGTAAAAAATGGTGTCCTGTTAATTACAAATTGACACTTAGGTAACCGTAAATACAATTTTCAAGTAACGTGAGTTCGGGATAAAAAAAGCTTCGAAAAAAGTTGTGATATAGAGGTCTTATTTGTATATTTATAGCTGATAATCAAACAAATAACAAACATTTCGCTCTATGATCACAACAGACAAAGTTATA